>ERZ795059.4107-NODE-4107-length-13821-cov-9.882464_pt1 | contig 13821 bp, 12 predicted proteins | sample MGYA00375143_ERZ795059 | MGnify/ENA primary metagenome ERZ795059 (study PRJEB30188, sample SAMN05720168) | activated sludge metagenome | isolation source: Anaerobic digester | place: USA | collected 2015-01-07 ... | reverse complement strand
CATACAAAACTTTTACTCCTTCCAATTCTTTAGGATTAAAAGTTCTTACAAACTCGTCCGCTACTTTTGTGGCTGTAATTCCATTCGGATAACCTAAAGGCAAATCAAGAGCCGCCGTAACCGGAAATTTTCCGCGAGTATAAGCGAAACAAGACAATCCCATATCTGATACGCCTTGCTCTACGCCTTCATATACGGCGGGAGCTTTGGTCAAAGAACCGCCGGCAAAAACAGTGATTTTAACTCTGCCGTTTGTCCGTTTTTCAATTTCTTTTGCAAAATCAGCCGCAGCGACAGCTTGTAAATGCGTAGGCGGAAAAAATACGCTATACGTAAGATTTACCGGTTTATCCGCAGACTTATCGGTCTGTTGTTGAGAGGCGTTGTCTTTAGAACAAGACAAAACCGATATTGATATTAAAATTAAGAATAAAATTTTCAAAAATCTCAGTGTTTTCCCTCCAAAAAAAAATATGTAGATATTTTATTATGAAAATAATAAAAGTCAATTTTAAAAAATATTATTTTCCAAGCATTATAACAGCGTTTTGTTTTGTTAATTTTAATTGTATGCGATTATTTTTTAACGGTATGTTGACTCCTGTCATAGCATTCTTCAATTTTTTCATATTGACCCATTCCGGCAAATTAATATTTATCAATTCTTCGGAATTTCTTGATAACGCCACCACGGCTTTATCGTTAAAATAAGAAAGCATATAAACATAATATTCTTTTTCAACAATCAGCGGAATAAAATCTCCGTATCGGAATACGGGATTAGCTTTTCTGATTTTATTCAATTTCGAAACGTAACGCAAAACGCTTTTTTCAGGTTTTGACAATTCTTTATCAAAACGCATCATACGCCTATTATCCGGATCGTGAGCGCCGGTCATACCGAATTCATCTCCGTAATATATCAACGGAACTCCCGGAACCGTCGCTAAAAAAGCAAACGCAAGCGTAAGTTTTTTATAGTTTTCCGGATTATCCACCTTTACTCTATGTTTCCAGCCGTATTCTTTTTCGTCGGTTCCGCTTGTGGAAAATTCCTCGTCCGCATACGCCATAAACCTTGAAAAATCGTGGTTCCCGAGTATGTTCGACATTATCGCGTCAGTTCCGTATATTTTTAAAGAATCCGTAAAACTTTTATTTAATCTTGTAAATCCGTCAAGTCCGGCGGCAAAAATATCTCTGATATCCCAATATAAAGGAAAATCAAATTGCCCGTTTATTTCACCCGGATTTACATATTCCATAATCTTATCTCTGTCCGAAATGCTTTCGCCGACCATATAAAAAACCTTTTGACTTGGAATCTCTATTTCCAGTTTAATTCTCTGTTTGAGTTTTTTCCAAAAAATATGGTCGATGTGTTTTACCGCGTCTAATCGAAATCCGTCTATTCCGGTTTCTTTAATAAGCCATAAAGCGTTATCTACCATATAATCGACTGATTTCGGATTGGAATAATCGAACGAAGGCAGGAAGTCGTCAAACCAGGTTGTAAGAGGATATTCGTCAAACAATCTAATATTTTTTCTACCGTCCGGCAAATTCAATATTCCGAAATATTCGGGATGTTCTTTATACAGCGGATGTTCTTCATGAACGTGATTCGCCACAAAATCAATCATAATCTTTATATTATGCCGATGAGCGGCGTCAACCATTTTTTTCAATTCGGCAAGCGTCCCGAAATTTTTTTCAATTTTATACGAATCAACAGGCCAGTAACCGTGGTATCCGGAAAATTTTCTATGCGGAGGCAAAGAATCGAGATACGGAACGTCAGGATTTTCATTTACAGGCGATATCCAAATAGAGTTTATCCCAAGTTTGGTAAAATATCGGTCTTCAATTTTTTTTGAAATCCCGTTATAATTACCGCCGAGATAATTTGCGCGAACCGCAAGCTCTTTGTCTTTGATTCTAAAATCGGCTTTATTTTTAAAATTATAAAACCTGTCCGAAAATAAAAAATACAAAATCGAATCTTTCCAATTGAATATTTTATTCGAATGATTTAATTGATATGTTTTGTTGAAATAACTTTTTTCTGCGACAAGCATAATATTCAGTTTTGAATAATGATTTGACGCCTGCGAGGATATGGATTTTTCAAGGTTATTCTTATCTATATAAATTTCAAGATTATTACGGGTTAACTCTTCTATTTCATTTATAATCCTGTTATTTATTAAAATATATGTTTTAACTTTTTTAACTGAATCCGGATTATATCCCGAAATTAAAAAATTCATCATAACGCCCGAATCCGCCGTTAAAGATTTTCCAGCGGAAATTATATCGAGATTCGACTCGGAAGACGAACCCAGAGTCAAAATGCTGTTATATCCGCCAAAACCGTCGGGCGAGCTGTCCGGATTCAAATCGTCTTTTATCCATTGATTTCCATTTACGACAAATTTGTATCTATATGTTCCGGTTTTCAATTCCATATCCGCGCTAAAATATCCTTCGCCATTTTTTTTCATTAACAAAGCGTTTGAATTCCAGCCGTTGAAATCTCCGACAACCGAAACGGAAGAAACTGTTTCGGTTGATTTATATTTCAGAGTATGGAAAAATACAGATTTTTTTATATTAACAAAAAAAGTTTGTTCGATTTCATTATCTCCGTATTTTGCTAAAAATGTTACGGGCGAAACTCCTTCTTTATCCAAAGCCGTTATATATAATTTTCCCGTGGAAACATCATACAAAATATTCGACATATAATTTTTATCGAATTTTGTAAAGTCAACGCTCGATATCGAACTCGCCGGAATCAGCATAAAATCCTCGAAATTTATCTGGTTGATTTTATTCGGCTCAACGTTTAACGCCGGAAAATTCACGAATGCAGGCATATAAGAAATTTTATCCTTTTTTAGATTTTTGGAAAAAACACTTTGTTCGGATATAAATATCATAATAATTCCCGTTATCAATAATAATTTTCTTAACATATTATTTTCCTTGTTAAAACGATTAATCAATAATAATTTAATAATTAAAAAAAACAAGGCAATTCAGCCTAAAACCGCGTCTTAAACTTGTGAAAATCCCGGTTTACAAATTTAAAAATTTTTTTATCCGATAAATGCAATAGAATTTTTCGGGCGGGGTGAAGTTTTCTTGAAAACATTAAAAAAAAGAAAAAACTTCTAAAACCCCAAAAACTGCAAAGTAAATTTTGTTGCATTTGAAAAATTGCTAAATTCCAGCGTTTTACATATCATTCAGCAATTTTTCAAAATCAGAATGCGGTTTTTGGGGTTAATCTATGCCGGATAACAAAGCTTTGATTATTGATTCCATTTGAGCTTGTTTTTTATTAAATCATAATAATAAATAGGATTCGGTTTTATTATATTGAACGTATGTTCAGACACTTTTATGTTTATAAGCGAACCGTTTTTAACAGGATACTGAGCTTGACCGTCGATTGTAACCACGGTTTCGTTTATCGACGAAACTCTCGCTGATATCATATCCGATTTAGATAAAATAATCGGTCTAATGGCAAGCGAATGAGCGCAAAGAGGCGTTAAAATAATACAATCTATAACCGGATTAACTATAGGACCGCCGGCGGACAGCGAATGTCCGGTAGAACCGGTCGGCGTAGAAATAATAATTCCGTCCGAACGTATCGCGGTAAAAAATCTGCCGTTCAAACTAATTTCAAGACATATTAATCTTGATAAAGAATTTTGCGATATGACAATTTCATTCACGGCAAGATTCGTAAAACCGTTGAATTCGGTTTCAAGCATCATCCGTTGTTCAACCGGCGCGTTTTTCAGATTAATTTTATCAATTTCGTTCAAAAGATTATCGGCGGATATTTCGGATAAAAAACCGAGATATCCTATGTTCACCGGAAGAATATTTACTCCGAATTTTGAATATTCCCGCGCCACGCCTATAAAAGTTCCATCGCCTCCGGCGACTACAAACGTATTGGAATGTTTTTGCAGTTCTTTAGAATCTACGGCGATACATCGCGAATCTTGGATGATTTCCGCGAGCTTAAACGAAACATAAACTTCGTAATCCGACTCAAAAAATTTCGAAATGATTTTTTTTATCAAATCAATCGAATTTTTTTTTTTGAAATTGACAATCAAAGATATTGAAATTTTTCGTTTCATAACAGAGATAAAAAATCGTTGTTTTCTTTTTCAAATTCTATAGTCGAATCCCGTCCATGCCCGGGAAAAATCTTATACCCGCCGTATCCCGAAATAATTTTTTTCAGCGAATTGATAATGTCTTTTTCGTTTCCGCCGCGCAAATCCGTTCTTCCGTATGTCCCGTAAAAAATCGTATCGCCGGTGAACAAGATTTTATATTTTGATAACTCAAAACATACCCCGCCCGGAGAATGACCCGGCGTTGAAAACGCTTTTAATTCAATATCTTCTGAAACTTTAAAAATTTGGTTTTCCGAATAAAAAAGAAAATCTTCGAATAACTCTCTTTTAGAAATTGATTTTATTAACGGGGCAAACATCTTATAAACTTTCAAATCGTCCTTGTGAATATAAACCGGACAATTGCAGATTTCCGATAAAGCCGCGGCTTCCGCGGCGTGATCGTAATGTCCGTGGGTTAAAAGGACGTATTTTACGGATATTTTTTTTAAGTTTATAAAATCCGATATAATTCCTGATTCGGCGCCCGGGTCAATAACAACGCCGGTCGATTCTTTTTCGTCGAAGACTATATAACAATTTGTATCAATATCTCCGACCTGAAAAATTTTAATTTGCATTTGTTTTATTTTCTTTAACTAATTTTTTTAACAAAGCGTATTGAAGAGTATCAAAGTATTCAGGAAGCATCTGCGAGAATTTAAGACCGTTTTTCATTTTAAAAAAAACCTCTGCGGTAGTAAGCGCGTCTACGTAAGCCCTATGATGATTGCCGAGAGTATAGGTTACATTGTAGTATTTAATCAAATCTTTTAAATGTAAATCGAAATTTTTTTTAAAGTTACGTTTCGCGAGTATTTTATCGATTTCAAGAATTTTAACTGCGATTTTATAAGTGTCCAGCACAGGGTTTTTAGGAAATGGAAGATTTACTACCGCGCAAAAATCCCTTATGAAAGTGCAGTCGAAACCTATCCTGTGACCTGCGACAATATAATCCGGATCGAGAAATTTTAAAAAATCAGGCAATACCTGATGAATAGTTCTGCAATTCTTCAATTGTTCTTTTTTTATCTGATGCGTTTGAGCCGCTTGTTCAGACCAGAAATCCGTAAGCGGTTTAATGCGTTCGTTGAATATCTCGACAATTTTATATTTTTGTCCGGCTTTGTTATATTTTATAGCGCCGATTTCAATTATTTCGCCCACTCCGGGCAATCCTGTGGTTTCAGTGTCAAACACAATAATCTTGCTTAAAGACCAATTTTTTTTTTGCGGTTTTGCTGATAGTTTTTCGGACATTTTTTATTGCTCCGGAATTATGTTAAATATCAATAAAAATTGAAACAACAATGCGATTTTCAAGTTCAAGAAAATCGCCGGATTCCTGATATTCGGTTCATTGGTTTACTTTAATTCGACGATATGCCGGAAAAATTCGGAACCAATAATTTCAATAATTTATTTATTTCATCGGCGGAAATAACGCTTTGTTTTGAATTTTCCTTAATAAAATCCAAAGCTCCGAACATTTTCCCCACATAAATATTTTTCTCGTCGACGTTAAAAATATTCACTTCGACAAATTTATTTGCGAAAATGATAACGGATTTAATAAATTCTTCGGAAATATTTATCTTATTGATTTTTAAAAAATCTTTAAAAACCTTGCAGTGATATTCGTTTTGCGAAACCGGATTTGAAACGTATTGTTTTTCTTCTCTGCCATCCTGAGAAGTTTTTGTCTGAAGAACGTCTTTATCCAGCGCGGCTCCTTCAATTCTGCCCTTATAATTTTTAGTTTCAATGACAAAAATTCCATCCGCCGATACAAGCAAATGATCAATCTGAGATTTCTCCATCCCAACGCCTTTTACGTTGCAATCGTTTAATATATAATAATTGTCGGGCAATTTATTCTTCAAATTATTCAATACGAAATTTTCGCCTTTTTTCCCGTATTTCATTTTATTGACGTCGTCTTCATTGTAATTTTTTTTGTATCTCTGACCAAAACCGACAAAAATTAAAAAGACTCCGACAATAATTAATGTATAATTATCGGAGTCTTTTGAAACGAATAAAACTATAACGCCCGCAATAATCAACGCTGTTCCAAGTATCATTAGAATAGGGCTTAGTTTCGACAATATTTTGTTTTCTTTTCTCAAAATATCGGATTGCGATTTCAGCGTTTGTTCTTTAGTTAAAATTACAGCCATTTTATTTATCCTTAAAAATATATGCCGAATTAATTTCCGGAATTGACTGCCGGCGGAGTGAAAATACGGGAACTCAATTCATTGTCTAACATAAAAATACCGCCGCCCTTCTCTTCTCCTAAAAGTTTTAATTTTTGAACTATTTCGTCGACTGAAGCTTCTTCTTCAACTTGCTCTTTTACAAACCATTGCAAAAAATTGTTCGCGGCGTAATCTTTTTCTTGTATAGACAACGCAACAAGCTCGTTTATGCTGTTTGATATGAATAATTCATGTTTATACGCGGCTTCAAACGCGTCCAAAATGGATTTCCATTCGGTTTGCGGACTTTCAATTCCTGTCAATGAAACTTTTCCGCCTCGTTCAATTATATTATCGAAAAATATCATAAAATGAGCGAGTTCTTCTTGCGTCTGAACGCGCATCCAGTTTGCAAAACCTTTTAAATTTCTGCTTTCAAAATACGCCGCCATTGAAAGATAAAGATACGAAGAAAAATATTCTTTATTTAATTGTTCGTTAAATGCTTTTTCAATTTTTTTATTAATCATAATTATTCTCCCTGAATCAGATTTTAAAACTAAGGATGTATCCGGCTAATAAACGGCTTTATATCCGCGTATTAATTTTTCCATAGTCCGTGAATATTGCAATATGCCCGAACCGTATATTCTTTGGCGGTAATACGGAATTGCGCTTCCGGCGCGTCGCCCGGATTAAAATATTTCGTGTTCGTTCTCGAACCGTAAATTACTTGAATCCATTCTATGTAATGTTTGGCTTCCATCGGATGAGCGACTGAACCCACTTTTACAAAAATTCCGCTTTCATTCTTTTCGACTACCGGAATATGTTTTTCTTTTGAAGCTTCAACCGTGTTTTCTTTTTGTAATGTCATTGGTTTTCCGCAGCATACGAGACTGCCTTCGCCGGCGGTTGTTACTTGAACTACGTTGCCGCATAATTCGCATTTGTAGACTTCGAATTTTTTTGCCATAAAAGTTCCTCCTTAAAAATTTTTCCGCAAGAATAAACGGAAAATTTTAATCATAAAAAAAACGCTTGGATTTTTTTAATTTATTTTTTTAAAAATTTATTTGAATAAAATATACTTTTTAATTTTCAAATTGTCAAATAAAATTTTATTCTTGCCGGAACATCAAATTCTTGCCGGAACATCCAAAATCGACGAGTAAAATAAAAGTCCTATAAAAACAACGCTTCGGATAAGGAAAATCTGGCAGTAAAAGTCTGAAAGAATAATAAAAGCGTAAAAAATTAAAAAAACAGAAAAGATTGATTTGTCGGTCGTTCGACCTTCTGAATTTTTGTCAAATAAGCCGTAAAACGCCTCTTTAAACACGCTGTAAAATATAGTATTTATACTATATAATATTTTCGGCGGGAAGTCAAGATTTTTTTTGATTTTTTTTAAAATTATTTTTTAGAAGTATTTTGGTTTTAAAAAAATGATTTCTGCGGAAAAAAATATGAAATGACGTTAAAATTCCGTTAGCCCGAAAAGTTTTTTTTATTGCTTTTTCAGAAAATTTGACTTTTCCTTGTTTTTTAAGGATTTTTTACTTGATTTAGCGCGAAAAATTTATAGATTTAATTCTTGCTCTACGAGGTTGATTATTGCGAGCGCAGTCAGAAATCGTTCCAATAGTTTCAAATCTTTTTACGTTGTCTAATAAGGTTTTTTTGTCATCGCGAGCGAAGCGAAACGAAGCGAAACAATTTCTTAACTACCCGATAACAAAAAAACTTCTTATTTATATAAATCGAAAAGTTTACCCCATGGAGTTTTATACCATTCGTTTATAATTTTTTTCGCTTTGACAGGATACCAGAATCTGTCGTGATAAAAAGCCGAAGCCCAAATAAAAATATTTACCACAGGAGTATGAAACATAAGTTGTTGCAGCCATTTCAACGGTCCAAACCAGAAGAGATCTCCAATCTTGCTCGCGGCGTTGTCTCCTACTGAAAAGTTCCAATTTTCTTTTGAAACCTCAACGTTTCCCGTTATTTCAATTTCATCCATTATTCCGGTTCCGAGTCCCTGTTCGGTGGCAAGACGTATATATTTCAAAGACATCGGATCGAATCCCATAAGCTTTGCCGCTACCGCGTCAATAGCCACGCAATCAGAACTCGCAAGTATTATATCCTTGCATACCGGAATCATAGTTCGGGGACCCGGTCCGTTTCCGCAAGTAGTTCCGTCCATCACCGTAAAAATTCCGGTATGAATTTCTTTTTGAATCCGCAGCAAATCCACTAAAGTCTCGTGGATTCTCGAATGGCAATAATGCCTGCGGGTACTTAACAAACCTCCGAACGCGTTTTTCATAGAACCAGTTGTTTCCGTATAAATATGACATTTTACCGTAGGTTGATGCAAAACGTTTTTGCCGATAAAATAATCCGGGATTTCTATGCCCGCCGGAAAAATCTTATCCAATACAAGCATTTTGCCTTTCGGTTCATAGACAATCCATTTCATATCTTCGCCGATAAAATTAAACTTGACGTGTATTCCGTATTTTTTATAAAGATTCGTATATTTGTTTAATTTTTCGCCTTTATACGCGTCGCTGACCACAGTCTTATTCTGAACGCAAACAATATCATTATACCCCGCTTTTTGTAAAGCGATTATCGAGCCTTCCATCTGCCATGGAGTCGTGTTTGCTCCGGGAAACATCAAATGCCATGAAATATTGTTTTTTATGATAGTAGTTTTGGTTTTATCAAGATGTTTTTCAAATCCGGCTAATTTCATTAGTTTTTCATAATCGGTTAAAACTTCGTCCGGAGTTGTTTTCAATATCGCAACTTTTGATTTAGTCATAGCTGTCTCCATATATAATGATTTATTTCATTTCATTTTTTTTGATTATAATTTATAATATCCGTTTTGTAAATCGTATTATCAAATTTTTTTATGAAAACCGGATTATCAATAGAAACAAAGATTTCAAGCGAAATTTTGAATATTATCGTTTCGGGAGAAATAGATTCCTCAAATTACGAAATCTTCAAAAACGAAGTATTCGAGGCGTATTCGGCGAGCGCCAATATCAAACAAATTTCGTTTGATATCGGCGGATGCGATATGATTAGCAGCAATGGATTCGGCATTTTTTACGAATTAATCGACACTATTGAAAAACGAAATTCAAAAATTGCAGTATCTATCCGCAACGCTAATTCCGCAATAAAAAAAATCATCAAATTGTTAAAAATGACAGATGAATTCGACGTCCAGTAATTCGATTTTTAATATAGCCGTTTTTCCCGATAAAAAATACGCGGCTTATACGAAAATTATCATAAAAGAAACGGTAAAAAATACAAATCCGCTTATTGACGAAGTATTATTAAAAAATATTATTTTTTGTTCCGACGAACTTCTGACGAACATAATCGAACATAATAAAACTATTTCTCAATGCGAAACGATAAAAATTAAACTTTTAATTGAAAAACCGAACATCGGATTAGAGTTTGAAGTTCGGGATGATAATCCGGTAGAATACGGCGGATACCAGCCGGAACGATTCAAACGTTCGTTTAAAGGAGCCGGTTTTTATCTTATTTCAGAAATAGCGGACGAATTTAATTATTATAGAGAAAACGGAGTCAACCGCTTTAAAATAAACTTTAAAATACGGCAAACAGATGAATGACGCAGCGCTAAAAACATTTTTAACGAACATAATCAGCCGGATAAAATCCGCTGAAAATTCCGGCGAACGCATTACGGCGCTTTTCAAAACTCCAGAATTTGAAAAATCAATCTCAGGACTCGTTGAAAACGATTCATTCCCGGACGAAGAAATACGGAATTTATTTTCAGAATTGATTAACGGCATAAATACAATAGTAACGAAATGTTCGACTTTAAAATCCGATATTGTAGAAGTTGAAAAAAACAACGCGATAGCTTTGTTGTCCGGCGGAGTCGCGCATGAATTCAATAATATTTTATCCGGCATTTCCGGTTATCTCGAATCAATGTCTTCCGGCGAGAATACCGTTTTTTCAAAAAAAATATTCGATTTGATTGAACGCGCAGGACTGATTGTGGAAAAACTTATGAATTTGTCAAAACACGCGGAACTGCGAGAAATAAAAAAATTTTCGCCGGAAACCGAAATATCCGGCATAATAGATTTGATGAATTATAAAATAAAAGAGTTTGACATAAGAATTGAAACCGAATTTTTAAACAAATCAAATATAATATTCAATATTTCGGATTTTTATTCCATAGTATCGAATCTCATTATTAATTCGGTTGACGCGCTCAAAAATTCCAGCGGCCGAAAAATAATCGTTAAAACCTATAATTATCAAGAATGGTTTTATTTGTCGGTATGGGATTCGGGAAGGGGGATGGACTCGGCTGTTCAAAAAAATATTTTCAATCCGTTTTTTACAACCAAACCATACGGCTCGGGTCTGGGATTGTCGGTTATAAGAAAAATTATTTTGGAATCCGGCGGCGATATCGCCGTATGTTCGGAACCGGACAAATTCACCGAATTTAAAATAAAACTTCCGGTATCAAAAAACATTATAGCCGAATCCAATCAAACCGGATTGAAACTTGCAAATATAATAAACCATAATTTGAATCTGAATCGAACCGTATTGTTTATTGATTCCAACGAATATGAAAATCATATAATAAAAGATTTGCTGATAAAAAATAATATTACCGTTTCCGCTAATATTGATTTAATTGACGAATGCGACGCAATTATCATAGATTCCCGGCATACGGGTAAAATCAAGGAAAAAGAAAAATTCTCAAAGCTTTCAGGCAAACGCATTGCGCTTTTATTAAACGAAAATGCCGGAGAAAATTGGATTTCAACCTTCAATCAAAAAATATATTTTCTCATACAACCTTTGGGAATCGACGAATTAAACCGTCTAATAGAATTTATAGTTCAATCCAAAACCGGCGGGATTCCATTTTATGAAAAAAAAAATAGTATCTAAAATTCTCATATCCCTCAAATCGAAATTCGTATTAATATTTCTATTGTTATCGGTTATTCCTTTATTGTTCTCGTTTTTTTTCGCCGTAAATGTATTGATTGAAATTGTAGAATTGACATTTTCAAGAAACCTTGCAAAAATCAGTTCGGAATATTACGACGAATTAACCAACAACGCAAAAGCCAAATTAATCTTTGAAACCTTAAACGCTGACGACGAACTAAAAATAAAATTATTTCTTAATATGAGCAATCAGGTGGCCGGAAAAATAAAGCTGATTTTCGAGGAAAACAATATCTCGGCAATCGGAATAATAAATAACTCCGCGACGGTAAAATCATATTTTTATAAAGATAATCAATATAAGGAAGCCGTGGAGCGGCGGCTTCTTGAATTTTGCCGGTCTAAACAAAAGACGTCAGGCGTTTCCAGAACCGGCGATTTATTTTATTCGTTTTACGGCGCTTCGATAACCGATAAGGATTCAAATCATTCGCTCGGATATATTCTTATAATTTTTAAGCTTGACGACGAGTTCGTTGAAAATATAAGAACCGACAAAAAAACATTTTTGTGTTTATACGATTATACAAACAAAAAAATTGTCGCCGGCTCTAAATCGACTCCGGATGTTTTGTTGAAAACCGGTTTTTCAAATATTCCAAAAGAAAACAATAAAGTTTCAAATTATCTCGTCAATTATAATTTTCAAAAAGAAAACGGACTCGTCGTAATAACCGGAGTGGACAGGTCGGAAAGCAAATATGTCATTTGGCTTACAATAAGAAGATTTATAGTGATTGGATTTGTTCTAATACTGGGAAGCATTTTACTTGGAGTTTTTACCGCGAACAAAATTATCGCGCCCGTCAAAGCTTTAACTGAAACCATAAACGGAAGCATAAAAAAAACCGAACTCGAACCCGTAAAATTGAATCAATCCGGAAAAGACGAAGTCTACGAACTCGCTCAATTATTCAATGAAATGGTATATAAACTCAAAGACGCCCAGGAAAATTTAATTAGAACGAATAAACTCGCGTCAATCGGACAATTATCCGCGGGAATTTCTCACGAAATAAACAATCCGCTTGTCACTATTCTCGGATACGCTCAACTGATGCTTGAAAAAATAGACCCCCAAAAAGAGCCCAAACTTTTTAAATACGTTCAGATAATCGAAGACGACGCTAAACGCTGTAAAAACACAATCAGCAATCTGTTGAATTTTGCGCGTCCCGCCGAAAATATTACCGAACCGGTAAATATCAGTTCGGTGATTTCCAACACGATTTCATTGTTCAGTCTCGAATGTAAAAAAAACAATATAATCGTATCATTCGACAATAACTCGAAGAATCCGGTTATATACGCGAACGCCGACCAGATAAAACAGGTTTTTGTCAATCTGACTTTTAATTCTATTTATTCTTTAAAACATTCCGGAAAACAAAACAAAATTATAAACATAAAGATTTATGAAAATGAAAAAAATATAATAGCGGAATTTTTTGACAACGGGTCAGGCATAAAAAAAGAACATCTTGATAAAATCTTCGATCCGTATTTCACCACAAAAAAACAGGGAGACGGAACCGGACTCGGTTTAAGCATTTCATACAGCATAATAAAACTGTATAACGGAACAATAAAAGTCGAATCCGAATTCGAGGAGTCTTTGAATACCGGCGAGCTGCCGGGTTTTTCAAAATCCTCCGGATACGCAAAATTCATTATAAAATGGAACGTCCCGGAAATATGAAAACAATTAAAACAGTCAAGATTCTATTTTTTTCGGCATTTCTGTTCAGCGTTATTTTGTTTCCCTTTTATTCGCCCGTAATCATAGGGCATTATATATCGTCAAAAATTAACGAAACGGGATACGATTTCCGCTTTAAAAAAATTTCTTATATATTTCCGTTCGGATATAGATTTGAAAAATTGGAATTAAAAAACAAATCCGGCGAAATCAATTTAAAAATAAACGAATTAACGGTTAAACCGTCGAAATTCTTCAAATATTTTATCTTTTTAATGAACATCGAATTCTCAAATGTAATATTGTGCGACAAATACGGAGAGTCTTTTATAACCTCCGGAGCAATATCAATAAATGAAAAATATTCAAGATTTGCCGGATTATTAAAAAACAATTATATACTGAAACATACCGGCTGGACAGATATAACGAATAAATTAGCGTTCGGAAAAGAATCGCCGCAAATATTTTTTAACGAGATATTATTCGACGTAAAAATTAACGGAAGGAAAGCGAAAATAAACCGGATAAACTTATCCGGAAACGCAAACGGAAAAATAACCGGAGGCATAAAATTATCGGGCGCTCGGCATTTCAACTTATACTCGGAATTAAATTTTACCGGAGAATATATTTCTCTAAATCGCGATTT
>ERZ795059.4106-NODE-4106-length-13823-cov-6.063698_pt1 | contig 13823 bp, 12 predicted proteins | sample MGYA00375143_ERZ795059 | MGnify/ENA primary metagenome ERZ795059 (study PRJEB30188, sample SAMN05720168) | activated sludge metagenome | isolation source: Anaerobic digester | place: USA | collected 2015-01-07 ... | reverse complement strand
GATCGAGCTACCGATCGGGTCGGCTATTAGAGGACGTAGCATGATCAATCATGGCCGGGGGATTCTCGTTTGGTTGGGCGTGAGCGACCTGACCAAAACCTGCGATTTCTACGCCGAGACGCTCGGCCTGGAAATGATGCACATGGACATGCAATCGGGCTGGGCTGAGTTCGTTCATCCCAACTGCCGGACCCGCATCGCCTTCGTGGAAACCGATCCCGATGAAATTCAGCCGTCCGGCGGCGCCTCGTTGGTCTTCGACGTTCCCGACCTCGAAGAGTGCATGAAGAAGTTGGAGAAGGCCGGCGTGCCGTTCCTCACCGGCATCATCAGCATGAACGGCCACTCCTTCGCCACCTTCATCGATCCCGACGGCAACAACCTCCAGTTGCGCGAATACCGGGACGAGTAAGCCGAACTCCCTTTCTTTGAATAATCCTTTTCTCCTTGCAGTTGCCGCCCAAGAGCGATACGATTATTTCCCGAATCGGATTGTGGAGGTCGGCTGATGAAAGCGAAATGGTTGGTGATTCTGTTTGTCCTGCTGTGTTGTCTGGCGGTCCCGTTTTTCGCTTGCGACGATGACGATGATAACGACGATGATAATGTCGATGACGATGATACGGGAGACGACGATATAGACGATGACGACACGAGCGTTGACGACGACACTTCCGACGACGACACATCCGACGATGATACGGGAGACGACGACAGCATCGACGACGACACGGATATCGATCATGCGCCGGTTGTCACCGAGTCGTACTGGGAGCCGGAGCCGCCCGTATATGGCGAAGTCGCAGGCTTTGGCCTGGTTTGGTACACATACATGGTTTTTTATGTGTGTGATGAAGACAACGATTTGTTGCCGGACGGAGTGTTGATTATGGAAACTCCCGGTCCCTTCGGTCCGGATTATTTTCCTCTGGAAGATTTTCAAAATCCGCCGGAAACCGATCTATCGAACGCCGGCGATTGTTCGCAACCGGTCAGAGTATCTCTGTTCACCTATTCACCGGATGCGCCGTCGTCGGGAGAGCATTGCACTGATTTCTACGTCGAGGACAGCGCCGGTAACCGCTCGGACGTGTTTTCGCCGTGCTTCACCATGCCCTGAGTTCGGCAAAAGATTCTCCGGACGCCGATCGGACAGAAGGAACGGTCAGCCGACGTTCATGAAATACAAGGTGGATGCGGTGCGTAGGAAATTGGGCGACTAACGGTCGGTGCGTTTGGTCAGCGCGGCGAAAAACGGCAGCAGGCTCTTGCCGCGCTCGGCCCAGGTGTGCGTGGCGGCGAAGGCGGCCAGTTCCTTTTCCTTGGCGAGGCGATGCTCGCGATCCTCAACCAAGCGGCGCAACGCGGCGGCGAAGGACGCGGCCGACGGCTCGTGCACCAGCACCGCGCCGCGCTCGTCGGGGAACAACTCGGCGAACACCGGCAGGCGCGGCACGACCGGAACGACGCCGGCGCGCGCGTAATCGAACAGCTTCATCGGGCTGGTCACGTAGCGGTTGTAAAAACAATCCTCCAGCGGCACAGCGGCCGCGAAGCAGTTCGCCAACGCGGCGGGCAACTCGGCCGGTTCGCGCCAGCCGTCGAGCACGAGACGTTCTTCAACGCCCATTTGCGCGGCCATCTGCGCCAGCGGCTCGTGATGTTGCCCCTGGCCGATCAACCGCAGGCGCACCTCGGGCGGCAGCAGGGTCAGCGCCTCGACGATCACCCCCACGCCCTTGTGCGGATGCAAACTGCCGATGTAGGCGATGTCGGTGGGGCGCTCGCTTTTCGCCGGCGCGTCGAGCGGATGCAGCGCGCTGCCGGCGGCGGCCACGCGCCCGTCGAGCCCGAACAGCGGCGTAAGCATATCGCGCAGCCCGGCGGTCAGGGCGATCGCGCCGTCGACGGCCATGAGCGTTTCGGCCTCCAACGCCACGCGGCTTTCGTGCATTTTCAATTTTTTTGGGGGAAACAGCTTCAGCGCCTGCGGATCGTCCTGCCCGAGGGTGAAGACGTTGTGCAGTTCGTAAACGATCTTCGCCTTGGTTTTGGCGAAGGCGAGGGCGTGGGCCAGGCGCAGGTCGCGCACGATCACCGCGTCGAAATTGCCCGCGCGCACCGCTTTAATCGCCTGCCGCCTAAAGCGCGCCGACCAGGTGCCGTGCAGCGGCCCAAGGCGGTACTCGCCGGGCGGCAGATACTGCAAACGAAAGGTTGGCGGCGCAGGCACACCCAAGCGGCGCAGGCGCTCGTACACGTCGCCCGATCCGCGCGGCACGAGCAGCGTCACGTCGGCCCCCGCACGCCCGAGACCGTCGGCGGCTCCGCTGGTGAAGGCCACGCCGGCTTCGTGCGCGAACAGCGGTTGCGTGTGAATCAACGCGAGGCGCAAACGTCTTTCCTTTCACTGCCGGAAAAGGATATCCTAGGCGACTGAATCGAACGGAGCAAGGATGAACGGTCCGGTAACGTGTCACCTCGATCTGGCGCACGAATGGCGCGGCGGGCAGCGGCAGGTGTATTGGCTGACTGCCGGCTTGGCCGAGCGCGGCCTGCGCACGCTGGTCATCACCGGTCGCGACACGCCGCTGGCGCGGCGTCTGACCGGCACGGGCGTCGAGGTGCATCAAATCGTCTGGTGGGGCAAGTGGGATCTTCTCGCTGCGCACCGCATCGCCGCCATTGCGCGCGCCGCCGGGGCGCAGATTCTCGCCGCGCACGCCAGTCATCCGCTGACCCTCGCGTTGCTGGCGAAAAAACTCGGCGCGCCCGTGAAGGTCGTCGGGCATCGCCGGGTCGACGTGCCGCTCAAACCGCAGCGGTGGAAATACACCGCGCCCGACGCGATGATCGCCATCAGCGAGGTGATTCGCGATCTGCTGCGCGCGGCGGGCGTGGCCGAAGTAAAATTGCACATCGTTTCCAGCGGCGTGCCGGCGCACGTGCCCGATCCGGGCGCCAAGGCGCGGCTGGCGGCGGAGTTTGATCTTCCCATCGACGCGCCGTGGGTGGGTAACGTCGCCGATCTGGTCGAGCACAAAGGGCAGACGCACTTACTGGCCGCATGGCCGCAGGTGGTCGCGCATCATCCGCAGGCGCGGTTGATCGTCATCGGCGAGGGGCCGTTGCGCGCTTCGTTGCAGCGCCAAGTGGAATCGTTGGGCGTCGCCGACAGCGTGCGGTTGATCGGCCGCCGCGACGACATCGCTGCGTGGTTCTCGTCCTTCGCCGCCTTCGCCATGACCAGCGTCAGCGAAGGCCTGTGCACTTCGATCCTGGACGCGATGGCCGCGCGCGTACCGGTAGTCGCCACGGCCGCCGGCGGCATTCCCGAACTGGTGCGCGACGGAGACACCGGCCGCCTCGCACCTGTGGGCGACAACGAGGCGATCGCCCGCCATCTGCTGGCCGTGTTGAACGAGCCGTCCGCACAACGGGAAACGGTTGAACGCGCCTTCGTCATGGTGCGCGACCAACGCTCGGTGACCGCGATGATCGAGGGCACGTTGGCGGTGTACCGCGATTTGTTAAGGTGAGGCCGAATGCGTATTTGCTTTCTTCAAGACAACGGCATCAACGAGTCGCTGGCGCTGTGCGACCTGTCGGCCTACCTGCGCGCGCGGGGGCACGACACGCAATTGTTTCTTGATCGAGAGGAATCGCAGCTGCTCGAAACCGTGCGCCGCTACGACCCTTCGATAATTCTCATAACGGCGAATATTTTAAATTCGGCCTGGACGCTGCCGATGACCCGGCGCATCAAGCAGGCGTTTCCCGAAACCGTGTTGGCGCTGGCCGGCACCGCGGCCACGTTTTTAACCGAAGACCTGAGCCGCCAGGCGGCAGCCGACGTTCTGGTGTTGGGCGAGGCGGAATATCCGCTGGACGCGATCACGACCGACATCGAAGAACACGGTCGGGTACGGGTGCACGACAACCTCTGGGTGCGCGATGGCGACGACTGGGTGCGCGGACGTTTCTTCCATCGCCTGACCGATATTGACGCGCTGCCGCCGTCGCATCGACGTTTGTATTTCAAGTACGAGTTTATCCGCCGCATGCCGGCCAAGCGGTTTTTATCGGGTCGCGGCTGTTTGCACCAATGCGCCTATTGTTTCAATCCGGTGCTGCGCTCCCACAGCGACACAGGACCGGGACGGCCCTTCGTGCGCATGCGCCGGCCGGATACGATGCTCGCGGAAATCGACGCCGTGCGGGCGCAGTCGGTGTTGCGTCACGTGCATTTTTCCGACGATCTGTTCCTGGCCTTTCCCGACTGGGTGGCTCAGTTCACCGATCTGTACCGCCGCGAGTGCCGTTTGCCGTTTACCATCAACTCCAGCGCCGATTTGATCACCGACGATGCGTTGGATCGGCTGGCCGCGGCCAATTGCCGGGCCGTCTGCATGGGGGTGGAAACCGGCGACGAACAAACCCGTAAGCGCCTGTTGCACAAGTCGATCTCTGACCGGCAACTCATCGAAGCGGCCGAGCGCATCCGGCGGCGCGGCATGAAATTGGTGACCTACAACATGATCGCTTTGCCCGACGAAACGCCGGAACAAGCGCTGCAAACCGCGGAAATGAATCATCGTCTTCACGCCGATCTGACCCACGTTTTTTTTGCCTTTCCCGTGCCCAAGACCCGCATGTACGAAGAGGCGGTGCAGTCAGGGCATCTGCGCGCCGACGAATCGACGTTGGAGTTGGAAAAGCGTTTCGTCAACGAACCGGGACCGGCATTCGCCTCTTCCGACTACGAGGGATTGCATAAAGTAGGCGACCTGTTTTTGCTCGTGGCGCGTTTCGGCCCGGCCCGACAGCTGGCTCGCCGGTTACGTAAGCGGTTGCCCGCGCCGCTGCGTCGGATAATCCGCGTCTGGTATATGGTCAAGGCCGCGCGAATTTTCGGCATGCCGCTTTTAAGTGGTTATCTATACTATCGACATGTGGGCGATATCGGCCGACGCACCACGATCTATCACACGCTGGTCTGATTTTCTTCGGAGGATGAACTCGTGGCGCACAAGTTAAATTTTGTGCGAAATAATAATGCAAAAATAATATTTGAGAATAGGTATCAACAGATTGCCCGCTTAGGATAGTAAATATTCTTCGGGCGAGATTTTTCCGCTTATCGGGGGGCTTCGTTTTTTGCGAAATGGTAAAAAACTTTTTTGGTCACGAGGGGAAAATTGATAATTGATGTTGTTAACTACCGATAATACAAAGCATTTTTATAATGTGATAATGAATCTCAATAGCCTTCTGCCCTTGAACATCTTGACGGCGGATGCTAAAAAACCATTAAGTTCGAAAACAGGGGGGAATTCCATGCCGCACACGGGCGCCAACGAACTCAAACAATTAGGGATCGGCAAAAAGATTCGCGCCCTGCGCGAAGGCAAGGGATTGATGCTGGACGATCTGGCCGCCCGCGCCGGTTTGACCAAGGTGCTGTTGGGGCAGATCGAGGAGGACGTGGTGCCGCCGACGGTGGCGACGCTGCTGAACCTGTCCAAGCTGCTGGGCGTCTCCATCGATTATTTTTTCACCGAGGATGAACATATCGGTCGCGTCGAGGTCACGCGGGTCGACGAGCGCCTGACGGTGCATCATGACGATTTGCCCGATACCGGGCAGGTTACCTACAACTACGAAAGCCTGGCCTACCGCCTGGCTAAAAAGCACATGGAGCCGTTCTACGTCGAGTTCGACTCGACCGAGGAGCCTTCGGCGCCCTTCACCCACGACGGCGAAGAGTTCATCTTTGTCATGGACGGGGAGATCGAAGTGGCGATCAACGGCGACTCGTTTACCTTGCGCAAAGGCGATTCGATCTATTTCTTCGCCAATGTGCCCCATACGATACACGGCCGTGGGCCGAACAAGCCCAAGGCGCTGATTGTACTGTATCCCTATAATCAGTAAGCAGAAGGGGCCGCCGGGCCCCAAAATTTTTTAAGCTCAACCACCACGGAGACGAGACTGGAGGAACCATGCTGGAATTCAGGTTCCATGGCCGAGGAGGCCAAGGCGCGGTGATTGCAAGCAAGGTCATGGCTTGCGCGGTTTTCAAAGAGGGACGCTATGTCCAGAGTTTTCCCAAGTTCGGCGTCGAACGCCGGGGGGCTCCGGTTGAGGCGTTTCTCCGGATTGACGACAACAAAATTTTATTGCGCAACAACATCTACGAACCGGATCACATCATCGTGCTGGACCCGACGCTTATGGAGGCGATCGACCCGACCGCCGGCCTGCGTCCGGGCGGTTGGGTGCTGATCAACACAACCAAGCAGCCGGCGGAGTTCACCACGTTGAAGAAATTCAAGGTGGCGTGCGTCGACGCTTCGTCGATCGCGGTGAAGAACCGGTTGGGCAGCGCGTCCAGCCCGATCGTCAACACGGCGATTCTCGGCGCCATGGCCAAGGTGATCGGTCTGGCCAAGATCGAATCGGTCTGCGAAGCGATCATGGAAGAAGCGCCGATCAAGCCCGAGGCCAACGCGCAGGCGGCCCGCGAAGCTTACGAACAAGTCGTTTTCGAAAAGGATTGAAGCGATGGCAGAGCACAAACCCATTGTCTTTTCCGGAGCCGGCGAGATGCCCGAACTGGTGGTGTCCGTCTCCACCATGTTGTGGAACAAGACCGGCAGTTGGCGTTATTTAAAACCCGCATACCTCGACAGTGTTCCGCCGTGCAACGAAGCCTGTCCGGCCGGCAACGACGTCGAAGGATTCATCCGGCTGATCGACGAAGGAAAAATCGCCGAAGCCTGGCGGTTGCTCAAACAGGAAAATCCGCTGCCGGCCGTGACCGGCCGCGTGTGTTTCCACCCCTGCGAGCAGGCGTGCAATCGCTGTCACTTGGATAAACCCACGGCCATTCAAGCGCTGGAGCGCTATGCCGCCGACCATGCGCCGGCCGAGGAAGTCAAGGCGCTGCGGCCCAAGTCGGGCAAGAGCGTGGCGGTGATCGGCGCCGGTCCGGCGGGTCTGGCCGCGGCCTATCACTTGACCCGCATGGGCCACCAGGTGGAAATTTTCGACGCGCTGCCCAAGGCCGGCGGCCTGCTGCGCGTGGGCATTCCGGCCTACCGGTTGCCCGACGATGTTCTGGATCAAGAGATCGCGGCCATCGAGTCGATGGGCGTGAAAATACACCTGGACGCCAAGGTCGGGCAGGACGTGCCTTTTGCCAAAATGCTTGACTTCGATGCGGTGTTCGTCGCCACCGGCGTGCACGCCAACCGCGCGTTGGACATCCCCGGCGAAGACGCACAGGGCGTCGTGCCCGGGCTGGCGCTGCTGACCAAGGTGGCGCTGGGCCAACCGGTCGAGGTCGGCATGCGCGTGGCGGTGATCGGCGGCGGCAACAGCGCGGTTGACGCGGCGCGCACGGCGTTGCGCCTGGGCGCGGAAACGACCGTCTACTACCGCCGGACGCAGGTGGAAATGCCCGCGTTCGAGGAAGAGGTCGCGGATGCTGAAATCGAAGGCGTGAAGATGGAAATGCTCGTCGCGCCGGTGCGCATCCTGACCGAAGAGGGCAAGGTGTCGGGCATCGAGATGCGGAAGATGGAATTGGGCGATCCCGACGAATCGGGCCGTCGCCGTCCGGTGCCGGTCGCGGGCAGTGAGTTCATCGTGCCCTGCGACATGGTCGTGCCGGCCATCGGCGAGGTGGGCGACCTGTCGTTCCTGCCCGAGGACGTCAAACGCGAATGGGGCAAGATTAAAATCGACGATTTCGGCCTGACCAATCACCCGGGCGTCTTTGCGGGCGGCGACATCGCCAGCGCGCAGCAGAACGTGGCGCGGGCGATCGGCGACGGCAAACGCGGCGCGATCGCCATCGACCGCTTCCTGCACGGCGAGACGGTCGAGGCCATCGGCGGGCGCGTGATCATCGGCCAGCGCGGCAGCGTTTCGGTGGCGCAGTACCTCAAAGAGAAGGGCGCGCATGCCAAGAACATCGCCGCCGAAAAGGTGATCGCTTTCGAAAACCTGAACATGTGGCACTTCGAGCCGCTCGAGCGCGAGCCTATGCCGCGCCTCGGGCTGGAGCAGCGCCGGGCGACCTTCGCCGAAATCAACCTCGGGCTCAACGCCGAGCAGGCGTACGCCGCCGCCGAACGTTGCTTCCACTGCGGCGTGTGCACGATGTGCGACAACTGCTTCATGTTCTGCCCCGACGTCGCGATCAGCCACCGCACCGACGGCGGCTACGGCTATGACATCGACTTTGATTATTGCAAGGGTTGCGGCATCTGCGTCAAAGAGTGCCCGCGCTCGGCAATGAAGATGGAAGAGGAGTAAATCATGAAGAAAGTCCTCATGGGAAATCATGCGGCAAGCTACGCGGCCATGCGCTGCAAGGTGAAAGTCGTCGCCGCATATCCGATTACTCCGCAGACGCAGATAGTCGAGGAACTCAGCGAGATGTGCGCCGACGGGCGACTGGACGCGAAGTTCCTGAAAGTCGAATCCGAGCACTCCGCGCTGGCCAGCATCATCGCCGCCTCCAGCGCCGGCGTGCGCACCTTCACCGCGACCTCGGCCAACGGCCTGGCGCTGATGCACGAACTGCTGCACTGGGCGGCGGGCGCGCGTTTGCCGATCGTCATGGTCAACGTCAACCGCGCCATGGCGCCGGGTTGGTCGATCTGGTCGGATCAGACCGACTCGCTTTCGCAGCGCGATACCGGTTGGATTCAGGTTTACGCCGAGGACAATCAAGAAGTGTTCGACTCGGTGGTGCAGGCCTTCAAGCTCGCTGAGCAGGTCCGCCTGCCGGTGATGGTCTGTTACGACGCCTTCTTCCTGAGCCACACCTACGAGCCGGTGGACATTCCCGACGTCGGTCTGGTCGACAAATTCCTGCCGCCGTACGATCCGGAAATCTATCTGAATCCGAGCGATCCGCGCAGCTTCAACGCCTTGGTCATGCCCGATCTGTACCTGGAAATGCGCTACAAGATGCAGGTGGCGATGGATAAGTCCAAAGATGTGGCGCGGGAGGTCGGGCGCGAATTCGGCGAAGTTTTCGGCCGCAGCTACGATCTGGTCGAGGCCGTCGATTGCGACGACGCCGAAACGGTGCTGATCACCACCTCGACCACCAGCAGCCCGGGCCGCGTGATCGTTAAAAAGCTGCGCGAACAAGGCCGCAAGGTGGGCTTGCTCAAGTTGCGCTTCTTCCGCCCGTTCCCGAACGAGGACATTTGCCGCGTGCTGGCGGGCAAGAAGCGCGCGGTGGTTATCGACCGCAACATCAGCTTCGGCAAGAGCGGCATCTGGGCCGACGAGATCCGCGGCGCGCTGACGCTCATCGACGATCGTCCCGATGTGTATTGCTACATCACCGGTTTGGGCGGCCGCGACATCACGCCGCAGGTGATCGAAGAGATCATCGCGGACGCCGAGTCCAAAGAGAAGCCCGAGAGCTTGTTCTACTGGAAGGGGTTGAAGCCATGAGGGAAAATTATCCGCGCGAAGAACTCATGATGAGCGGTCATCTGGCTTGCCAGGGCTGTGGTGGTTCGGCCGCGATGAGGCATGTGCTCAAGGCCATGGGACCGGACACGATCTGCATCGTTCCGGCCTGTTGCTGGACGATCATCAGCGGCAACTTTCCTTACAACACGCTGAAGGTGCCCATTTTGCACACGGCCTTCGAAACCGCCGGCGCGGCGGCTTCGGGCGTGCGCGCGGCGCTGGATATGAAAGGGCAGACCGAAACCCAGGTCATGGCGTTCGCCGGCGACGGCGGCACCTTCGACATCGGTTTGCAGAGTCTTTCGGGCGCAGCCGAGCGCAACGAGAACATCATCTATTTCTGCTACGACAACGAAGCGTACATGAACACCGGCATTCAGCGGTCGGGCGCGACGCCGGAAGGCGCCTGGACGACCACCACGCCGGAAAAGCATCCCAAGCGCGGGCCGAAAAAGAACATGGTGCAGATACTCGCCGGGCATAAAGCGCCCTACGTGGCCACGGCCAACGTCGCTTTTCCCGAGGACCTGATCCGCAAGGTGCAGACGGCGAAGAAAATTTACGGCACCAAGTTCATCCACATTCTGTCGCCGTGTCCTCCGGGTTGGCGCATCAGCTCGGAACAGTCGATCGAAGTGGCGCGTCTGGCGACCTACACCAAGGTCTTCCCGGTGTACGAAGTGTTCAACGGCGAGGAGTACCACATCAACGTGGATCCCAAGGAAATCCCGGTGGTCGAATATCTCAAGTACCAGGGCCGTTTCCGCCACCTGAAACAGGACGAAGTGGACGAGATCCAAAAGCGCGTCGATTACGAATGGCGCATCCTGTTGCAGAAGTCGATGGAAGAGCGCTTCCGCGCGTAACGCGGGTTAAATAAAAACGGGCTGTCGGCGCGCGCCGGCGGCCCGTTTCGTTTAAAGGGCCGTTCAAAAATTCGGATCGGAGAAGATTGCCGTGTAGGCATCGACCATCGCTTGCGCCGTTTGCCCGCCGGGGCAGACCATCGAGTACTCGATGTAAATCAGGCTGGTGAACATCTCCGGGTACATCAGGTAGCCCACCCAATCCTGCGCCATGTTGACGATCATTTTATACTCGCCATCCATCAAGCCGCGCAGCTCCAAACCCAGTTTCGGCGCGGTTTCGCCGGGCGCGGTGGCCAGTGAAAACGGACCCATCCGCCAGGCCGACACGCGCGAGTCGGCGTATTCGCCCATGTTCGGCACCGGGCGCGGAATCATGTCGAGTTTGCCGACGATCGCGAAAAATGGATTCATCAACTGCACGTTGATGGTCGCTTTGGCCACGTGGATTTCCGTATCATCCACCGGGACGGCCGCGTCCAGCAGCGACAACGCCGTCTCGGCCAGCCCGGCGCCCACGCCCCAGGCGTCTTCCCACGTGCCCCACACCTGGTCGCCTATTTTCTCGTCCCACGGGTCCAGGAAGTTATACGTGCGCACCGACGCGCCCAGGTTGCCTTGCAGGAAAACGTGAATACCAGGCAGCGCCGCGGCCATTGCCTCGTAATACCCGCCGACGAAATCGGCGCCGATCAGCAAATTTTCCGGCGGCAGCACCGTCGGGTGGCTGCCCCAATTCATCATCGTGGCGATCGGCGTGCCGTCGGGCTCGTAAAGACCCATTACGGTCATCGTCGAATCGGTGACCGCATCGGGATCCTTGTCCCACAGGAAATTGAAGTGATAATTCGGCTCATAGCCGAAGTTGACCCGCGCCAGCGCCGGCCGCCGGCTGTCATAGGCGGTCACGCCCGCTTCGATCGCCCCGGTGATCACCTGGGCCATGTACTCCGGATCGCGCCCGGGAATGGGTGGAATCATCACGCCCCACATGCCGATCGTGTCGGGCGCCTGGTGGCTGTGGCTGGTGCTGACGATCACGTGATCGGGCGGAATGCCCGTCGCGTCGGCCACGCCGTTTTGAATCATCTCCAGATGGGTGTACACCATGCCGACCGAGTCGATGGCGATCTGCACGACGGCCGTGCCGTTCGCGTCCTCGATAGCCACCGCGTTGGCGTACAGCGGATCGTGCACGCCGTCGGACCACCGGCAGAAAATTTCCGCGAGCACGCACATGCCGTAGCCGCCGAGAATCAGATCTTTCGTCGGCGTGACGTCGACGCGCGCGGCGCCCGCATATAGCGTGGGTTCGTCGTCATCATCGTCATCGACGGCGGTGTCGTCGTCGAGGTTCGAGTCGTCATCGACCGCATCGTCATCGGCCGGCGTGTCATCGTCGTTGTCGTCGTCATCGTCGGCGCATGCGAAAAGCCCCACGGTCATCACCAACAGAAAAAGCCCAATCAGCATCTGTGTTTTCATGAACCGCCGCTTTCTATGAGATCGAATTGACATAACCGGGGCGCGATTTTACCCATTTTCCCTGAAACTGTCCAACCTTGAAGGCAAAAACGCCGCCCCCGATAGGAAGCGGCGTTCGGTTTTCGAGAGAGGCGGTGTTTAGTGCACGCCGTGCATCCAGCGCTTGAGCCACGGCGACAGGAACAACAAGATGATCGCCGCGCCGCCGGCCGTGATGACCGGGATCGAGAAGAAGTACGCTTTGCCCATCGCGTCGTAGTTGCCTGCGAACAGGCCGCCGAACAGGTTGGCCAGGAAGTTCGCGCCGAACCAGGTGCCCATCATCAGCGAACCGAAGCGCGCCGGCGACAGCTTGGTCACCATCGACAAGCCGATCGGCGACAGGCACAACTCGCCGGCCGTGTGCAGGAAGTACGCGGCCATCAGCCAGATCAACCCCACCTTGGCGTTGGTCTTGTCCACGATGCCGCCGGCCACGATCATCACCACGAAACCGAAGGCCAGCAAGCTCAAGCCGAGCACGAATTTATGCGGCGTCGACAGGTCGCGATCCTTGCGCGCCAGGCGCGACCACATGCCCGAGAACAGCGGCGCCATCACCAGAATCAGGAACGGATTGACCGCCTGGAACCAACTGGTCGGGAACTCCCAATTCAGGACGCGGATCATGCGGTCGGTCGAGTGCTCGGCGAACAGCGTCAGCGAACTGCCCGCCTGCTCGAAGGATGCCCAGAAGAAAATCACGAAGAACGCCATGATGAAGATCACGGCGATGCGATGTTTTTCTTCGATCGTCAGCGGCTCCTGGTGATGAGCCTTGCCGCCGGCTTGCGGTCCGTTCGCCGGATACAGGCCCGCTTCGCCGAGGAAGCTTTTCTGGCCCCAAAGATACATCAGCAGGCCGGCGACCATGCCCACGCCGGCGGCGGCGAAGCCGTAATGCCAGCCGATTTTCTCGCCCAGCGTGCCGCAGACCAGCGGCGAGAACATCGCGCCCAGGTTGATGCCCATGTAGAAAATGGTGAAGCCGCCGTCGCGCCGCGTGTCGTTGGCATGGTAAAGCTGACCGACGGTCGTGGAGATGTTCGGTTTGAAAAAGCCGTTGCCGAGGATCAATAGGATCAGCGCCGAGTAGAAGAACGGCAGCGGTTCGAAGGCCATGGTGAAGTGACCCAACGCCATAAGCGTTCCGCCGATCAGGATGCACTTGCGCGCGCCCAGGTAGCGGTCGGCGATGTAGCCGCCCAGCAGCGGCGTCAGGTAAACCAGCCCGGTGTACCAACCGTAGACCGACCCAGATTTTTCCGTGGAAAACAAAAGCTGCTTGGTCATGTACAGCACCAGCAACGAGCGCATGCCGTAGTAGGAGAAGCGTTCCCACATTTCCACGCCGAACAGCAGGTACAATCCGCGCGGATGCCTTTTTTCGTTTGCGATCGCTTCGGCCATGTAATCCCCTTTCGCTCCCGGGAGGGTCGAATGTGCAAGTCCGCACTTTCTAAAATACGGGGGCGGCCCCGTCAACCGGCAATCGAAAATAGTTTGTTATCCGTGTAGTTGCCGTTCTTGTGCGCGACCGGCTTATTCCCCGAACACGCGCCGGAAAATATGGTCCACGTGTCGCAACTGCACTTTAAAATCAAAAGCGTCGCGCACAGTTTGTTCATCCAGGCGCTCCATCAGTTCCGCGTCGGCCAGCAGCGTCTGCAGAAAGTCCGCGCCGTGCTCCCACACCTGCATCGCGTTGCGCTGCACCATTTTGTAGGCGTCCTCGCGCGACACGCCACGGCGCGCCAGCGCCAGCAGCAGCGTCTGGCTGGCGTAGAGTCCGCCGGTCTTTTCCAGATTCTTCATCATGTTGTCGGGGTAGACCAGCAGCTTGTCGATCACGCCGGTAAGCCGGCTGAGCGCGAAGTCGGCGGTGATCGTCGCGTCCGGACCGATCACGCGCTCGACCGAACTATGGCTGAT
>ERZ795059.4101-NODE-4101-length-13843-cov-9.843270_pt1 | contig 13843 bp, 12 predicted proteins | sample MGYA00375143_ERZ795059 | MGnify/ENA primary metagenome ERZ795059 (study PRJEB30188, sample SAMN05720168) | activated sludge metagenome | isolation source: Anaerobic digester | place: USA | collected 2015-01-07 ... | reverse complement strand
CATTATCAAGCTCGGACAACGCCAGGGTGACGGCGCTGAAACGGCTCAAATTCAATTTGTTAACGACTAGAATAATATGCCATGGAAGAAAAGACCCGGTATTAAAACCGTAGAACGCAAGACTGTCGAGGTGGACGCTGCCAGCAAGCCCGTGGGACGATTGGCTACGCAGATCGCCATGATCTTGATGGGCAAGCATAGAGCAGACTATGAACCTCATATGGATATGGGGGATCGTGTTTTGGTTAAGAACGTCAAGGAATTGAATTTTACGGGTAAAAAGTGGGATCAGAAAAAGTATTTCAGAACATCCAATCGTCCGGGCGGGCTCAAAGAAACACCGGTTAAAGTATTGCGCGAAAAAGCTCCGGAAGAAATCATTAAGCATGCCGTTAAATACATGTTGCCCAAGAATAAAACGCAAGCTCTGCGCATGAAACGCTTAACCTTTGAGAAATAATATGACAGAACCCAAGAAAAAAGAGGAAAAAGAAGTATCCGGCAAAGCCGAGGCTAAAGCGGTCAAGGCTAAGAAAGAGGTTAAGCCCAAGGCTGTAAAAACGGTTAAAAAGACCCCGGCCAAAAAAGAACCGGCGGCCACGGAAGAGGCTAAAGCGACTACTTTGGCGGTTGAAAAAGATCAGCAGGCCGCGGCTAAAAATGCCAAGGGCGGTTCTTTCATTCCTTCGGTTGGCCGGCGCAAGCGGGCGATCGCGCGTGTCAGGTTGATTAAAAACGGCAAGGGTACGGTCAGCGTTAACGGCAAGGCCATGGAAGAGTATTTCACGACTTATGATTTGCGGACTCAAGTGGTGGCGCCTTTAAAAGCCGTGGGCCAGGATACGGCAGTTGATGTGAGTGTGAAGGTTCTAGGGGGAGGTATCCGCGGACAAGCCGAGGCTATACGCCACGGCATTGCCAGATCCTTAATTGTTTTAAATCCGACTTTTAGAAAAACTTTAAAGAAATTGGGCTATTTAAGCCGCGACCCTCGTCAAAAAGAACGCAAGAAGTTTGGCCTTAAGGGAGCGCGCAGAGCCCCGCAGTGGTCAAAGCGCTAAGAATTGGACGAAACAAACCCGGGCTTGCCCCGGGTTTGATGAATCATGTAATCATGGCCCAAAAATACTCCGGACCCATACAGGTTCTTGGTCTGCTCGGATGTTTCCTTATCCCTGCGATGTTTTTGGTATCGGTTTTTCCTCATGCAAGCGAAGGTGAAATCTTGATCGGGTATATCCCTTTCCTCTTGATGCCGACTCTGGCATTAAGGGTTTTGTTTGAAGGAGACGATTCGAATCTTGGTAGATTTTTCTACAGAATAGGGGATGGCCTGTTCCATTGGTTGTTTCACAACGGAGTCGCTACATTTTTGGGTAAGATGAGAATTTGGGCTTGGTTTTTGGACAGGATAGGGCGACGCGGCACGGAGCGTCAGGATCAAATAACAAAAATTGAAGATGATATACAAAAGCATCCTGACATTTTTGTTTGACTTCTGGATATTGCGCTTCGAAATATTTCTCGCTAGCCAATTTTGCTTAAATAAGCTAAGCTTTTGGGGTGTCTGAGGGTGCTAGGATAGCAAAAAACGCCTCGTGGTCAAAGCGCTAAAAGAACAAATAAGCAAAAAGACAAAAGATCGGCTGTGGCCGGTCTTTTTTGTATAGCAAGGGTTAGCTTTTGAATGGATAACGCTCCTCTTTTGTCATTGCAAGGATGAACGAATTTTAAGGCACGGCACTCGCGAGTGCCGTGCCGTGGCAATCTACTTGGACGGCAAGTTTATAAGTGAGATTGCCACGCTCCGCCTACGCTTCGCTCGCAATGACAATGTTGGTTTTGACGTAGGACGCGGGACGTTGGGGTTGTTTGTTACATGCTACATGTTACATGTTTTGTGACGTGCGACGTTAAGTACGTTAAGTACGCGATGGACGTGATGTACGTTAGGTGCGTTAAGTACGCTATCAGCCAGTTTTTTTGTTTGACGATTAATCAGCGGAAAGATATATTGGTCATGAGAGGCAAAACGTTCGTTAAAACCACAACCGCGGCTTTGGCCGCCCTTGCAAAGGAGCAAGATGACAGCTAATAAATCAGAAAAGACAGGTTATGTAATTGAAAAATGCGATGATCTTATTAAACCCAATGTATTGGATGATGATCGCAAATTTATTGAAAAGTCTGAACAGCAGAAAGCGCTTAAACCATCCGGTAAGCGAAGATACTGGATAGATCAAGGAGGTGCGGTGGTCTTTGACCACGGGGACTGGCTCGATTATTTGTCAGCTCAAGACCGTTAACCGGTCAACCGCGCGGCGCGGTCTAACGCCATAACATTCGTACGGCATGCTTAGGCATGCCTCTCTCGGCACGATATTTCACCGCCTCTCAACTCTCGTGCCACCTATTTTGCGCATCAATAATTTTGGTGTTTAGAATAGGTATAATAGAACTTGATATTCATACCCAAAAGGCTGGTCGTGCACCGTTTTTTGTTTCGTGTTATATGTTACATGTTTCATGCTACATGAGTTAGACTTTTTGCTTGATTTACAGTAATCTTTTAGCATGTCCACGGACAGTCCACTGGTTAAAAATACTATTTGGTTGATGATGGCCACTATGGGGCAAAAGGTAGTGGCTTTTTTGGCTTTTTATCTGATCGCCCGTTTAACCGGGCCTGAAATCACGGGTTCGTATTTTTTCGGCGTGTCCGTGACTTCCATTTTTGTGGTTTTTTCGGATCTGGGCATGACGCCCGTGATTATCCGAGCTTTGGCCGGCAATCGCGAAGATGCGGAAAAATTATTGGGTACGGCTTTACGTCTGAAGTTATTCTTAGTGCCGATTTCGGTTTTGGCTTCTTTGAGTTATGGTTTCTTGACCAATCAACCCCCGGTCATCTTGGGTACCATCGCTTTGGCCTGCGTGGCCATGTCGGCTGACGCTTTTCATCTGATTTTGTACGGCAGTTTGCGCGGGCGGCAAAATCTTAAACCCGAGGCCTTGGGCATGTTCATCGGCCAGGCATTGAGCGGTTTGGCCGGAGTGACGGCCGCTTTAATGCATTGGGGCCCCATGGGTTTGGCCGGAGCCTTGGGCTTTGGCAGTTTGTGGAACGTTTTTTGGGCTTACAAAAATCTTAAAAAATATCAGATTCGTATTTTGCCGGGGCAATGGTCATTTGTAAGAAAGATAGCTTATGAAGCCTGGCCGTTTGCGGTGGCCGGTTTGGCGGTGAAAGTTTATTCCTACATAGACAGTCTGATGCTGCACGCCTATCAAGGGTCCGTGGCCGTGGGTTATTACGCGGTGGCCTACAAGATGACTTATGCCATGCAATTTTTACCTTTAACTTTTACCGCGGCTTTGTATCCGGCTTTGAGTTCGGCTTATGCCAAAAAAGAGAATGAAGAGCTGAAAAAAGTGTTTATCGGGTCTTTAAGATTTATGGCCTTGGCCGGTTTTCCGATCGCGGCCGGCTTGTCAGCCTTGGCCCCCCGTTTGATCGAGTTTTTTTACGGTCAAAGATTTTTGGGCTCCATTCCGGCCATGGAAGTTTTGCCCTGGGTCTTGATCCCGATTTTTATGGATTTTCCGGTAGGCGCTTTGTTGAACGGCACACAAAAAGCTCATTTGAAGACCTTGGCCATGGTGGTGACCATGATTATCAATACGGTCTTAAATTTTGTGCTGGTGCCCAAATTTGGGCCTCTGGGAGCGGCTTGGGCCGGAGTGGTCAGCTTCTGGTCGTTATTTGCCATGGGAGTGATGTTTACTTATGGCATGGCCGGGGGATTGAGGCATTATTTGATACTTACCTCAAAAGCCTTGTTGGGCGCGGGTTTGTCTTGGTGTGTGTGGCGCTATGCGGGCGCCTACATGCCTTTGCCTGTCAGCTTTGTTTTTGGCGCCGGCTTTGCCATTTTGGCGGCCATGGGTTTAAGATTGCTGCAGATTAAGGATATTAAAATGACTTATAACCAATTACGTTCGAGATTCGTTAAGCCAGATCAAATTCATGCCGGTTAAAAATACTCGGGTTAATTGCATAACTCCTGATTATCCGCCCATGAAGGGCGGCGTGGCGCGTTATTTAAGTTCTTTGTCCGCGGCCTCTGGCTTTAGAATGAACGTTTATGTACCGATTGAGCATCCGGAGCCGGTTGGATCGGAAGTCAAAAAAATTAAATTTTGGTGGCCGGTGTGGCCCAAATGGCTGCCTTTGGTGAAAAGAATATTGGATCTTAAGCGGGAGGGAGGTTTATTGGTGTCGCATGTTTTTCCGGTTGGGACGGCCGCCTGGCTGGCTCGGCTGTTGGGCGGGCCGGAATATGTTTTGTTGTTTCACGGTACTGATTTGCAGAGAGTTAAAAGCGCTTGGAAATTATGGCTGTTAAAGCGGGTGTGCGGCCGGGCACGGGCCATGGTCGTCAACAGTCAAGCGACCGGTCGTATATTGACTCGTTTTATACCGGGCGCTCATTATTCGGTTATCACGCCCGGTGTTTGGCCCGGCCAAAAAAAAGACAAGGTTTTGGGCCGCGAAGAGCTGGGTTTGGATGAGCAAACCAAGGTTGTTTTGGCGGTCTGCAGGTTGGTTGACAGAAAAGGTATAGATACTTTGATTCAGGCCATGGAACAGCTGCGGGCACAGTTTCCCGAAGCTCAATTGGCGGTGGTGGGTGACGGTCCTTTGTATAAAGCGTGGTCTGATCTGGCTGAATTGCTGCAGGTCCCGGTTACTTGGGTCAGGCGGGCGGATGATGAGCTGGTTAACAAGTGGTACGCGGCGGCTGATATTTTTTGTCTGCCGGGGCAGGAAAAAGCGGATGACATCGAAGGTTTTGGTATTGTTTATCTGGAAGCCGCGACGCATGGCCTGCCCGTGATTGCGGGACAGGGAGGGGGAGTGGCTGAAGCTGTTTTGGACGGAGTCACGGGTTTGGTTGTGCCTCCGGCCGTTGAGTCTGTCAAACAAGCGCTGGCCCGTTTGCTGAACAATGCATCTTTGCGTGAACAGATGGGGCGGGCCGGCCGGCAGCGCGCTTTATCCGAATTTGATTGGGCTGACAGATGGATTGACTTTGATAAGCTGATAAACGGCTCATCAATTGTCGATTTTAAAAATGATATGGCTGTAGTCATTCCTTGTTGGAATCATGCCCGGGAATTGGATTTGACTTTACAGGCTTTAAGTCAGCAAACTTTGCAACCGGCTGAAGTCTTGGTTGTTGATGATGCGTCGGAAGATGATCCGCGGAGTGTGGTCATGAAATATCAAGACAGACTGCCCATTAAATATCTTAGATTGGAAAAAAACAGCGGAGCGCCGGCAGCCAGAAACAAAGGAGCTGAATTAACTAAGTCGGAATTTATTTTGTTTTTGGACGCGGAAGTTGTTTTGCGGCCTCAGGCTTTATGGTTGATGCGGGAGGCTTTGGAAAAAGAACCGGATGCGGCTTTGGCTTACGGCGACTTTTATTGGTCCTATAAATTATTTAAAGCCAGAGACTGGGACGTGAGTGCCTTGCGCCGGATTAATTACATTCATACCACGGCACTGATTAGGCGCAATCAATTGATACCTTTTGATGAGAGTTTAAAAAAGTTTCAAGATTGGGATTTGTGGTTGAGCGTGGCCGGGAGAGGCAGTCGGGGAGTGTATATACCGCAAGTTTTGTTTAAAGTTTTATGTGAGCGACAAGCGGGTATGAGTAAGTGGTTGCCGGCTTTTGTTTATGGTTTACCTTGGCCTATATTCGGCTGGACACCAAAAACGGTTAGCGGGTATAAAAAAGCGGAGCAAATTATCCGGGCTAAACATGGTATATGAGAGATCTAAGGATTGTTGTCGTCAGCTGGAACGTGGCCGATTTGCTGGAGCGTTGTCTTTTGTCTTTGCCGTCAGCCTGCCAGGGGTTGGATTGGGATTGCGTGGTGGTGGACAATGATTCGGCGGATCAATCCACGGCCGTGGTCCGGAAAATCATGGATTTGGATGAGCGTTTTGATTTGATCATCAATCAAGAAAATACGGGTTTTGCTCATGCTTGCAATCAAGGCGCGGCCAATCATCATGCTCGTTATGTATTGTTGTTAAATCCGGATACCGAGTGTCCGCCCGATTCTTTGGCTCAATTGGTGCGGGCGGCGGACACTAAACCTTTGGCCGGCGTTATTGGTCCGCGGTTGGTCTATGCGGACGGAACTTATCAGGAGAGTGTCCGGCGTTTTCCGGCATTGCCGGATCAGAGTCTGATTTTACTCAAATGGCATCACTTTTTACCAGGCCTTAAATCTCTGCGAAGATATTTTTGTCACGATCTGGCTAGAGATAAAGCGCAAAGCGTGGAGCAAGTCATGGGCGCTTGTTTTTTGGTCAGAAGTGATTGCTGGGATCAGCTTAAGGGCTTGGATCAAAGATATTTTATTTGGTATGAAGAGGTTGATTTTTGCATGCAGGCCGTGACTTATGGCTGGACGGTTTGGTACGAGCCGGCGGTGAGTGTTATACATCATGGCGGGCAATCCTTTGATCAGGCTTTTACTTTGCGCAAGCAAAGATATCTGAACGATAGTCTGCGCAAATACATGCTTAAGTGGCATGGGCGGCTGGCTTGGCTGGCGGTGACCATCTTGCATCCCATTTCGTTATTGTTGGCCGGCTTGGCCGGCGCTATCAAGTTTTTTGGAGCCGGTCATAAGTTAAAAAATCCGACCAAAGCTTGTGCGGCCAAAAAAAATTTGGTGGAGGTTTTGAGCATCCGGCGTATTAACAATTTTGGCTATTGGATAGGCGGCATTCTCATTTTGGAACTACTGTCCATTTTTACTCTACAGAATCCGGACATGAGGAGTCTATTGGCTGTCATGGCCGGCTTGGCCGTGGCCGTCATGGCTTATAAGCGGCCGGCTGTGGCGTTGATGCTGGTGGCCGTGGAATTATTGATTGGCGGTTTTGGGTATCTGCTTAATTTTTCACCGGACGGGCAGGGCTTGGGGATCTCTTTGCGGATTATTATGTTTGGGGCTTTTATGGCGGGGTGGGGTTTGAATGCTGTCAAGCATAAAATATGGAGATATTGGAGGCTGAAAGAATTGTTGATTCTGCAGGTGTGGGTTTTTGTAGGGCTGATGATTGTGAGCGGTTTGGTCAATGGCTTCTGGTTGAAACAGCCGTATATTTTTCAGGATCTGAACGCCTGGTTGTTTTTGTTGTATTTCGTGCCGGTTTTGGATATTTCTCACCGCTATCATCAAGATTTGCGCCGGCTGGCGCTGACCGGGCTCGTAGCGGGTGCGGCTTGGCTTGGTTTTAAGACGTTGCTGGTTTTGTACATTTTTAGTCATGGTCTGAATGGCGTGGCGGAAACGGTTTATACCTTTGTCCGAGATACACGGGTGGGGGAGATAACGCCGGCCGGCGGGCAATTGTATCGTGTGTTTTTACAATCCGGAATTTATGGTTTGTTAGGCTTGATGTTTTTGACCGGTCATTGGTTTGGATCCAAAGAGGCTGATCCGGCTGATGATTTGGAGGATCGGACGAAAGATGGTTATAAACTTGAATATTGGTCATATTTTTTAGGAATTTTGTTGTTTGGAGCTTTGATTGTGGGCTTGTCGCGCAGTTTTTGGTTGGGCGCGGCCGTTGGTTTGGGATTGGTGGCGTTAATGGGTCTGGTTAAATTTAAAATAAAAAGTTGGCCGGGTTTATTGAAGCTGGCCGGGGTGGCGGCCGGGGGAGCCTGGTTGACGGCCTGCATAGTCTATTTCCCGTGGCCGTCCGCCGGACGGGTTAGTATGGCTGATATGCTCATTAGCCGGGGCACTGTTTCGGACGCGGCCGGGGCCAGCCGCTGGAATTTATTGCCGGGTATGTGGCAAAAGATCAACCAAGAACCCATTTTGGGTAGCGGTTTTGGCAGTACCGTGACTTATCAAAGTTTGGATCCCAGAATATTAAAAAACAATGTTGAGGGCTGGCACACCACTTATGCTTTTGAATGGGGTTGGTTGAGTTTTTGGATTAAGTTTGGAATTTTTGGGATTATAATTATGGCTTGGCTGTTGGTTTCGCTTAGCTGGAGAATCTGGAAATCGAGTTATGCTTGGTGGATTAGAACCGGAGTGGTCGGCGGTATGGCGGCTATGGCCGTTGTTCATTTTTGGACTCCTTACCTGGATCATCCGTTGGGCTTTGGCTGGATTTTGGGGCTGGAAAGCCTGTTAGTTTTGAAATCAGAGCAGGAGAATCCTACCGACATTGTAATTAACTGATGACGTACATAGCGTACCTAGCGTCTAGGGCGTACTTAACGTCCTTTCACATGCCTAACGTCCCAATCGTCGCTCGTCCCGCGTCGCACGTCACAAAACATATCCCGACACCATGATCGGGATCCCGATCAATATATATTTGATTATTGTATCGGGATAACATGTAACATATAACAACGTACCGCGTCGCTCGTCCCGCGTACCGCGTCAAAACCAACATTGTCATTGCGAGCGAAGCGCGGCAATCTCACTCATAAGCAAGTCTTCTAAGCAGATCACCACGTCGTCCAACTCCTCGTGATGACATAACCGTTATACTGTCGTTGCGAGTGAAGCGTGGCAATCTCGCTTAAGAAACCGATTTCGCGGCCGCGGTTGTTATGGATGCCAAAAGAGGGAGTGGGTCGAGATGGTAGAGAGGAAGAAGTGAGGTGGTAAGTAGAGGGATGCTGAACTAAGTTCAGCATGACGGATAAGTCTGCTGATGGTAAGGATACAACTATGAACAAAACTTTTTATTGGAAGTCGCCGTTGGGGTGGATTAAAGTTTTTATCCAAGGAGGTTTTATTACAGAACTATGTTTTACGACGCAAGTTAGAGGTACAATATCGAAAACTAAAAATGATGTTTTAGCGCAAAAAATCATCTCCCAATTAAACGAATACTTTGAAGGAAGGCGTCTGGTATTTTCTTTGCCTTGTAAATTTCAAGGAACTGACTTCCAAAGGCTTGTTTGGCGCGAGGTTGGTCAAATAAAATACGGACAAACATCATCGTATGCGGAGGTGGCCAAAAGGATCGGAAGGCCGGGAGCTGTAAGGGCGGTGGGCGGGGGCGTGAGTAAAAACAAAATAGCCCTGATCGTACCTTGCCACAGGATAATCAGGAGTAATGGAGAATTGGGCGGTTATGCTTGGGGTAAAAAGCTGAAGCTTGATTTATTAAAACATGAAGGCGCGGCCGGATCAGATTTTATGGCCGGCTAAGTAGGTTTGGCCGGACATGGGTTTTTTGCCTTCGGGCTGGAGTTCCAATATTTCGATAAATTTTTGATCGCCGCACAAAACCAAAAGACGGTTTCGGTCTTGCAACAGTTGCCCGATGTTTGGCGCTTGAAGATTTTTCGACAGGTCGACGGGCGCGGCTTTTAGGATTTTTAGTCTTTTTCCCTGCCATTCAAACCAGGTTCCGGGCCAGGGGTTATAGGCTCTTATCAGGTTGCATATCTCCAAGGCTGACTTGTTCCAATCTATTTTGCCGTCTTCTCTGGTTAGCATTTTACAATAAGTGGCCAGAGCATGGTCTTGCGGTTGGGGAGTTATCTTATTTTCAAAATAATCAACCAAAGCGCGGGTCAGCAGTTCTCCGCCCATTTGAGCCAAGCGGTCATGTAATTGACCCCCTGTTTCAGCCTCGGAGATTTCTGTTTCCGCTTGCGCTAAGATGTCTCCATGATCCATTTCAGCATCCAGTAACATAACGGTGACACCGGTCTGCCGGTCGCCGGACGCGATAGCAGCCTGCACGCACGAAGCGCCCCGGTGTTTTGGTAAAAGCGAGCCATGGACATTGATGACGCCTCTTTTGGGCAGATCCAGAATATTTTGAGGGATGATTTTTCCATAAGACACAATTACATAAGCGTCTATGCCATGCCTTTGTTGTAAATCACTTAGCGTCTGATAAGTATCAGGTGTTTTGATTTTTTGGAATTGATAAACAGGAATATTAAATTTTTCGGCCAAGATTTTAACGGGCGGCTTTGTTAAGAACTGATGTCTTCCGACGGGCTGGTCCGGCTTGGTGACCACGGCCGTAACTTCAAAACGCGGGTCATCTATCAGAGCCTGCAGAGATGGAGTAGAGAATTCAGATGTTCCAAAAAAAATGATTTTATAAGGCATATTTCAGTTGAATATTTGCTGGACGCGTCCAACTTGGCCGTCTTGCAGGCGGACTTTGATACCGCGATGATGCTCGCGGGAAGAAGTTAGGATGTCTTTGACTGTGCCCTGGGTTAACTTACCGGTCGGCTGATCTTTTTTGAGCACAATGGCGACTTTGAGCCCGGGTTTGATGTCGGCCCTTAAGGTGCCTTTGGCAGAAGACTCGGTTTTTTTGGATGCCAAATGAGAGCTTTCGGATTTTTGGCGGTTAATCACTCTTTGAGCTTCTTTTAAAAAGGCCAGATCTCTTTGTTGGATAAAAAGTCCTTCATAATTTTGCGGTTGGTCATTGGCCAGAGTCTCTACAGCTTGTTCCAGGGTCTGCCAAACCGTTACAAAACCCTCATCGTTTTCTTTAGGGGTTAGTTGCGGCGAGCCTTTAGCGGTTATTGTTCCCAAGTAGGCATCAGAGATTTGTTTCATGTTCCAAAGACCGCGGTACTCAATAATTCGTCCCAGCGGTTGTTTTGGTTCTATTTTACAACCCACTTCTTCCAGAGTTTCTCGCTTTAAGGCTTGCTCGGGATTTTCATTTACCTCCAAACCCCCGCCCGGCAATTTGTGATAATTGTATTTGGAGACGTATAACAATGGGATCATGCCGAATTCATCAAACAGAATGCCTCTGGCAGCCGAACGTTCATTGGTGTCCGGCTGAGGGGCGGGTTCCTGGTCGTGAATTACTTTTAAGACTCGCATTTGATTTTAGACTCTTAGATCCGGTTTGGCATCTGGCCGCGGGTGATTTCGGTCATTTTATCTATAAATAAAATTCCGTCCAGATGATCCAGTTCATGTTGAGCTACCACGGCGTCCATGTTTTTTAAATCCAGTTCGGCCCGCCGGCCGTGACGGTCCATGAATTTGATGGTTATACGTTTGGCGCGTTCCACCAAACCAAAGACGCCGGGTACGCTTAAACAGCCTTCTTCGGTTTGAGTGAGCGAAGTTGATTTTTTGGTAATTTCAGGATTGATGAAAACCGTGACTTGGCGGCCGATAACGGCTATAAAAACTCTTTTATTGATGCCGACTTGCGGGGAGGCGATGCCGATGCCATCGGCTATGTCCATGGTTTTTTCCAGTTTATCCAAGAAAGCTTGGAATTGCGGGGTGGTAACTTCTTGTTTATCAATTTCAAGCGACCGTTCGCGCAGGGACGGGGCCGGGAGAGTGACAATGGGGAAGTTTTCAGACATGTCAGTTGATAGGCGATTTTAGCAGAAAAATGCGATTGGGTCAAGATCTATGATACCTAATTTTACCAGGCATGTCACTTGCTCCGCGACTTGCTCCTTGGTTAGATAGTCAGGAGGCAGGAGGTGATAAATCAGCCTTGGATTTCGTGTTTTAGTCATATTTTCCACCGGCCATGGTCCATTGATTTGCCAGTCCGGCCGGTTGAGAGTCTGTTTTATCGTGTCGGTTAAATCTTGTTGCCGGTTGATGACGATTAATTTTATCAGTTGGTGAGCCGGCGGAAAGTGAAAACTGTCCCTGTCCTGCCATTCCTGTTTCCAGACCTTGAGCAAGCCGTCCGGGGTGAGCCAGCTTGGACATTGGTCGAGCAAAGCTTCGTGTCCTTGAACAATGAGCCGGCTGCGAGTGTTGACGGCTTGAGCCGCGATGCGCCTGAAGGCCGTAACCAATCTTTCTTTTTTGCGGATATCTTCGGTCCAGCCGCCGATAAAGGCCAGTTCGGTGATAATCAGCAATGACGCCGCAGGGGTGGAGGCTGTTGACCAATCATGCAGATCCATGACTTTGATATCCGCGTCCGGAAAATTTTTTTGCGCTTGTTTTTGCAATTCATCACAGCCGATCATGGATTTGGAAAAATTAGACCCTTGGCAATTGGGGCATGAAGCGGGCAGGGGAGTTTTGGCATTGCATTTTTTACATTGAGCGTATTGCGTGTAATTATTCATGCCCGTGCCGCAACGCTCGCAAGTCAAAAACCAGTCGCAGTCAGCGCATCTGATCCGGCCTCTGGAGCCGCCGACCGCGTGCAGTACGCGTATTTTTCGGCCGTCCGCCGAAGCGTTTTGCATTTCCAGATAGGTAGCCGCCGTCAGTGAGCTGATGGCGGATCGGCCGGCGGATGAGAAGGCTTGGATGTTCATGTCCGGTTCCAGAGGTTCCGTGGCCGGCAATTGACCGGATTTTAAAACATTCAGGCTCGGAGTGGTTCCGATTTCAATGACGCGCAGAGCCGGGTTTTCCTGTTTGGTGATTTCGATGATGGTCCGAGCGTCGTATCTGGGCGTGAGTTCGTCTTGTTTATAATCATCGTTTTCAGGTTCATCCATAATTACAATATCAGCGCAGGAACAGAGCCAGGCGCCCAAACGAGTGGCGATCAGTACGCCGTGAGGGTTGGCTAGGAAATCATTCCAAATTTTCCAGGCCGCTCCATCCGCGGTTTTGGAAGTCAGGCCCGGGCAGTTGAGCCTGCTTTGTAAATAAGCCACGCGTGATTGCCAAGGCGTGATAATCAAAACACGGCCGTTGGCTTGTTGTTTGAGCGCGGTTTGGATCAAACCGTGATCACCCAGATATCTGTTGGCCAGGTAAAATTTTTGGTGGCGAGGCTCGTTTTTGGGCCAATGCAGGTTGCGCGGGAGCACGTGCGGTTCTTGATCCGGCAGTTTTTTGGGTATTTTTCTCAGCCAGGCGTTGAGCATAGTGGCTGGTGACACCAGACTGAATTGAGCCGTTTTTAGACAGATGGACGGCAAAATTTCCGGAAATTTTATGATTTTTTGAACTTGACTGATGGAAATGACTTTATCCGCGTAGTCGCTGACCGGCGATATATTGGAGATCAGGGCCGGGATTTTTTTTTGCCGAAAAGGCACCATGATCAAATCTCCGATATGGGCCGTGCCTTCGGTAACTTGATAGTCAAAAAAAGAATGGCCGTAAGGCATTTTGACGCCGGGAATAACCGAGATGAACATGTTTGTCTAAACTAAATCAAAAATAAAAATTTTAAAATAAAAATTTTTGGAAATGTCACCTGATTTTATATTTGAGTATTTTTTATTTTTGATTTGGTAAGCGGTCACCCGATGTTGTATTTGGCGACCAGATAGCCTACGCCGAAAGGAGCCTCGTAACTCAAAACTTTTGGTTCGTAGTTCGTGTTTTCGAGCGTACCCAACAAGGTAGTTATAGGACGATAGCCGCATTGGCCGGAATTTTCAATAACTTCTAGCGGCAGGGACAGAAGGTGGTTGGGGTCTTTGGTTTGGACGGCTTGTTTGACGGCCTCGTCGAACTTAGGCCCTTCGGCTGAAGGACCTCCCGGAGAGTCGGCTGTCAGCTTGTGGGACAGGTCGGCGCTGGCGATGACGGCCACCCGTCTGGTTTCGGCGTGCAAAACTCTTTTTAACTGCCGGCCGAATTCGTAGTGAGCTTTGCCGTCCATCATGGAAGGTGAAATAGGAAACAGCTTCCAGTTTTGCAAATGAGCGGTCAGCAGGATGATAGGTATGGAGTAGCTATAGTCCAGTTCTTCGCTGGAGGTCAAGGTAAAGGGCAGGCCTTCTTCTCTCATCTTGCGATGCGCTCTATCGATCAACATGTAGTCGCTTTTAGCCTTGAC
>ERZ795059.4098-NODE-4098-length-13847-cov-6.952146_pt1 | contig 13847 bp, 9 predicted proteins | sample MGYA00375143_ERZ795059 | MGnify/ENA primary metagenome ERZ795059 (study PRJEB30188, sample SAMN05720168) | activated sludge metagenome | isolation source: Anaerobic digester | place: USA | collected 2015-01-07 ... | reverse complement strand
GATTGGATGGTGTGACTGGAGTTCAGACGTGTGCTCTTCCGATCTCGCGAGGCGAATCATGCGCTAAAGCCATGCTCGCTGACAAGATTAGGGTGCCGAAAAAATGGGTGGAAGCCGCCCAAGCCATGGCTAGTCCGGAAGATCTCCTGAAAAATCCGATGGCTTACGAATACTGCCAGGCCCTAAACGTCGCCTTGGTATACAGCTACAACCTCCAAGAGGACTATCTATCTGCCGCCTTCCAGCTCATTATTGACGAGCTGGCAAACAATACCGAGCATGAACTAATCAGCCGCTTCATTAAGCACTACCAAGCCATGATCAAAGGAACTGCTTCGGCGATGGATAAGTTCGTCCCGAAAAAATCGCTTTTCCAAAAATCGTTCCAGAAAGACCGGCCTATTGGCTATCTCAAGCTGCAAAAGGATGCCGAATTCCTGAGCTTGAAATCCTTGGCCGCCGCCGGGCTCGAAAAATACCCTTGGCTCTGCGTCATTGAATGCCGGATAGGCGGCAAGAAGCGCCTCCTCTTCTATTCTGACAAGATGGATGACCTGATATCGCCTCTACATGATTATTCCCAGCTTAATAACTTCAAGCTAATCATGAAAGCGATGGATGTGGAAATCGCCAGGCTAAAAGAAACCGAAGATGAAAGCCAAAAAGGCCCGGACTAAGCCGGGCCTTTTCATATAACTAAATCTGACTGAGTTATTTCTTTTTAGCCGCCTTCCCAGCTAGCTGCCCGCAGGCCGCGCCGATTTCTGAGCCGAAGCTCAGGCGGACTGTCGCTTTAACGCCTTCGGCTTGCAGGAGGCCCTGGAAGGCGGCTATCCGCTCCGGGCTAGCAGGCTTGAAACGCCCGGGCGTGGGATTGTATGGAATTAAATTCAAAAAATAAAGGGGGCGATGCATCAATTCTGCCAGCGCCTCGGCGTCCTCATCCCGGTCATTTATCCCCTTAATCAACAAGTACTCAAACATCACCTGGCGGCCGGTCTTTTTGATATACTGATCCACTGTCCGGAGCAATTCGGAAATCTGCTTGCCTTTGGTGGCAGGCATGAGACGGCTTCTCGTCCCCTCATCGGCGGCATGCAGGGATATGGCCAAATTCATCTGCAAGGGCTCGCCAGCCAGGCGCTTGATGCCTTCTGTCAAGCCGATGGTGGAAACGGAAAGGCGGCGGGCGCCGATATTCATGGTTTCCTGGTTATTGAGAAACTTAGCCGCTTTGATAAACTCAGCATAATTCAAAAAGGGTTCGCCCATGCCCATAAAGACAATATTATCCAGCTTCTTGCCTTTGGGCTTCAATTGCCTCTGCCAGAAGACAGCCTGCTCGACTATCTCCTCGGCCTTCAGATTTCGCTGAAAGCCGCCCTGGCCGGTAGCGCAGAAAGTGCAGGCCAGGGGGCAGCCGGCCTGGGAAGAAAGGCAGGCGGTATAACGGTCGCCGTCTTTGTCTTTTTGCTTGATAAGGACGGTCTCGACGCTGACGCCATCTTTGAAAGATATTAGCGCCTTGCCTCCGCCCCAGCTCAGCGGCCGCAACTCTGCTTGTATGTCCAAAGGGCAAGCTTCGCTAAGCGCTTGGCGCAGTTCCTTAGGCAGGCTGGAAACCTCATCCCAGGATGAAACATAGTCCTGATACAGGGCGCGGTTTATTTGGCGATAGCGGTAGGCGGGCTGACTTCTCATGATTTCGCTTAGGCGGGAAAGATCCATAGATTATTTCTTTTTTCTTAAAATTATCTTGACTATCTCGCTGCGGCCGACGGTCCGGAGCGGCGGCCCCCAGCTGCCAACGCCGCTGGTGACTATCAGGTTGAAGTCGCCGTCGCGGAACAGGCCGTAGCCGTAGCCGTTGTGGCTGAACTTGGCCAGCCAGTTGAGCGGGAACATCTGACCGCGGTGGGTATGTCCGGAAAGCTGCAGGTCTATCTCCGCCTGCTTGGCCTGGTCTATATCCTTGGGCGCGTGGAAAAGCAGCAAGCTCGGCTTGGCCTGGCTATAGCCAACCTGGCGCAGAATAGCGCCGTAGAGGTCGAAGTACTTGCTGAAAGAATAGTTGATGCCGATGATCTGCAAGCCCTTCTCCTCCACCATCTTGTTATCGAGAATAATCGCCGGGCTGCCCGACAGGAGCTGCTTGGCCTGCTTGAAGCCGAGATACTGGTCGTGGTTGCCGAAAGAATAATACAGGCCGCTGGGCGCCTTGATCTCGGCCAGCGGCTGGCCCAGCCAGTCGAAGTTCCCTTCCATGCCGTCAAAAAGGTCACCGGTAATGAAAACTGCTTCCGGCCCGATGGCGTTGATGCGCCTGACTACCCGGGAAAAGAAATGGCGGCGATAGACCGGGCCGAGGTGGACATCGGAAATCTGGACAATCGTCTTGCCATCCCAGAAATCAGGCAAATCTTTAATCTTCACCTCATACTTCTTGACTACCGGATTCCAGGCGTTATATACCCCCCAAGCGGAAAAGGCTATCCCTAAGCCGAAGAAAAGATTAAGCCAAAGACCGGCCGGCGCCTGAAAATTGAAAATAATGAACAGGCCGCGGCCGAGCAGAACTACGGCCATCGCCAAGCCCAAATTGACCAGCAAGCCTATCCAGAAAGCGGATAAGATATAGTACCAACGAGTAAAAATATTGTCCCATTTATGAATCAGATAGGAAGAAATGAAAGCGGAACAAAAAAAGAAAAATACCGCCACTCCCAGCCAGATCTCGCCAAGCAAAGAAAATGTGAAAAGTCTGGTTAACAAGAACCAAAAGGCGCTGTGGCCCAAAAAGACGACTAGAACTGAAGCGGCAAAAAACATTAGCTGCATCATACAATTGGCTTGAAAGGAAAGGCAGCATAAGATCCAGCCTCGCCTAACTCAAGGGCTATCTCTAAAAGCCGGTTATACTTCGCCGTCCGCTCGCTTCTGGCCGGCGCTCCGGTCTTGATCTGCCTGGCGCCAAGCCCCACGGCCAAGTCAGCGATAAAGTCATCTTCGGTTTCGCCACTACGGTGGGAAATGACTGCATCCAAGCCGGCCTCCCGAGCCAGGGAAACAGCGGCGACGGTCTCGGTCAGGGTGCCAATCTGGTTCGGCTTAATCAAAATAGCGGTCGTTGACTTCTCTTCAATGCCGCGCCGGAGACGCTTGGTATCGGTGACATAGAGGTCATCGCCGACGACTTGGAACTGTCTGGAAGCGGTGAAACGGGCAAAGCTCTCCCAGTCATCCTCGGCAAAAACATCCTCCCAGGAAACGATCGGGTACTTCTTAGCTAAGCCCAAATAAAATGCGGCCAACTCTTCCCCGCTAAAGACGCGGCCTTCTTTTTTCAGCTCGTAGCGGCCGTCGCGATAAAACTCGCTGGCGGCGGCATCGATGCCGAAGGCGACATCTTGCCCCAAGCGGTAACCGGCCTTGGCGACCGCTTCGCTAAGCAAACGGAAAGGTTCCTCATTATCCTTGACGCTCGGGGCGAAGCCGCCCTCATCGCCGACCAGGCTGCTATAGCCGCCTGCTAAAAGCACCCGCTTCAAGCTCTGATATATCTCAGCTCCGGCCCGAATCGCCTCGGGCAGGCTAGCTAGGCCGATGGGCATAACCAGATACTCCTGGATGTCCGTCGCCAAGTTGGCATGCCGGCCGCCGTTTAAGACATTGAGCATCGGTATGGGCAGTTCGTAGCGGTCGGAAAAATTGGGATTGAATTTGGACAAATATTGATACAAAGGCATCCGAGCTGAAGCCGCGGCCGCTCTGGCGCAGGCCAGGGACACGGCCAAAATGGCATTTGCCCCCAGGCGGGACTTGCCCGCCTGGCCGTCCAGCTCAATCATGGCCTTATCCAATCCGGCCTGATCCTCAGCCTCTTTCCCTGAAAGCGCCGCCTTGATCTCAGTTTCAATATTTGAAACCGCTTTCAAGACGCCGCGGCCGCTATAGCGGCCCTGGTCGCTGTCGCGCAGCTCGCAGGCTTCATGGCTACCGGTGGAAGCGCCGCTTGGCACCTTGGCCAGGCCGCTGGATCCATCTTCTAAAATAACCCGGGTCGCCAAAGACGGCTGGCCCCGGGAATCAAGGATTTCCCAGGCTCTGATATCCTTTATCTTCATAGGCTTAGACCGCTACATTATCTTTATAGACATACCTCTCGGCCCGGTCAAGAACTTTGCGCAGAATGCGGACGGCTTCCAAGGGATAGTCGCCGACCGCGGTCTCGTCCGAGAGCATGACCATGTCCGCTCCGTCAAAGACGGCATTAGCAATATCGGAAATCTCCGCCCGAGTCGGATGAGGGTTCCTGATCATGGAGGTCATCACTTGGGTGGCGATGATGGCCGGCTTGTTGTGCCAATGGGCGTGACGGACCAAATTTTTCTGGATGATGGGCAGATCTTCTATGGGCACCTCGATGCCTAAATCGCCCCGGGCCACCATGATCAGATCGGAAGCGATGATTATCTTGTCTATGTTCTTAAGGGCGATGGGCCGCTCTATTTTAGCGACAATTTTAGCCCGGCTCTTCTCCCCGATGTGCCGCCTGACTTTGGCGATATCAGCCGCGGTCTGGACGAAAGAAAGGGCGACATAATCCAGGCCGACGGACAAGCCGAACTTTAGGTCGGCAATATCCTTGGCAGTCAATCCGCCTTGCTTAATCTTGGTCTTAGGCACATTAATGCCCTTATGCGAGCTCAGCACTCCTCCGTTTACCACCCTGGCATAAATTATTCCCTTCTCCTTCTTCTCCACCAGAAGCTCGATGTCGCCGTTGCAGAGGAAAATCGGTTCCTTGGCCTTGATATCGCGGACCAGGTCGGCATTATCTATGGGAATTATCTTGTCCCGGCCATAGGGCTTAAGAGAATAGGCGAAACGATATATTTGCCCATCATGCAGGAAAAGGTTCTCGGCCGGCAGCTTGCCCACCCGCAATCTCGGCCCCTGGAGGTCGAGCATAATGCCGGCGCGGCGCTGGCTCTTATGATTAAAAGCATCAATGGTTTTCTTGATTCTGAGATATTGGCCGGGATTAGCATGGGAAAAGTTGACGCGGACAATATCAACCCCGGCTTCCAGGAGAGCTTTGAGCGATTTCGGATCTTCAGTCCGGGGACCGATAGTGGCAATTATCTTAGTGGTCATAGTTGTTTTTGACGGCGCCTGGCAAGCTCGGCCATCAGATTCTGATAATACTCTAAATTATTCAAACTGGCCAGAGCCTGACCAAGCGGCTCGTCCAGGCGGAAAAGATGGTGGAGATAGGCTAAGCTATGGCGCCTGAGTTCGGGTAAACGGCTCTTGGCATTGATGGCTCGGAAATCCTTGGCAAAACGGGCATTATTGATGTTAATCGTGTCTGCCTGCTTCCCCGGACGGAAAATCCGGCCGTGGCGGCCTTCCCGGGTAGGGATGACACAGTCGAACATATCCCAGCCGAGCTTGGCGCAGCGGCGGATGTCAGCCGGAGTGCCGATGCCAAGCGCAAAGCGCAGGGCTTGGGGTGGGATAGCTGAAGCCGTCTCGGCTAAAACCTTTTCCAGAAATTTCCCTGACTTATCAACCGGCCTGGCTCCGAAGCCATAGCCGTCAAAACCGATATCCGACAAACGCCGGGCGCAATCTTGGCGCAGATCAATTTCCGCTCCGCCTTGGATAACGGCAAAGAGCAGCGGCCGCTTCGGCGGCGCAAGGCGACGCTTCTTGAGCTGCTTGAGATACTCGGCTTTGGATCGCTTGCCCCAGGCCACGGTCCTCTCTACTGCCTTCTCCAGCTGGGAGCGGGAAAAATCGTTGGGCGGACAATCATCCAGGCAGACCATCATGTCAGTCCCGAGCTCAAACTGGATCTGGATTGATTTTTCCGGAGTCAGCTCATGCCAGGAACCGTCCAGTGGCGACTTGAAACGCGCCCCCTGGTCGCTTATCTTCCCCATTTTGCCGGAACGATGGATCAGGGAAAAAACCTGATAGCCGCCGGAATCGGAAAGCAGCGGCCCGGCAAATCCCATAAAACGATGCAGGCCGCCGGCCGCCTTGATAACCTTAAGGCCGGGCTGAAGATAGAGATGGAGGGTGTTGACCACCAAGGCCTGGGTGCCGGAACGCTCCCAGTCTTCCTGGCGCAGCAGCTTGACGAAGCCTCTGGTCGCATCCGGCATGAAGAAAGGAATGCTTAACTTCCCGTGGGGGGTGGAAAGCCGGCCGCGGCGGCCGCCTCTTGTCTGGCCAAGCAGCTTGAACATATCACTGAACCTGCCCGGAATTATTCAATCCGGCGATGCTATCATCTTCCAGCTTGGTGGTTTTGGGCTGGGTACGCCGGGAAATGGTGGCGCCAGTCTCGCTGTCCTGAGCCGACACCGAGGCGCCGGGAGAGACAACCAGTATCTTGCCGCGGTCGGAATCGGTCGGAGCCAGACTGAGACTGAATTCAGCTTTGGTCTGATAGACGGAAACCGGCAAGCGGCCTATTTCCCAGACTACCCGGTGGCGGCTGCTGTCATAGGCGAGGCTGCCGGTCTCCACCGAGGCTTGGCCGGAATAGGTGACATAACTCGGCAATTCCAAGACGACCTTGGCGCCGCTGAGTTCATGCAGATTGTTAGTTACGGTCCAGTAAACGCGCAGGCCGGTAGCCTCTCCGACGCGCGGCGGCAGAGGGCCGGAGCCAACCGGCAAGTTATCGTCATTAAAATACAAGATGCGCTCAGCCAAGGAAAGGTCACTGTTGATTAAACTTTTTATCACATTACTTTGGCTCCCCTCTGAAGCCGACTGGCCGCCGAAGCCGTACTGGGCATAGGCAGCCACGGCCGCCTCCTTGTCCAGATCAGTAGTGGAAAAATCTTTTAATTTGAGGCGGAAGGAGATCTCGCCCGACTGGCCCGGCTTGATTTCCGCCAAAGACGGAATCTGCTCCTTGGTCCAAGTCAGGGAATCGCCGCCGCTCCTTTCCCCGCCCTGGCTGTTAGACAGGGAATCCCAATCCACAAAATCGCCGGAAACCACGGCCATAATAACGACGTCAGCGAAGGATCGTCCGCTCTGATTATTGTAGCTGATAACATAATCCATCGCTTGGCCGAAATCCACGCTAGGATTGCTGGCTGAACCGTTGAGCGACAAAGCCAGATTGAGGTCGCTTTTGACTATTTCTGGATTGAGCTGCTTTTCAAAAAAGGCATATGATTGACCATCCGGCGTCTTGACGAGCAGGCGCAAGCCCAGGCTAGCCGGAGATTTGCCGGAAGGCTCATAGGCAAAAGCTAAATCAAAGGGGGTGCTGGAAGCGGAAAATCCCCTGACCGACCATTCGGCTGGGCCGCTGCTTTCCATCTGCGCCCCTTCAACAGCCGCTAGGCTGCTCGTGGCCAGAGATATTTTCGCTTCTTCGGGAAGATCGAAGCTGATGAAGAAATCGTTCAAATGATTTTCTTCGATATTGGAAAAAGAAAGCTTGATTTCATTCTTGCGCCCAGCAAACACATCTTCCGGCGCTTCCAGGCGAAAATTGAAGCCCAAGCTGGAAGATATGGTCGAGGCGCTGGCCTCTTTCTTGAACTGACTGGAATAGCCGACTGGGACATAGCTCAGGCGGGCGGAAACTACATTGGCCGCATCCAAAGGGGCGATTATTCTGCCTTTAATTTCCAGGCTAGTTTCCTCTCCGGCCTTGAGATCGCTGAGGCGGAAACCATAGCGGCCGGTTTCCGGCTCCAAGGAACTGCCGCTAAAAATAAAAGTATCGGGATACTTGACTTCCAAGTATAGCTGGCCGATGTCATAGCGGGTCGGGTTGCGAAAGCGGAATTGATAGCTGAATTCCTGGCCGACCATGACCGTATCCGGCGCCTCTATCGCCAGCTCCAGCTTGTCAATGTTGGCGCCGGCGCCAAAAAGGTATAGATAAAGGAAATAGCCGGCTAAAGCCAGAGCGACCAGCCAGAAGAGGCGCTTGAACCAGCGAATCAGGGAGAGAGGCCGGCGCTTGATGCGCAAAGATTTGACATTGATGAGCGCGCCGTCCTGATCGCGATAGATTTCCGATAGCTTGGAATCTATTTCCTGATGCCGGGCCCGTTTCTTGATCGCCTTTTCGAAGCCGGCCACTTCGTTTTCAGTCGGCACCGGCCGTTCAATGAAGGCGGAGAGGCTGGAAGCATCCTCCTGCTCCAGCCTGAAATTTGATGGCTGTTTTCCCTCTTTCATATTTTTGCTTATCACTTTTATTAATTATCTTGGCTGACCAGAATCGACAGAACCGCATCTCCGTCCAGCTGGCCTTGGTAATCCCAGCCGCTGTCTCCCTGCCCCTGGTCCGGATGCTGCCAGACCACGGCTGTTCCGGCCGGCAGAAAAAGGCGGCTGGAGAATTGGCTGGGCTCCGCGCCGGGCTGCTTCTGGATTAATAGGGTGTGAGGCTGGAGCGATCCGGCCTCGGGATTGAAAATGCGGAGCAATCGGTCCGTCCAAGTTTCCGGCTCAGAGCGATCAAAGAAGTTGAAAGGCAGGCGATAGCTTATGGTCACCAGGGCTGTCTCGCCCGGATCGACCATCAGCCAATTAGCCAAAACCGTCAGGCCTGATTCTTCATATATCTTGGTGCCGCTTGTTGAATCGATTTCTGCCTGGCGCTCTTTTTCTAATTCCGGCAAAAGCAGCCAGCCGGCCTCCGGCCTATCCTGCAGATACGAGGCATCCGGCTGCCGGAAACCTTCGGCATTCAAGAGCTGGCTGCCAAGAGGCAGATAGATCCTGAGCCAGTCAACGTTCCTGACGCCGGTTAGAGGCGCATTTTTTGCTCCCGTATGAGTCCGGTATATCTTTAGGGTGTTGATAATACTGCCGTCTGATGCCACCCGGCTTTCTTGTTCCAGGCGCTCGCTCATCTGCCGGTCTGATTTCTGGCCGGCAATGTTGGTATGGACGACCATGAGATAGTCACGGCCGGTAGCTTTCACTTCCCCGGCCCAATTGCGCCGGGAAACTGAAGATTGGAGATTGACATCGGCAAAGTAGAAAAGGATATGCTTCTCTCTCAGGCTCTGCTCCAGGAGCAAAATTGCTTTGAGTAAATTTTCCTTGTCCAACTTCTGCGGCAGTGTTTCAAAAATCTTGGCCATTAAATCACCGATAATCTTTTTCGGCTTGTTGGCCGCATTATTTTCCAAATCTTGAACCAAGGGCAGATCGGAAACCACGACGGCCGAGGTCGTAGCTAAGCCAGCCACCGCTTCCGGGTGGGTAATGGCCAAATTCTTCTGTTCGGTCACGGTTTGGACTGTCTCCCAGAAATTATCTGCGGTCACCGTCAGGCCGTATTCGGCCTGCAAGTCAATTGGTCCGGTTATCTCGAGCAGGCGTTCAACGACTGTCGGCGTCAGACCGATTACCCCGTCCACAGTCGGGCCGTCGCTTTTTTCATAAAACCACATCAGGTTCCTGGCCGTAGTTGGCCAATCCGGCCACCAGTTGGCATCCCAGAAATGCCAAAGAGTCCCCACTAGCCAGAGCGGCTCCGGCGCCGCTACCTTCAGCTTCAAGCCGGCCTCGGTATCATATGAACCGCCCCCTGGAACTTCCAGGCGCTTAATCTCGCCGCGACTGAAATCAAGCAAGGCGTAGCTGCCGATGAAGCCGCCGGAAGCGCGCATCTCGGCGTTGTTCTGAAAAACCAATAAATATCTCTTGTCCTGGCTGAGGCCCAGCGCCTGCTTCAAGGCCTCGGCCGCATCCACGAATTCGGATAGGTTGTCTGACAGGACGCGACTCTTCGCCTGCAGGCCCGAAAACTGGGATTGGTATTGCGCCGGCAGGTTGTCAATATTGATCTTCTCCAGCTGACGGCTGAGGGAAGCGGCGTCAAGCGCTGCCTGGCGGCCGTACGCAGAGAAGCCTTCAAGGCGCCCCAGCATATCCTCGCTGGTGTTGAATAAGGAATCGGTCGCTAAAACCAAATTCCTGCCCAAAGAGGCGGACAGGGCGCCGGCCGCCACGAATTTCTTGCTCTCGGCCGCCAGTTTGAGTTCGGGATTGCCTGACAGGGCGGCCAAAGACAGCAGTCCGTCGCTGATTTGATTCAGTTCTGATTGGGCGGCTAAAAATCCGGCTCCGGCCCGGCTAAAAGAGCTTTCCGCCCCGGGCAAATCAAAGCGTGAAACGGAATCAGCCGCCGTCATCAGATCGGCAATCGCCGCTTGGGAATAGCTGAGGACATTTTCCTTCCAGGCCTGAAAGCGAAAAAGATCAAGTTGGGAAAGTATCTTCAGAGGCAGAATCAAAATCACTAAAACCAGGGCAAAGGGCAGCGCCGGCCTTAACCTTTCCCAAATAGAACGTCGAACGGGACGGAAAGCCCGTCCCAAGAGCTTTTCTTGGCGCCGCACGAAGCTGCGCCAGGCCGGGCGACGTCGGAAAAGATTGAAACGCAGACTTGGCAAGCGGAAATTTAATTTTAATTTAAAGCTAGATTTAGGCTTGGCGCGAAAACTGGGCAAGGTAGATCGAACGGCTTGAAGCAAATCAGGCGCCGGCTTTGAAGCTCTCGGTATCAAGCTGGACTTAGCCGCCGGCTTTATCTCGCCCGCCTCGGCCTTTGGCCGCAGATCAATCACAAAACCGGCGCGGCCCGGGTCCGCCTGAAATGATATTCGCTTGTGCTGGCTGCCAGATTTCATATTTTCTAAGACAAGGCGCGACGATATTCTTCTAGAGTCAGGCGGGCGCATTCCCACCAGCTATATTTCTTCACCTGCTCCCGTCCCAAATCGACAAGCTCTGCCCGCCGGGATGCATCATCTAAAAGGCGGCTGAGCTTAGCCACGATATCGGATTCGTCTTCGGGATTGAAATATTCGGCTGCCGGCCCGAGAATCTCAGGCAGGCTAGCCCGGTCCGAGCTGGCCACGGGACATCCCCGGGCCATGGCTTCAAGCGGCGGCAGGCCGAAACCTTCATAGAGAGAAGGAAAGACATAGAGGCGGGCCGAAGCATAGAGGACCTCTAGCTGGGCATCGGGGACATAGCCGGGGAAAATAACCGGGCTATTCTGGTTCTCCGGCTGATATAGGTTTAAAGCCCGGGCTTGGGCTTTGGCCTGCTGATAAAAATAATCATCACGTCCGACCAAGACCAGACGGCGAGCCGGATTAATCTGATGGAGCCGGCTGAAAGCTTTGAGCAAACGGTCAAGATTTTTGTGGGGATAGGCGTTGCCGACATAGAGGATGAACTCGCCTTGAATATGGTGCTGGGCTAAAGTTTCTTCTAAATCAAGCTTGGCGACAAAAAGCGAATCCTGCCCCTTAGCTAAGTTAGCCACCCCCTCATAGATGACCTCTATCTTCTCCGCCTTAACCGGAAACTTGCTGATAATATCCTGTTTGGTAAAGCGGGAAACGGCGATTATTCGCCGCGCCCGCCGGACAGCCGTGGAAATGACCAGGCGGTAGCCGAAATTCTTCAGACGATAGAGCCAAGGGCTGAGGGTGGTGGCCCGCAAGGTCGGAAAGCGGGTGAGGATGAGGTCGTGGATAGTGACCACGAACTTGACCGGAGTGAAGATCGGGACGTTGAAATGAGGAAAATGCATCAAGTCTATCTTCTCTTTGAAAATATATAAAGGGAAAAAGAGCTGTTCGGACCAGGAATACCAGGGGAGAGCTAGCCTGACTTTTTTCACCCAAGGCTCGGCGCAGACGAATTCATCGTAGTTATCCGGGCTCAAAAAAACTACATAATCAAAACCGGCGCCCGGCTCGGCGCTGGTTATCCGGATGATATTATCCACCACTTCCTGAGTGTAGCGGCCCAGGCCTTTGCCTATCGGGCCATAGAAGCGGGCGTCAATGCCGATTCTCATAATTTTAAACCGTGGGCAGATTAGGCGGCGGCGAGGCGGCGCCGGATTCCAGCTCATTGCTAACAGGCGCCTGAACGCTGGATGGGGATGACATGATGTCGCGCCGGAAAGAATCTTCCGTATCGGCATAAAGATTCTCCGCCAGAGGCAAGGAAGAGGGCGCATCGGCTTTGCGTCCCGGCGCTTTCTGGATAAGGGGCGACTTGACGTTAGCCTCAACCGGAAAATGCCAGATAGTCGCCAGCTCCTCGATATTGAAGAGGCCGGGAGTTCGGCCGACCGTGTCAGAGCGGTTAATGTAACCGTGAAAAATATTTCTTTGCTTGGTCAGCAGCCTCTGATTCTTGAAAAAATACATGGCCTTGGTCATGGTCTTGTCCACGTCCGGTTTGAGATTATTAAGATCCAGGGCGGCAAACTGCTTCATATAACCGACAATGCCGTTAGCTACCTTGGCTTTGTTCATCACTTCCCGCTTCGCTACATAGACGAAGCGTATCTTGACATCGAAAGCCAATTTGGCTGATTTTTCCTGCACCGCTTCCACCTTGCGTTTCTCGCCTGGAGTCAGATCCATCATAGTCTTAGGTCTTTCTTCCTTATCTTTGGATTCAATATCTCCCCAAATGCTATAGACTACTTCGCTAGCTTCGCCCATCATTTCCAAGCCCTTCTCCGCCAGCCCCGGCTTGGATTTGGCTTTGCGCCCGAAAATCTTATTAATCTCCTTCTCCGACTCCTTGACCCAATCGAAGCCTATGGGAATAACGATAATCTGAAACCAAATCTGCTCTCCCTGGCGCAGCGAACCGCAGAGATCCATGAGCGAGGCCATTGGATCCTTAAACTGGGTCTCGCTCGGACCAATCAGGTGCTCAAAATCCCGATAAGGCTTAATGGGATAGACTTGGCTCTTGGCTTGGATAAACTCCGTGCCCCAGACATCATATTCTTCATCAGGCAAACGGCGTGGTACGGTATCGACATAGTCATCGACTTCGGTAATTTCGGCGTCCGGATACTGGGAATAGACGGAAGATTCTATTAAGTTTCTGAACTCTATCGGCGTCCTGATAAGAAATTGGGTATAGCCCTCCAGGCTGACTATCTCGTAACTGAAAGATTTCTGGTACATTCCCTGAAACCATTTCTCAAAAAAATTTATCGAGCCATGGGCACCGGCCAGATAGGTAAACATGTTCTCCACCGCCTTGGGTGATTGCTCGTTGCCCTTGGGAATATCAATGGCTAAAAGGATGAACTTATGGTCCGCCGACCATTTGCCGCGTATCCAATAAAGATAGACCTCCTTAACGCCTATGACAAAGAATATGCCGATCAAAATCCAGCCGAAGTTGGCAAAAAACGCCCAAAACATCTGCTCGGGCGGCAGTTGCAAGAACCGGTCAATCCCGGTGGTGTTTAAGACTATCTCCATATAATCTGTCTGCCTTTATTTTACCACATAAGCAGTAGCCAGACAAATATTTTTTCGCCCTAAGATTAGGGGAATACAAAAATCCGGCCACTCGGGCCGGATTTATGCTTATCCTTATATTCTGATATGATTATTTCTGCCACTCCTTCAAGCCGTAGGTGCCGCGGCTGACCAGGACATAGCGGTCATCCAAGATGAGCTCATTGTGGACCGTGGCCGGATTGGCCGACTTGCGGTCGAACTTCATCTCATTTATCTTCTTGGCGATATCGGTAAAATGGAGGGGCTCGCCGGCATGCTTGAGGATGAGATATATCTTGTCGTTGACAGTCTTGGGCTTGATTTCCTGGGAATCGGCCGGACCCCATTCGCCGTACTTATTCTGTTCCAGATTCTTTATCGCCTGCATTAAGGAATAAAGGACCTTATTGCTATTGATAATCTCTGCCTTATCCGGAAAAACCTGACTCTTGAAGACGCGGGTGATATCGGCCGACTGGCTCCGGGCGATCTTCGCCTGATGCTTATTATAGG
>ERZ795059.4088-NODE-4088-length-13866-cov-5.552313_pt1 | contig 13866 bp, 11 predicted proteins | sample MGYA00375143_ERZ795059 | MGnify/ENA primary metagenome ERZ795059 (study PRJEB30188, sample SAMN05720168) | activated sludge metagenome | isolation source: Anaerobic digester | place: USA | collected 2015-01-07 ... | reverse complement strand
CGTGCCGACTCGCCCGTCCCGCAATTCAATCGCGCCGGCCCGTTCGTAGAACGCCGCGATCCGGCTTTCCAAATAGGCCGGGAACGCTTCCTCGCCGGGAATTTCCTCCAGCCGCCCGGAAATCTCCCGCATGGCCTGCGCCCAGCGGGATGTCGAATCGGCCAGCAGCAGCACGTTCAGCCCCATCTGCCGGTAGTACTCGGCCAGCGTCGCGCCGGTGTAGACCGACGCCTCGCGAGCCGCCACCGGCATCGCCGACGTATTGCAGATGATCATGGTCCTTTCCATCAGACTGCGGCCCGTCCGCGGGTCGATCAACTCCGGAAAATCACGCAGCGTTTCCACGACCTCGCCCGCCCGCTCGCCGCAGGCCGCAATCACCACAATGTCGATCTCGGCATGACGCGACGTGATCTGCTGCAGGACCGTCTTGCCCGCTCCAAAGGGCCCCGGAATACAGTACGTCCCGCCGCGGACGATGGGGAACATGGAATCGACGATCCGAACGCGGGTCACCAGCGGCTCGGTCGGCATCAGGCGGCGACGGGAGACGTTCAGCGGCACCTTGACGGGCCACGTCTGCTGCATCGTCACGCTTCGGGGCGACTCCGAATCGCCGGCCAGCAGAGCCACCTGCTCCTCGACTGTGTAAGAGCCGGCGCCGGCGATCTGCTCGACGGTCAAGTTGCATCGCCAGCCGCAGGGCACCATGATGCGGTGGTCGAAGATGCCTTCCGGAACCGTGCCCAGCGTGTCGCCCGCCACGACACGGTCGCCGGGCTTGACGGCGGGAGTGAAGTCCCACTTGGCCGCCGTGTCCAGTCCGTGCAGGTAAACGCCCGGCTTCAGGAAGTATCCCACTTGCTCCGCCAGCTTGGGCAACGGGTTTTGCAGTCCGTCGTAGATCTGCCCCAGCAGGCCCGGCCCCAGGACGACCGAGAGCATTTCCTCTTGAAACTCGACATCGTCGCCGATCTTCAAGCCGCGGGTCTCCTCGTAGACCTGCAGGTCGGCCAGTTGGCCGCGGACGCGGATCACTTCGCTCAACAATCGCGTGCCGTCGCCCCGGACACAGTGCCCCACGGAGTTCTGCACCACGCGGCCGTCCATTTCGGCGATCGCCAAGCTCCCGTCCACCGCTGCAATTCTTCCCTTCACGGCCACCACCTTTCCTCATTTTCCTCGTTCCCAGGCTCTGCCTGGGAACGCACTGCATCGCGGGCTCTGCCCGCCGCCACCGGAGATCCCGGAGGCAGAGCCTCCGGTCCCTGACGTTCCCAGGCAGAGCCTGGGAACGAGTCGCAATGGTCAATCATCATCGGTCATCCGCTGCCACTGGTGCAACAGCATCAGCCGCGCGGCGTAGACCGCCAATTCGTCGTTACTGAAAGTAAACCAAGCGTCGTGCGCCGTCAACCAATTCCAGCGGGCGCGCAACAGCGATTGCTGTCCGGCCAGTGGGGTCGGGGCCGACGTCCACTCGCTCACCGCTGTCGTCACCTCGTCGCCGGCCGCCGCCAAATCTGCGGCCACCAGGTAGTCCGCCGCGTCCAACCCCAGTCGCTTGGCCCGCGCCGCGACCAAGGCGTTGCGGAGTGCCACCTCGTAGCCGGCCCACGCCGCCAGAAAGCGACTCCCCAGCCGTTGGGCGACCTGCGCCACGTAGCGGAAATAGGCCTCCCACAGCCGGTCGGCGGCGACCAACCGGGGACTGTCGTCGGCTTCCGGCGCCGAGACCAGGAACTCCGGCAACGGGCTTTCGTTGCGAACCTGCTGGATGCTGAACACGGCCGGGTCCGCCTCCTCCAGTTCGCCCGCCAGAAAGGCTTCCCGCTGCAACAGATCGTCGAGCAAAAACAGACTGCCGACCAACTCGTGGCGCTGGCGGTCGTTCTCCAGATGCTCCAGCAGTTCGGCGAACCCCATGCTGGGCTCGCTTCCCAACTCGCCCAACGCGGGCAACGAGGCCAAGTAGTAATAATGGTCAAGCATGGTCAAAGCCTTCTGCTGGCACCCGCTGGGACGCGTCCGGCGGCACGAGCCCGTCAGGCCGGGGAACTCTCCGCCGAGCAAACGGCCGCGAGCCGTTTCCGCAATTCGGAATCGACCATCTCGGAAAGCACCTCGACGACGGAAGCGGCGGTCACTTCCACGGTTCCTTCACGTACCGCGTACTCGAAACCCGCCTCGGCCAGCGTCCCCCGCAAGTCGACCTCGGGTGCCTCAGGACCAGTCTGGCGAAAGGCGGAAACCGTGGAACTCAACAACCGCTGACGCATGGCCTCGGAGACGCCGATCGTGATCGGTCCGTTGCCCGCCGCATCGGCTTCCGCATACCGCAGCACCACGTCGCGGATCAGTCCGGCAAGAAAATCCGCGTCGTCGAGTTTCTCGCGCACCGCGTCGAACAGGACGGCCCGCAAGGCCCCGTTCAGCGCCTCCTGCAACCGCAGCACGGTATCGCGGGCCGCCAGTTTCAGTTCCGTCTCCGTCCGGGCGCCGATCTGCTCGCTTTCGGCCTGCGCCCGCTCGACGATCTGTCGTGCCTGCTCCTCCGCCGCCGCCATTCGCTCCCGAGCTTGCTGCTCGCCTTCCGCGCGGATCTTCTCGGCCTCTTGGCGGCCCGCCTCGACGCCGTCGGTTTGCAGCCGGTTGATGAAGGCTTCGATTGTGTGCGTCATGATTGCTCTATCGCGGCCTGGCGGCCACCCCCAGGGTTGTGGGTCAGGCTTTCCCGCCTGACCGGTCAGGCGGGAAAGCCTGACCTACCGGATGCACGCACCGTGCGGGCACCCTACGAAGCGAGACGCAACCGCGGTCCAGTCGCCCCATCTAGCTCCGTGACTTGCGTCATTCGCCAGATATTAACAGAAGGGGAGGCGTTTGCCAACCGCCACGGCGGCGGCCCCCCCGCCGCGACGGACCCCAGGCGGTAGTCCCGCTTCGGGCCGGTTTTTGCCCCCCCGGCTATTGCACGTTTTGAGACAAAGGGGTACGGTGAAAATTGGTAAGGTCCATGTGCGTCACCGTCGGGTGGTCGGCAGAGCAGCCCTTGCCCTCTCGCTCGACATTTCCGTGGGCTGCGAGGAGGGAGCAGGGCATGCGGACCTATCTGTACCTCTCCATGACGCCGGAATCTCTGGTGGCGTCGCAGTTGCCGCCCGATGATTTCGGTGCCTACATGGCCGTCGGCACGCGAAAAAGCGCGCATGGCCAGGTGATTTTCTTCGACCTTCTCGAGGGGTTCGCCAGCGATCAGTTCGACCTGACTTACGTCGCCGAACACTGCTTCGAGCACGCCGACGGCAAGCCCAAGAATTCACTGTACCTGGCGATCTACCGCGTCCTGGAACGGGTGCCCTTGGCGGCCATCAACAGCCTCTGGCTAACCACCGCGCACGGCAAGACGCTGGAGTTGAAACAGACGCGGCACTTGCCGGATTTCTCCGAGCGCTTCTACCTGTACCAGGAACTGTGCCCCGTCCATCCGTTGATCGCCAGCAAGTTGGCGCCGCACGAGTTTGCGGCGTTCATCACGCGTCCGGACAAGCCGCTGCAGGTGCCGCGCATCTGTTTCCTCGATTTCGATCTGGGCGAGATGGCCAACAACCCGGAGACCGGCAAGCCGAACCAGCTGTACTATCCGGACCCGTTCTGGCACCTGCGCGGCTGCCTGCTGGAACTGGAGGGGAGTCCGAGGAAGCACAGCAAGACCGTCGACCGGCTGCACCCGCAGACCTTTCCCTATCACTGCATCAAGACCGGATTCTACTTGGGTGACCCCGGCGGAGTGCTGTTCTTTCCTTTCCCGTCGCACGTCGAATTGGAGGGCAAGTATTGCGCCTGGTGGCGGTCGACGCGGTGAAGCGGTCTTGAACGAACTGCTGGTGAGGCTGCGGCTTGCAGTTCATCGCCGAATCGCGTCGCGCAGTGCCCGGATGAACTCGGGCGCCGTGCCGCAACAGCCGCCGATGAAGCTGGCGCCGGCTTCGGCCAGCGCCGGGCCGTAGCTGCCGAATTCCTCCGGGGCCGTTTTCCAGACCGGGACGTCGTTCAGCAATTCGGGAATCCCGGCGTTCGGCTTGACCCAGATCGGCCGTTCGGTCGCGGCTCGCAGTCGGCGGCAGATCTGGACGTACCCGGCGATGCCTTGCCCGCAGTTGGCCCCGATCACGTCCGCCCCGGCTTCCGTCAACTCGTGGGCTCCCTGCTCCGGCGTCGTTCCCATCAGGGTACGATCCAACGTCGCGCCGGAATCGAAACACAGGCAGGCGACGACGGGCAGTCCCGTCGTCGTTGCGCCCCGCACCGCGAGCTTGGCTTCCGCCACGTCACCCATCGTCTCGATCACCAGCGCGTGCGCGCCCCCCGCGGCCAGCGCGCCAGCCTGTTCTGCGAACGCATCCAGCAGCTGCTGTTCGCTCACTTCGCCCATCATCAGCATCCGGCCGCTGGGGCCGATCGAGGCGAACACGTAAGCCCGGTCGCCGACGGCGCGGCGCGAGATTTCGGCGCCGGCGCGGTTGATGGCTTGCACCTGAGCGGCGAGTCCATAGTCGGCCAAGGTCACGCGGTTGGCGCGAAACGTGTTGGTCAACACGATCCGGCTGCCGGCCTCGACGTACGCTCGAGGGATCTCCTCCACCGTCTCCGGATGCGTCAGGTTCCATTCATCCGGACAACCGCCCACCGCCAGCCCGCGGGCCTGCATCTGCGTGCCCCACGCGCCGTCGGTGAGCACGGGACCATCGGCTAACAACTTCTCGATCAGGGGCTGCATGGCGAGGTTCCTTTCCAAACGCTACGGACTTCGTCGAACAGAGCCGCTGGGGCGTGGAGCTGCGACCATACAAGCACGCACCGCAAGCAAGTGGCGCCGAGAGTGAAGTGTTCACTGGCTTGCGTTTCGTGCTTGTGTGCCCCTTGATCCTTAAATTCGGACACGGATATTCATTATTTGGTTCGCCGGTTTAGTATAGCGGAGCGATAACCGTGTTGTCACGTCGTTGGGGGCCGATGGTAGCGAACACCGCGAGTTTTCGGGTGACGGCAACCATCGGAAGCCACCGAGTGGGGATCGCCTCGGCGGTGCTGCCGTGGAGATGACCTATCCTGGTTAAGACGGATCTCGTACGGCGGTCCAGGACTCACACCAGCCGCCAATCGGGATATAATGCAGAGGTCTTCTCTTCTGTGACGGGCAGGCAACCCCGTCCTGCGGTGGCAACCTTTATGAGACGATCACTGATCCCAATCGCCGTTGCAGCGTGGCTGATGTGCGGGGCGCACGCCGCCGCACAAACCTTGTCGCGGTCCTTGTTCGCCGAAACTTCTCACGACTTCGGAACGGTCGCACGCGGAGCGGCCACGGAACATCTGTTTTGGTTTACGAACACGCTGGGGCACGATCTTCACGTCTGCAGCGTACGGACCAGCTGCGGTTGCACGACGCCCAGCGTCGTGCACTCGACCGTCAAGAGCGGCGAACAAGGCGCCATTCGCGCCGTCTTCAACACGCGATCGTTCACCGGTCAGCGTGGGGCGACGATCACGGTTGTTTTCGACCGGCCCTATTATGCAGAGGTGCAGCTGCAGGTTCGCGGCTTCATCCGCTGCGACGTGGTATTCACTCCCGGCAGCGTCGCATTCGGCACGGTCCGCGAAGGCGAGCGCGCCGAACGCGTCATCAATCTCGACTATGCCGGCCGCCACGACTGGCAGGTCGCGGCCATCCACGTTCCAGACCGGCACTTGAGCGTCGAGGCGCGGGAAACGAATCGCGGCTTCGGCCGCGTGGGATATGAATTGGTCGTCAGGTTGGCCGCGGATGCCCCCGCGGGGACCCTGGATACGGAACTCACGCTGGAAACGAACGATGGGCGCGGAAATCGCGTGCCCTTGGCCGTCACCGGCCAGATCGTCCCAGCCTTGTGCGTGAGTCCGGCTCTGCTGTATCTGGGCAACAGCAAGTGCGGCCAGGAGTTGACGACCCGGCTTGTGGTGCGCGCGGCCGACGCCTTCCGGATCACCTCCGTCGAATGCGAGGATCCGCGGTTTTGTTTCGAAGTTGGACCAACCGCCAAGTCGCTGCACCTTGTCCCCGTGACGTTTCAGGCGGGCGCTGAACCCGGCCCAGTCGCGGCAAAAATCCGCATCCACACCGACCTTTCCGGCGGCAAGACTGCCGAACTCACCGCCTCGGGCAGTGTTCTCCCTTGACATTCTGACCGCTTTGCCTGATGCTGCCTTCCATGGCGGAAGGTCATACAGCCGTGGGTTGGGTCTACGACCGCCGGTTCCTGGATCATGACGCAGGGCCGTCGCATGTCGAGGGGCCGGAACGGCTGGAGGTGATTGTGCGAGCGCTGCAGCAAGCGGGACTGCTCGCGGCGATGGACCCGATTTCGTTTCAGGCCGCCACGCCGGAGCAGTTGGCGCTGGTCCACGATCCGGCTTATGTGGAACTGGTGCGAATGTTGTGTGACGAGGGGTTCACCTTCATCGGATCGTCCGACACGGGCATCGGTCCGAAGAGCTACGACGTGGCGGCGCTGGCGGCCGGGGGAGTGCTAGCAGCTTGCGATGCGGTCATGGAGGGTCGCGTGGGTCGGGCGTTCTGCGCGGTGCGCCCGCCGGGCCACCACGCCGAGGCGGATCAGGCCCTGGGCTTTTGCTTGTTCAACCACGTGGCCGTCGCCGCCGAACATCTGATCCGCAACCGGCACCTGGCCCGCGTCGCGATTGTCGATTTTGACGTCCACCACGGGAACGGGACACAGCACATCTTTGAGTCGCGACGCGACGTGTTCTATATCAGCCTGCACGAGCGGCCGGGTTCGCTGGCATTTCCGGGCACCGGAGCCGCCGAAGAAACCGGCCTCGGTGACGGGGCGGGTTTCACCCTGAATGTGCCGCTGGTTCGCGGCAGCACGGACGCGGATTACCGGTCCGCCATGGAGCGTCAAGTGCTGCCGGCCCTGGACCGTTATCGCCCCGAATTCATCCTCCTCAGTGCCGGATTCGACGCCTTGATGTGGGATCACGTCGCCCATCTGAGCTTGGAACCGGCGTCCTACCGGTGGATGACGCAGACGCTGGTGGACGCGGCAGACCGGCACGCCAAGGGCCGCGTGGTTAGTTCTCTGGAAGGGGGGTACGACCTGCCGAACCTCGGCCCGGCGGTGGTCGAGCACGTGCGGCGGCTGATGGCTTGAGCGAAAAATCCAGCGGTTCCCGTGACAAGGATATCTGGACGTTCAGCCGCTTTTCGATCAAACTGTATCGCCGCCTTCGCCCGCAGTTGGAATTTTGGAGTGCGGTGCCTTGCCACCGCTTTGGGCGGCGGCCTGGAGCGCGGCGGCTGACTGGGTTCAGGAGACCCAGCGAGGCATCGGAACTGAAAGCGGCGGTCGTAGTGTCGCGATCGAGCCACAGCGGCGACAAGTCGCCGCACGCCAAGAGACGCGCGAAAAAACGAAAAATCGGACCCTGACAATACGGCCACGGGATGAAACGGTGACGGATGAAGTACGCGATCATTATTCCGGACGGCTGCGCAGACGAGCCGCAAGATTCGCTCGGTGGCAAGACGCCCTTGCAGGCGGCCCACACGCCAACGATGGATGCGATCGCCGCGGCCGGGGTCGTGGGCCGAGCCAGCCACGTGCCGGCACAACTGCCGCCGGGGTCCGAAGTCGCCAACATGAGTCTGTTGGGCTATGATCCCACCGCCGTCTTCACCGGGCGGGCGCCGATCGAAGCGGCGGCGCAAGGAATCGAACTGGGGCCGGACGACTGGGCGGTCCGCTGCAATCTGGTCACCATCGAAGACCAGATCATGCGGGACTTTACCGCCGGGCACATCTCGACGCCGGAAGCCGCCGAATTGATGAAGGCGGCTCAGGCCGAGTTGGCGGGCGATTTGCCCGTGCAATTCCTGCCCGGCGTCAGCTACCGAAACCTGATGATTTATCGCGCTGATCGCCAGCCGCCGCCGTTCACCGTCGACACGCGGGCCACCCCGCCCCACGACTTGACCGACAAGTCGGTGATCGACGACTATCCGCGCGGCGGCGGCAGCGACCTGCTGAACGAACTGATGAGCCGCAGTGTGGCGCTGTTCGCCGGGCATCCCGTGAATGTGGCTCGCCGCCAAGCCGGACAACTGCCGGCCACCAATATCTGGCTGTGGGGGCTGGGCAGGCGGCCGAAGTTGACCGCGTTCCGCGACGCCTACGGCAAAAAAGGCAAGATGATCACGGCGGTTGATCTGTTGCGCGGCTTGGCCGCTCTGATCGGCTGGGAACGCATCGAAGCGCCTGGGGCCACCGGGTATTTGGACACGGATTACGCTTCGAAAGGCCGCTGCGCCGTGGCATCGCTGCCCAGTACCGAGATCATCTGCGTCCACGTCGAGGCTCCGGACGAAGCCTCGCACGAAGGCAACGTGACGGCCAAAATCCAGGCGCTCCAGGAAGTCGACCGGCACATCGTCGCTCCGCTCTGGAAAGCGCTGCAGGCACAGGGCGCGTATCGCATCCTGGTCACGCCGGATCATCCGACGCCGGTCCGGACCAAGACGCACAGCCACGGCTTTGTGCCCTTCGCGATGGCCGGCGCGGGCATCACCGCCGACGGGGCCGAGAGCTACGACGAGCCGGCGGCGGCCCCGTCGCGGCTGGTCTTCGAGGAGGGCTGGAAATTGATGGGATACTTCTTGAACGCGTAACGCGGCCGGCGCGCACTGGCACAGTGGGCCTTGCGACCCTTTCCCTTTCAAAACCCTTTTTTCAATGGAACTGTTTGGACTATGCCTCTGATCGTACAGAAATTTGGCGGCAGCAGCGTGGCGGACGCGGAAAAGATTCTGGCGGCCGCCCGCAAGGCGATTCGCACTCAACAACAGGGCAATCAAGTGGTGATGGTGGTCAGCGCCATGGGCGACACGACCGACGACCTGATCGAACTGGCGGGCAAGATCTGCGAGCGGCCGCCGGCGCGGGAAATGGACATGTTGCTGTCCACCGGCGAGCAAGTCAGCGTGGCCCTGATGGCCATGGCCATCCATGCGCTGGGCTACAAGGCGGTCAGCTTGACCGGCGCCCAGATCGGCATCAAGACGGACGCCACGCACACCAAGGCGCGGATCAAGTCGATCTCCACCGATCGCGTGCAGCGGTTGTTGAACGAAGGCCACATCGTCATCGCCGCCGGCTTTCAGGGCATCGACGACAATTTCGACATCACCACGCTGGGACGCGGCGGCAGCGACACGACCGCGGTGGCCCTGGCGGCCGTGCTGGGCGCCGACGCCTGCGAAATCTACACCGACGTCGACGGCGTCTACACGACGGACCCGCGCCTGCTGCCGGAAGCGCGCCACGTCGAGCGGATCAGCTATGACGAGATGCTGGAGTTGGCCAGCCTGGGCGCGGGCGTGATGCACAACCGGTCGATCGAGTTCGCCAAGAAGTTCGGCACCGCGATCCACGTCCGCAGCAGTTTCAGCGACACGCCGGGCTCGCTGATCGTCGCCCAGCCGGAGTTTGCGGACCGCCCCGTGTGCGGCGCGGCGGTGATCAAGAACGAAGCCCGCGTGTCCGTGCTGGGTGTGCCGGACCAGCCGGGTGTCAGCTTGCAGATCTTCTCGCCGGTCGCCGCCAGGAACGTGAACATCGACATGATCGCGCAGAACGTCGGCGAAAACGGGCTCGCGGATGTCTCCTTCACGGTGCCGCGAAACGAGCTGTCCGTGACGCTGGAGTCGGTCCTGCAGGCGGTCGAGGCGTTGGGGGCGGGCCAGGTCGCCCACGACGAAAACGTGGCCAAGGTTTCCGTCGTGGGTCTGGGCATGGCCAAGCAGTCGGGGGTGGCGGAGAAGATGTTCGCGGCCCTGGCGGCGGAGAACGTGAACATCCAGATGATCACGACCAGCGAGATCAAGATCTCGGTGCTGGTGGAACGCGACGCGGCCGCGACGGCCCTGCGCGCCGTGCACAACGCCTTTGAACTGGACAATCCGTCGCCCGCCGGCGTGACGCCGCTGGCCACCGCGCATGCCAAGGCCAACCCCGCCGACGTGGCCTCGCGGTTACACGGCGCGAACATGGAAGAGTTGTTCATCGACGACATTTCGCTGGACGAGACGCAAGGGCGAGTCACCATCAGCGGCGTGCCGGACCAGCCGGGAATCGCCGCGCGGGTGTTTCGCGAAGTCGCGGCGGGGGGCGTCTTCGTGGACATGATCGTGCAGAGCCACGGGAGCCATGCCGAACGGGCCAGTCTCAGTTTTACCGTGCCGCGGGGCCAGGTGGAGAAAGCGACCGAAGTCGCGCGGCGACTGGTCAAGCAGTTGTCCTGCAAAGGCGTCAGCAGTTGCCCGAACATCGCCAAGTTGTCGGTCAGCGGCGTGGGCCTGCGCAGCCACACCGGCGTAGCCATTCGCATGTTCCGAGCCCTGGCCGAGGCGGGCGTCAATGTGGACATGATCAGCACCAGCGAAGTGCGCGTGAATGTGGTGGTCGACGGCCGGGACGGCGACGCAGCGCTGAGCAGTTTGCGGGCGGCGTTTGCCGATGCGCTGGGCTGAGCACCGGCGCCGTGTCAAGAAATGACCGCCCGAGGGATGAGCGAAGAGGCCCGGCTGTTCGGAAAAAGCCGGGCTTTTTCCGTCGCGGCTCCGTGGTTGCCGCCGCCCAAACCCTGCCTGGAACGGGAAAAAAACCGGTTTTTTCGCATTTTTCCCCCGTTTTTGCCGTGTTTCCCCGTTGAAAAATGGCCAACACTGTTTCTAATCATCGCCATCCGCGCGGCGGATTGACATCTCCACTAACCCATAATTTCGTTCCCGTTCACATGGAGGGCTGTAGACAATGCCGAAGCAAGCCGCAGGTAAGCCGCTCAGCAAGACCGAATTGTATGCCAGGATCGCCGAGGCGACCGAACTGACCAAGAAGCAGGTCGAAGCGGTCTTCGAGGCGTTCAAGAAGGAGATCGAAGAAGCGGTCTCGACCAAGGGACCCGGCGTGATTCAACTGCCGGGACTGGTCAAGATCATGCGCGTCGTTCGGCCCGCGACCAAGCGGCGCCAAGTGCGCAATCCCGCCACGGGCGAGATGGTTTGGGCTGAGGCCAAGCCGGAAAAGGTCGTACCCAAGGCCCGCGTCCTGAAGGGGCTGAAGGACATGGTCAGCGGTTGAAGTCGCAGATCGCTGCGCCGTACTCGTTCGCGATTGCCAGCCGCCCACTCGGCGCTACGTGTTCGTTGGGCGGCTGTTTCTTCGCGCCCGGCGGCGAGAGGCGAATGCGATCTTCGGGGCAACGCGTTCCCGCCGGGGTCACGACAGCTCGATAGACCAGCCGTGGGCGAACGCCAGGACGTAGCGGACGGCCTGCCGCATGCGGCCCATGTCCACCTCGTGGACCTCCCGCGGTTGGCCGACGCCGCGCAACATGGTCAGCGTCAGTTCGCCGCCCAGGTGCTGGCGAAACTCCTCCAGTCCCCGGAACAGCCTCTCGGTGTCGTGCAGGCAGGGGGAATGCAGCGGCATGCCGAGGCGGGTCAGGCAATGCAACACGCGATCGGCGTCCTGGCTCGGCAGACCGTGGACCAGCGACGAATACACCGTGTCCACCGCCACCCCGATCGCCACGGCCTCGCCGTGCCGCAGTTGGAACTCGCTCATGCTCTCCAGCTTGTGAGCCGACCAATGCCCGAAATCCAGCGGGCGGGCTGCCAGCGTCTCGAACGGATCGCCGCCTTCGGTGATGTGCGCCAAGTGCAGCAACGCCGCGCGGCGAATCACCGGCAACGCCGCCGCCATGTCCCGGTGACGAATGCGGTCCGCCACACGGCACAGCTCGTCGAACAGCGGCGGGTCCTTCAGCAGGGCCACCTTGACGGCTTCCGAAAAGCCGCAGACAAAGTCGCGGTCGCTTAGCGTCAGCAGCAGCCGGGCGTCGTTGATCACGGCCCACGGCGCGGCAAAGCAGCCCAGCCAGTTCTTCTTCTGGAACAGATTCACGCCGTTCTTGACGCCCACGCCGGAGTCGCCTTGAGAGAGCGTCGACGTGGGCAGCCGGACGAGCCGCAGGCCGCGATGCGCAATCGCCGCCGCGAAGCCCACCGCGTCGAGCACGGCCCCGCCGCCGATCACCACCACATAGCTGCGGCGGTCCAAGTCCGCGGCGTGGAACACTTTCAGCATCCGTTCCAGACCCTGCACGTCGTTCTTGATCTCTTCGCCGCCGGGAACGGTTTGCAGCTCGCCGGCCGTTTGCATCCGGTCCCGCTGCGCGGCGCAGAACTCCTCGATCTGCAACCGCAAGCCCGGTTGGGCCGCCGCGACGTTCGCGTCCAGCCAGAATTGGACCCGGGCCGGTCCCTTGCCCGAAGGCTCCAGGACGTCGGCCAGCACCTGACGGTCGGCACCAAAGACGTCGCGGGTGAACCGCAGCCGGTGGACCAGCGGCACCTGAAAGGGGCGATCAATGATCTCAGAATTCGGTTCCTTGGTCATCATCCTTTTACTCTACTCAGCCGGTGCCTGTTCTTGCAACGGCCGGAGGGCTTGTCACAATAGGAAACGGTGCGCAGCGTGTCGAGAAAGCTCGTTTGGCAGCGTTCGAGAGATAACGGTCCCATCTTTGTTGCCGATCATCACACGGAGTGTGATGGCGACCTTTGTTGCCGATCATCACACGGAGTGTGATGGCTACTTTGACGAGGCGACAGTTATTTCTCGAACGCTGCTTACCAACCTGCAAAGGAGAAGGTGTCATGTCTCGTTTCCCGCAGATGGTTTGCTTGGCTTTGACCGGTTCCCTGCTTGCCGTCACCCTGTCTCTGATGGCCGCCGAAGGTCCCCCTGAAGAATTTGTCTCCCTGTTCGACGGCAAGACGCTCGACGGCTGGGTTCAGCGCAATGGCACGGCCACGTACCGGGTCGAGGACGGCTGCATCGTCGGCAAGACCAACGAAGGCAGTCCGAACTCCTTCCTGTGTACGGAGAAGAACTACGGCGATTTCGAGCTGACGTTCGAGGTCCAGGTGGCCGACCAACTCAATTCGGGGGTCCAAATCCGCTCGGAGAGCAAGCAAGAGTACAACCAGGGCCGCGTTCACGGCCCGCAGGTCGAGATTGCGACCAACGGCACTGCCGGCTATATCTATGGTGAAGCCCTGAATACGGGCTGGCTGAACGAGGACCGTTCCGACCCGGCCGCCAAGGCGGCCTTCAAGAAGGGCCAATGGAACAAGTACCGCGTGCGGTGTGTCGGCAAGTCGATCAAGACGTGGGTCAACGACGTCCCGGTTGCCGACCTGGTGGATGAGAAGTCCGGCAAGTCGTGCGGCTTTATCGGCCTGCAAGTCCACGGCATCGCCAAGGGAACCGGCCCCTACGAAGTCCGCTGGCGGAACCTCTACCTCAAGGATCTGGCGAAGAAATAGGAAGGCGAAAAGTGGAAAAGTCGAAGTGTCGAAAAGTCTAACACGTCCGACATTTCGGAGTCAGCGTCCGCGATTCGCAAGCCTCGAACGTATTGACCGAAAGTACCGCTGCATGCATTACCCGGACTGGAACACCTTTCGCGAACTGGCGAGAGAATATCAACTGATTCCCGTGTATCGCCGGCTGGTGAGCGATACCCTAACGCCGGTGACGGCCTTCCACAAGATCGACACGGGGGGCAGTGCCTGCTTGTTCGAAAGTGTCATCGGCGGCGAGAAGGTCGGACGCTACAGCTTCTTGGCCGCCGATCCGTTCCTGGAGATAGCCGCTCGGGAAACGCAAGTCTCGATTTCCGAGGCCGGTCGCACTCGGCAGTTCACCGCGGCCGATCCGTTGCAGGTCCTGCGACAGCGGC
>ERZ795059.4087-NODE-4087-length-13869-cov-7.142609_pt1 | contig 13869 bp, 27 predicted proteins | sample MGYA00375143_ERZ795059 | MGnify/ENA primary metagenome ERZ795059 (study PRJEB30188, sample SAMN05720168) | activated sludge metagenome | isolation source: Anaerobic digester | place: USA | collected 2015-01-07 ... | reverse complement strand
CGTTTTTGTCCCCACATACAACAATTGTGTGCGAATCTTTTCCGTCTAAACTGATTACATACATATATGGTTGATTTTTACGAATACAATTATTCCAAACTTCAGAATCCAATTGGTGTTTTAGCTTGCTGTGGGGTACAACTTTCATTCCGATCTTAATGTCTTCAAGATTCATATTAACCTTCCTCGAAATAGATATTAATATAATACATTATTTTTACCTAATTGTCAATAAAATCCCAATTATTTGGTTTATTTTGTATTATTTGATTTATTTCTTCAAATAGATATGGATACATATGATCTTTGTTCGGAGAAACGTCCAACGTTTTTCCATTCAAAGGAATTTGCTTATTGTGAACATGCCCGTAAAGCAACCAGTTGTTCCAGTGACTGCCATTCCAACAAACCATAGGGTAATGACATAAGGATATTTTCTGCCCTTGAATATTTATATCTAAATAAACCGAGTCTATAAAATGAATATTATAAGGTAATTTTTTTCGCTGCTGAAAAAGTTGATCATCGTGATTACCTTTAATAACATAAACCTTGCACTTTAATTGAGATAAAAATTCTATTGATTTTTCCAACGCTGCTCTTCCACAAGATACATCTCCAATAATATAGAGTTGATCATCGGGTTTTAAACATTCGTTAAAATTATGAACCAATCTTTCATCGTGTTCCTGTATTGAATCACAACCACGGTCCTTATAAATAAACTCACGATCGTGTCCAAAGTGTATATCGGCAGTGAAAAACGTCATATAAAATCTACCTCTGCTACATAGACATAATTATCACTATTATATGGCTTGACCAAATAACCATCTCTTAGTTTAATAATGTAGTTATAAACATGATCATCTAACGAATAACCTAATTCATCTAGTGTATTCATCGTCTCTATTTCACGTAATAGATCGCATCTTTCGTTATCTGTTAGATTTTTTAAACATTTTTTCATCGTTTAATTTTTCCCTTAATCTTTTCTCGTTTTGAAATTTCAGAAACTAAATTTTGCCACCGATTAAACATTTTAATTTCATTTTCAAATGCAGATTGATACTTTGGTTTATTCAAAAAACTCATTGTTGATACTGTTGAATTCTTATACATGTTAAAAAATACTCGTTCTTCTTTAATCAAGGTTCCATCATCAATAGATTTTAGCTCAACATGCCGTCCATTTGAAAGAATCATTTTTCTTCCTTTTGTTTTTGTTCAAGTATCATGTTCTTTTCAAAGAAAGTCCACATAATTGCATTAACAAGTCTTTTTAAGAAGTTCATTTTTTCTCCTTATATAAATAATACATTTAAGTCAATACTTTGTCAAGAATTGAAATCTTCTGCCAATGCCCGTTCTTTATCTCCACAAGATTCTTCATCTTCAATGTCAACAAAATCTTCTTTTTCTTTAAGTTCTGATTCTTTAAGAATAAAACGTTTTGACTTAAGTTTAAATGGTTCAATATAAAGAGAATCTGGTCTAATAACAATCCCCTCTTCTGGAACTTTGTTTTTGCACAGTGGACAATCACCTTCAAGAAACTGTTCTTGAAGACGTTGTACAAAATTAATATTCCAATTTTCATCCCAAGCAATATCTTTGTACATATCGCCAAGTCGTCCATAGAAAAATTCTTCAACCATTGGAACGTTTAATTCTTTACAACGTTCTTTCATTGCATTCCAAGAATATTCTGAAACAGTTCCATCATCTGAAGTTAAAGTGATACGATACACAGCAATTTTATATTCACCCACATTACATCCATAGTCAAATGGCTTTTGAATATATGTTTGAGTACTTGGTAAGTATCCAACTATTTCAAAATAAACAGTTTCGCCTTTATGAAGCTTTCCTTTGAAATATTTTTCACCAGCTTCTTGCCAAACGTTAACAGAATAAAAACCAGTTCCGTTTAGAAGATCATTTTTCACAACTGTTCTACTGGCGTAAAGATAGTCATATTCCGTGTCCACGATGTTTACTTTGATTTTCTTTAAAAGTTTTTCATACCACTTTAGTTTCTTAAGAACCTTAGTATATGACGCTATCGAGCTTGTCCCGTGAATTTTACGACTGCAAGAGGCAACCATTTCAGGATAAAGTTTATGTGAATTTTTAAGCAAAGCCAGTGTGTCCACGTGAAATTTAAACATATCTGGAATAACACGAGAAATAAGCTTTCTCTTTTTTCGATCTTTCTTAGACCCTGGAGTAGACTGCATACGAACTGGTGGAAAGTACTTATGACAAACGTGAGTGGGACCAATATCATTAAAAGAATAACCTTCAACAAACAATTCACTAGTTTTCTTATCAAGAAATTGAAAAAATTTATCAACCGAAACGACAAGTCCATCAGAGATGGTGTTTTTGAGCTTAACAGTTTTTACTCTATTACCTTTTGCTAAATAGCGAGCAATCGAGACAAATCCTTCTTTCCCATAATCTTTGTGATGCTTATCGATATCTTCGATTATAATTGGATCTAAACAAAGATTTGAATCAAAATAAACTACTAGGTCTCCTTCATTATAATCACTTTTGCCGACTACAACTTGAGTTTGTACAACTCCGTTTAGAATTACAGATGCCTGTATAATTCTATCAGCACCTTCAATAGGTTGAAAATTTCCAATCCTTGCAACATATGCTTCGTTGTTGTTCATTTTTGTTTCCTTTGAATACTATATGGTATATAAGCTGTTATGAAATTGCCATTTGTTTTGTCTATGACAACTTGAATTAATTTGTTTTCATACTTTAGAAAAACTTTAAATGCTCTACCTTCTTGTTTAAGATCAATGTATTTCTTTTGTTTGATCAAATTTAATAACAACCCATCCTCTATCAATAATATAATTCTTAACTTTTTGAAAATTATCAACATGTTTTTGAATTATTTCTCGTGGTGTGTTTGAACGATCAACCCCATTTTTCAAATCAATCTGTATTCTTTCACAGGCCGTACTTATATCAATTTCAAAAAGTTTAAACATTACGTTAACTGGAAATTCATTTGCTATTTTCATAATTTGATTTATGGTATTTATATTACACGCTGTCGAGTCAAACACAACGTCTTTCCCACATTCTAAATAAGTACGAAGTCTTTCGTAAGCAATTATCCAGACTTCATGATTTTTTGATTGATCCGAAATGTCACCAGTCAGTTCTTTACGAATTTGATCTGGACAAACTGTTTTAAAATTTTCTTGAGTTTTTGCCCAAGTTGATTTTCCAGACCCCGATGGACCTACAGTTACTATTAACATTCATCAATCCTTTTGAGAAGTTTTTCGTGATTTGTTTTCTTCACATTCAATCTGTGGATTCATTTGTTCTTCTGCTTCTTTAATTTCTTCTTCAGTCATTGGTTTTGGTTTTTGCATATTTATTTACCAAAAATCTCCATAAGCGTTACACAGATCATAATAACGTCAAAGAGTATGAAAACTGAAATTGCTATGACAGCTGTTAGCTTATCATCTGAATTCATGTTGTCAAAAAATTTCATTTATCTTTCCTTTCATATATTACAAAATTAAACCAATCTTCAAAACTAATGATTAAAAGTACGAACAATGAAATATATCCCAACAAGATAGTAAGAATATACATAAAAACATCTTTCACTGTTATAATGCCATCTTCAAGATTTTCTTTAATGAAAAAGAAAGCAACTATTAAGCCCAAAACTATCCATGTAATTAAAAACCAAATCATTTGAAAAACTCCTCGTACGAAATTAATTTAATTCCTAATTTTTTGGCTTTATCTAGTTTGCTTGAACTTCCATTTACGTCTTCACAGATTAAATATTCAAGTTCTTTGTTTATAGATTCAGAAAACATAAATCCTTTTGATTCAATATCAATAATTAGTTCTTTGCGACCTTTTGGTCCTTTACCTGTCATGCAAACTAATTTTCCATTTTTCTTTTCTGTTTCCACAATTGTAATATACTTCAAAAGATTGCGAATGTCATTTTCAAATTCATTTCTAAATTCAATAATTGATTGTCCGTTAACATACTTAGTATCATTGAAATTCCAAAACTTTTCCATAGTATCAATATTTAAATTTTCAACAGCGCGTTCTCCAACTGATTCAATTCCAAGTCGTGAAATAAATTGAACAACTGTTTGAGTTTTTGATTTTTCAATTTGCTTAAGAAGATTATCAATTTTCTTTTCACCAAAACCATCTACAGTTAAAAGATATTCTTTCCTATGTTCAAGACTATATAAATCTTGTGTTGAATTAATAAATTCGTTTTCATAAAGAGTTTCAATTGTGGATAAAGCAACACCATCCATTTCACATTTTACACAATAATCATTGATTCGCTTAACAATTTGATCTTTGCACGAATCATGACGTTTACATTGCATGTGTACGCCATTTCGTACAAGTCTTGATCCGCAGCAAGGACAGTTTTCGATTAGAAGTGATTCGCCTTTTCCAGATTCAATTTTTGCTTTGAAGAATGGAAGTATTTCATTTGCATTTTCAATTTCAACAGTATCACCAACGTGAAGATCGAGCTTTTGCACATTTTCATAATTGTTTAACGTTGCGTTTTGTAGAGTCTTATCGCCCAATTCAATTGGTTCATAATTTGCAACAGGAATCACATACCCAAATTTACTTACATCCCATGTGATTCCAGTAAGAGTTGTTAGTGCAGATTCAGCAGATGGCTTTAGCGCATAGTTATAATGGTGGTGATGATCGACTTCATAAAGAGAATCAATGTCATCAAGACGATTAAGTTCATCTATCTGCAATACGATCCCGTCTGTTTCGTACAACCACTTTTCACGTAACGTTTTTTCGTATTGTTCATAAAACCAATTAATGTCAGAGGTTTTAAGACTAACTCTTTCAACCGTTTCGAATCCAAACATATCTAGCCTATCAAGACGTTCTTCAAAATAGTATAGATTATCTTGTCCATACATATTATAAGCAACAAAACGAAGGTGCTTAAGATCATCAGAAAGTTCTTTTCGATTTACAAGTCCAGCCGCAATATTGCGCAATGGTTTTCCATTTGTTTCAAGTTTTGTATTTTTCGGTAAATGAATTTCACCAACAACATCAATAGTTCCGTTATACGAAATTTCTTGTGGTAGACCAAGATATGATGCTAAATGAGAAATATCTTGTCCAATTTGTCCATCACCTCTAGTGGACATATGAGAAAACTTTCCATCAACATATGTGACACATCCAGTTAATCCATCAACTTTAGGCATTGCAATAAGAAGCCCTGAATATCCAATCTTTTCAAGCCACTTAAAAGCTTCTTCAGGACGCTTACCTTTTGCACATGAAAGTAGTGGATGATTATGTTTTATGTTATTCGAACCCTTAATGTTTACGCCAACGATTGAAAAATATTTATTGTTAGGATCGATTTTTCTAAGTTCATCCTCAAGCATATCAAATTCAAAATCAGACATGCTTGAATGTCCAGTATAATATTGACGCTTAGCTTCAATAAGTTTTTCAACCAATTTATTTTTTTGCATCTTTTCTTTCCTTTTCACAGTCATCTCTACTAAATTCTACAATATAGGCAGAACAACTTCCAGCAGATTTGATTTTATATGTACCTATATTATAGATCTTCATTTCCTGTGTTTCAATTTTTCTACAAGTTTCTTCTTCTTGAAGTTCATCACTTGGATCATATTTTTTAATGAAAGTACCAAAACGATATGGTGCACATTTTTCAAACCAATTAAAAGCAGTTACTTTTTCACTTTTTTCAAAAACTAGGTTTGAATCAAATGTTACAAATATTGTATCTTTCATGTATTAATAATACATTAAAATTACATATTTGTCAACTTTTCTTGAACAAATTGTAATATTTCTTCTTTATAGGGATTATATTTAAGACCAAAAACAAGACGGTGTTTTTCATATATTTCCCATTCTTGTTCTGTTAGTCTTGCTTGACGCTTAACAAATTTTTTAAGAAATGCCTCACCCTTTTGCGGAACGCCCTTAAGCGAATCATCACCACCGCATATAGCACTGTGTGTTATCGCGCAAATTTCAGGTATTTCTCTAAACTGTTTTTGAATTGGGTTGTATAACTTATTAGCCAATCCTTCTTGAACAATTTGAATGAAATCTTTGTCGGCCGATACGATTATTTTTTCATCATCAATCGCTCTACATAGTGCATAAATTATATCATCGGCTTCATAATCATCATGATGAAAATTGTTATGACTTTCAATTTCTCGGCAATAATCTAAAGATAAAAATAGAAATTCTTTTCCTTCTTTATTTCGTCCTGATTTATATTCTGGCAAAACTTCTTTACGCCACTTTGCGCCATATCTTCCATCCCAAGCAATGTATACTTTGTCTGACTTCAACTCTCGCTTAAGACGATTGATCTGAGACATAAAAATGCCAATAGTGTTTTTCTGAATTTCTTCTGTGTTTATTTGGTCAACTTTCGCTTGAGCAACAAAGAACGCAGCATTAACCAAATTATTTCCATCAATCAAAAGTGTCAATCCACGCCCCTTTTAACCACAATACTTTTCAATAAAATAATTATAATCTTTTCCAAGCAAAAACTCATTTTGTAGTTTAGAAATAGTAACTTCTTTTCCTATAAACTGTTTTTCCACTTCTTTATTAAAAAATGAAAGTATAAACTCATTAAAAGTTTCTTGCGTTACAAAACCTACATGAACTACTAAATCTACCCTACCCGGTCTAATTAGTGCTTTATCTAGTTTTTCATAATGATTCGTTGTCATTACTAAAACTCTTCCGTGTATAGAAAGGATACCATCTATAGAGTTTAATACATCGCTTAAACTTGAAAAACTAAAAACAGGTGGTTCTTCTTCTAATATTTTTCCTTGCGGAACGGCTTCTTCACTTAACACTTTTTTATTTTTTCTATCATTTGTAAGTATACTTGTATCGACATCTTCTATAACCATAATAGATGATTCTTTAAAAGAGCCTAATGAACAAGGTAGGTCATATAAGTGGGTAGGAGATATAGTGGATATGTTTTTATTTATATATGAAGCTATTGCCTTTACTAAAGAGGTTTTTCCTGTACCCGGAGGTCCCTCTAATAGTATACCTAATTGATAGGGTATTCCTCTCTCCTTATAAAAAGATTCATTATTTGCAAACTTATCAAGAGCATTTAAAATTTCTTTTTTTGTTTCATTTGGAATAAAAACAGAGTTCATTTCTCTTTTAGGTATAGTAGTTATAAACTCCCAATGGCAGGGGTCATAATTAAAAACTTTTATTTCGTCCAGCTCTCCATCGTCTAGTTTTTTTACCGTTTGTATCAACTCATTAAAAAATGAATGACTTCGACCAAACTTTGTAATTTGTAGAGTTACTTTTTCTTCAAAAGACTTTGACTCTTTTTCCATAATAGATAGGAAAAGCAATTTCTTTTTATAAAAAATAAAATGATAACCAAATCCTATAGTTGTCGTTAAAGAACTATCTCCCCATTTTCCATTACTTACTCTTAATGAGCGTATAGTATATAATTTTGAATTTCTAAGAAGCTCTTTCATAAACAAGTCATAACTAATATTAAAATTAGCTATACTTATTGTTGTAGTTATTTGCTTTTTTATTGAATAAAAAAGTTTAGTTGGTATATTTCTAAAAAGGTAAGTAACTACACCTATGCCATACATTGAAATAAAAGTAGTTAGTACAACATTATCTTTAAACAAATTAGTAAGTTCAGATGTTTGATTCATTGTGTTCCCCTTCCATCAACTATTAATGTCATTTCGTTCCTCTTATATAAGAGACATTAAAATCATCTAATTGTCAACTTCTTTTGATTCTAATTTATATAATTTCCCACAATCACCTTGATAAAGAAAGTCTAATCTTGCCAAATTACCTAGATTTTGCTTTAGTATGCTTAATTCTAAGATATCATCAGCGAGTTGAACTTCTGGATCACTTTCTCCAAGTGTTCGTATTCCAACATGTTTTTGTCTAAACACCGATAAAATTGCACGACTACGTTCTTCGAAAGCTGCAGCGTTTTTTATCTCTTCAATTTTCGGTGCATATTTTCTACAGTCTTCATAATTAGAAACAGATATGCCGTCTTTTCTGCGCGATTGTACAACAATGATTCCTGTACTTTTTTCACGATTAAGTATATCAAAAAATCCATCACAAAGATCTTGATATACAGAAGCTTTATTGTCACCACGTCCTTCTTCAAGCTGAGTAAATAGGTCTATAACAACTTGAACAGAATCTGTTTGCCATTCATTTTTAATTTGTTTAATGTTTTCATGTATTGTTTTTAAGTTTGTAGAAGAACTTGCTAATTTAAAATACTTGTTTCTAGATAAGCGAGCTTTTTCTTTTCTAACAGCTTCTAGTATATAATCTTCAACAGCGCCTGTATTTCTATCTGTCTTATAAAAGTCGGACAGAGCAATTTTAGTTCTCAATGAGCAGAGTTTATCCATAGAAAGAGTTTCACCCATTTCAAGAGGATAGTATATAAGTGGTGTTTTGCGATTAATATTTCCGTTGAGCATGTTTAGAATTGTTGTTGTTTTTCCCATACCAGGACCTGAAAACAAAGTAATAAACTGACCTTTTGGAATTCCTCCACCAGTTAAATGCTCATCAAGAAAAGATAGACCGGTTGGCATAAAATTTGAAATAGCTCCACGACTCATGAGCATTACCTCATAGTCGTCAAGAATTTCTTTAAATGAACGAAGCTGGACATTTTTCTCTGTTACTGTGTCAATTGCCCATTGCAGTTCTTCAATTGTTTTTTGAACACCAATAATGTTTAGTTCACCCTTACTAAGAAAGTGGGTTGCGGCATTTTTAAGTATATCAGTTCCAACTTTATTTTTAACAAAATCAGTAATTACTCGACGTCTATAATATTGAAAGTCTTTATCTTCAGTTCCAACCTTTTCTTTAAGTCCATTTACAATTTCAACCGTTATGTCTTTGTTTATTTTCAAACATTCAGACACAACCGTAGATGAAGTAAAGGAAACACCTTGAGTATGTAACTTTTTAAGCGTTGTGAAAATATCACGAGATATATCGTTGACTAAATAATTAAATTCTTCATTTTTAATCAACGAAGGGTTGTTGAGAATACAAGATAGATATTGTTGTTCATTTATGAGAATAGATTTGTCTGACATTAGTTAGTCCCAGATTGAAGTTATATTTACATCATATTCAGATTCTACAAATACATCGTTAAACTCTAAATAACCACCACGATTTTTAATTGTTCTTTCTATCAAATTTTGAATATCTTGAGAAAAGCCATTGCTGTAAATGTCCTCTATCCTAACGTTGGAAGTAAAAATCGTGTTTAACTGATAAGATTCTAATCGCTTTCTTATAAAACGGTCTAAAAACGGTATTTGATATGAACTTTTAAAAAGTGTGCATTTCTTCTTATCGAACGCATCATCAACAACAAGTAGTTTACAGTTCAAATACTTATCTATTTCTTTGTTTTTAGATTCTTCTGCAAATGAATCTGAGATCATATCAATGAGATCGCCCATGATTATAAACTTACAATCAATTGATTTTGTGCACGCATCGTGGAGAATAGACTTCGCAGTAAACGTTTTTGATGAATTGTTTTTTCCACATAAATATAGATGACAGTTTTTGCCCATTTTACCATCTATATTTGAAGCATAATAACGAATTTTCGAAAGTACATCTTTATCTTTTAGTTTGAGATTTTCAGTTCCACGTTCGTGGTTTATTATACCGGCTTTCGACTTAAATAAATTCAACATCGACAATTTTTGATATTCTATCAAACAATCACACTTTGCTGCAAAACCTGTTTCATCGTTTAATATCCAGCCATTATTACAATCTCCACAAGATGTAAACATCTAAGCCTCGACAATTGTTTTAAAATCGTTTTTAATAACTTTTTTAAGATTTTCGAAAACATCTAAATCAGTGTAGTTTCCTGTTGTTTCAATATCTTTAAGTTGACCAACTAATCGTCTTACTTCATCGTGAGCTGAATAAAATGCATCAATTTGTGCTTCTCGTCCATCTGAAGTTTCTTTATCTTCTCTCCAACGAATTAAAAAATTTCCAATATAGGGAATGTGAATTCGTTTATTGTTTGAGTACTTAATTACAAACTGTGTTAAAAAAGCTTCGAATACAGATTTGATATCATCTTCATCAACACCACAAAGCAAAGAAATTTCATGTATTGTTTGAGTGTCTTCTTTATTGACTATCATATTTTTCCTTTAAAATAAAATACACAATCGTATCAGTATTTGTCAATCGTATAATTGGGTTTTAAAAACACCTGGTGAAATTTCTACCAAAACAATTCCTTTTTGCTTAGAAATTTCTTCCTTCTTTTCTTGAAATTGTGACTCAGTTAATTTTTGACCGTTTAAAATAATTTCTTGTCCCATCTTTAATCCTCTAACTCAAATAGCGTTAAATAATAATTTGAACTCTGTGTATTGTTTTTCTTTTTGAAAAATTCATACATTGAATAATAATATTCTTTCCTATTAGAACAATAGTTACTATACAGCGTTAGTATTTCCGGTAGATTATTTTCCACAAAATATTCTTTTTCTGTGTTACGCACAAATGTTTCTATTGAGTTCATAAAATTTTCCAGTTTAATAATTTCAATGAACTTGCTAAATGCATAGACTTTAAATTTTCTTCAATATGAAAAATATCTATTGTAGATTGTATTTCTCTACTGTTAATAATATCATTTCCAAAAGTCCAATCTTTAGTGCCTATAAGGATATAGACAAAACTAACAAACATCATTTATGACTCCAATACCATAAACAATACTTTATAAAAGAAAAATAATTAAATTTTACATACCAAATATTATCAATTGCTATAAATGGAAAGAAAAATAACTGTTTGTTTTTAGTATAAGTTTTGTAATTTTTAAAAGACAGCCACGTTACATTTTTACAGTGTCTCAATCCAATTAAATAATAAATCCATAAAATAAACATTTCAGTCCTCCAAAACTATTTCTTTCGGAAAAGTTATTAATATCTTTTTATCGATTTTAACGGATGGAGCATTAATATTTTCAGCTACTTTTTCAAACGATTTTTTATCTAACATAAGAAACATCTTCTTATCAAGAGCCCAATTGAATACAGTTTGTTCATCATAATCAACAATCTTTCTCTCTTGTACGCCAATTCCTCCAAAAAACTTTTTATTTCCAGTTTCTTTAAATTCTTTTTTAGCAGATTCCTCTATTGTCAACTTTTCAACTTCAAGTTTTTCTTTTAGAGTTTTGAGCCCCTCAACTATGGGTTTAATAGATTCTTCGTAGGATGTTTTCATTAATGCAAGATTTTCTTCTTGAACTTTAATTAAGTCTAAAATACTTTTATAATTCTTTACATTCTCTTTCATTTTATTAAATCCTTTATTTTTTGACTAACATTGACTTCTAACACAGGTAAGTCATATGTATTCGTAATATCTTCAAAAACAAATTCAATATTTGAATGATTAATTTTATAATACGTCTTCACTTTTTCAATAGAATCTGATACACAAATTCCATAATTAACACACCCTATCTTAATTAGAAAAACTTTCAATCTTCTCTCCTTGTTCTTACTTTTGGTTTATAATCTCTATCAACACAGAGAGATTTTAATTCTGATTTCATGTTATCATTTAATGCACTTATTGTCCATTGAAACGAGTCCCAATCTGCTTTTACCATTTTCATAAAATCATATTTATCTTCGGCTTCTTGTAAATCTTCTTGCCATTTATTATATTCTTTTGAATTATCTTCTTGTGCTTTTATTGAATATTCTTTTAAAGCTGGAAATTTACCAGAAGGCATTGTTGATAATAGCTCTCTTCTTGCTATAGAAACTTTATCATTCCACCAATCATTATATTTACGTTTAAGAGTTCTAATAACTCTCATTCGTCTATTTAATTCTGCAAGAATTCCAAATTTAACAGACTGATAATTTGCTAAAATATTTTGAACATCTTCTGGAAACACTTCAAATTCATCACGAGTTAGTTTGTCAGAATATTTCTTATATTGGTTTATTGTATCAATTACATATTTAATATATGAATCTTCATTATTAAGTTCTTCCATTTTTATATTACCTCATTTATATTAAAATACAATTATAGAGTCAAAATGTCAATTAGCGCCGACTTGCTTTTTCCTTTTGTCTCAAGTCCTTTTTCGCCGCATAGTTTAATTAATTCTTGTTTTGTTAGTTTAGAATAATCAATACTATCTACAATTGATTTTTCTTCAACGATGGTCCCTGTAACAATCTCTGGTTCTTCTTTCTTAAAAATAATATATTTTTGAACCGGCCTGTAATCAAAGTTTTCTTCAATCCATTTTGTTTTAGTTATTGTTATATCACCTATTTTTACTTGATTCCACGGTGCGTCTTTATGTAATCTAATCATCTTATTATTTTCTCCAATTCTTCTTGACTGTTGGGATACATATGTCTAAACACATATACAGAACTAGATCCAGACTTTATAGCGTTGATAATTTCGGCATATGTAACACCTCTATACGAACGAGGCTTGGTTGAATCATCTGCCATTTTACACCGACGTAGAAAATTTTTAAGCATAATATCGTCGGCTTTAAACGTAAATGTTTTCGCTCCGTAATTTACTGAATCTTGATCAGGGGTTAATCTATAAAAATTATCATCATCTGTTTCTATTGTTAGTTTATATAATTTTCTCATTATTGTCCACCTATAAAGTAAAATACTTTCTTAAATTGCTCATTATCAAACAGTTCACATGGAAGCTGCTTTATTCCTGTTTTATGTTTAAATTCACTCAAGTCTTTCGGTGAAAAAATTTCATAATAAAGTGAACTTCCATTTTTATAGTTTTTTCCACGTCCAATAGAAAAAGGTTTAACAAAAACAAGTTCAACACCATGTCCATCAAAATCTAAATCAGCAATTTTTTCAACAAACAAATCATTAAAGGGATTTGATTCTTTCATGATAATCATAACTCAACTGGCTCCAACTGATATTGTTCAATAAGTGCTTTGACAAGAGGGTATTCATCAACATTAAAATTATATGGTGCTAAAGTAAATTCTGAATAAAGAATTGTTGTAACACCTTTTGCAATTGCGTTCGCCGCTTGAAAAACCTGTATTTGAATGTCTTGAACGTCGTCTTCATCGTAGGGTGTTTTCAGATATTTGAAAATAATTATATCATTGTTGTTAAGACGAGAATCATTTGTTGGCCAAGCGCGAATGGGTAAATATGAATAGATGGAAAGCCCGTTGTTGTAAAATGAATTATTGCTTTCTCTTTGTCCTTGAAAATATTGCAATGATTGCCCTGGAATATTAATTACAAGATCTATAATACCATGATCAATTAAAGCAAAATCTTTGTTTGAATATCTATCTTCAGTTACCTGTAAACGTAATGCTCTAATATCTAGTGATTTTTTGCGTATACCATTATCATAAAGCTTACGCTTTAATCTGGCTGTTTTATATTGCAATTTGGACTGAATATTCATAAATATATAGTTATTTTATTATAGCAATTCCATATCATTAATTATACAATAATTACTTGATCCGTTTTAATCAGATTGAAGTGATTTTTCTGCACCTCTTCTAATCTACGACCATTTAATCGGAATTGGCGCAATATCAAAATTGTAATCGCACTCACGCCCACACTTTGAGCATTTATACAAAAATCATCAAGATAGATGCTCGGTCTTTAGCCGAGCGTGTGAATTGAT
>ERZ795059.4083-NODE-4083-length-13877-cov-5.634930_pt1 | contig 13877 bp, 15 predicted proteins | sample MGYA00375143_ERZ795059 | MGnify/ENA primary metagenome ERZ795059 (study PRJEB30188, sample SAMN05720168) | activated sludge metagenome | isolation source: Anaerobic digester | place: USA | collected 2015-01-07 ... | reverse complement strand
CCTACACGACGCTCTTCCGATCTATAAAACTAATCATTACAAAAACTAAAAATATATTTTTTCTCATATTTGATCAAGTCCAGTAAATCCTACAGGAGCAGCAAAGCTTCTCACTGCAAATCTTAAATCCTCCTCTGTATTTTTATCTGTAAGAACATAAATTTTCGTCCCATCATCTTTTCTGTGTTTTTCAACTTTAATATAAGGGTTATCATACATATACGCTTCAATCATTGAATCTCCAACATTTATCTCCCATGAAACAATATTTTCTGCAATTCCCAACATCTCATAAAGATTGCTATTCAAATCTATTTGAAAGTTTTCGTATCTTTCACTCTCCTCCCCTTTTATTAGAGTAAGTGTTCTGTTAAAGTTTGTTGAAATTACATTTGGTTTTATTTTAACTTGTGGAATTCCTTCCTCTAGATTAACATCATATCCCTTGTTTTCATAGCTTTTAACAAGGTTATTAAAACACCCCTGCATATCTTCACTTATAGAATCGAGTATCTCTTCTTCAAAATGTTCTCTTAAAAACGGTTCCTGATTTATGCAAGGGACATAAGAATCTGCAGTATAACACACATACCCAACGTATCTTGCTTCACTATCCCCTTCTTTTTTGTATAAATATCCGTCTCTAGAATTCACAACAAGATACCCTCCTTGTTTTAAAATTATTTCAGTATTATCTTCAATTTGTTCTTCAATACAATTTTGTATAAATCCTGCAGGATTTTTTGTTTCTGAACTTACTTTAGAAATTATTTCAGGAAAATAAAGAAAAACTAAAACAACAAGAGCCACAACGAGAACTGCAATTATTATAAAAATAGTAACTTGTCCTCTCTTCCCCTCTTTTCTAAACATTCTGATTTAAAGATATAATCGTTTAAAAATATTTCCTAAGTTGATTTAATCTTCAGTCTCAACTCTTGGAGCTAAAATATAAGATATCTCCATGTTTTCCGTTTTAACATCCATTCTTAACGGATGGTCATCCGCGAAATTAAGAGATGTTTTTTCTGCAAGTTTTGAAGCTTTTATAAATTTCTGTAGATATTCAAGGCTGTATCTTGCTTTACATTCTTCAGCAGTTATTGTTGCCTCATCTCCAGAAAATTCTGTTCTCGCAGAATTTAATCCTCTAGCCTCTATTAGGAATTTTCCTTCTTTTATCACAAACGAACATGCATCCGAAACAACTGCACAATCTTCAATTGAATCAATTAAATCTTTTGATTGCAATTCCACCTTTGAACTAAATTCTAGGTTTGGAATTTCTTTGTCCTCACTTTCAATTTCAATTAAACTTAAAGTGAAGTTTCTTTTTATTCTATCTTCCATTTGTATGTGTAATAAATTTTCTTTTCTTTCAAGTACAAGTTGCCCAGAACTTCTTTTCAATATTCTTTTAAGGCTATCCAGATTAACTCCTAAACTTTCACTTCCAGAATCAAATTCAGAAAATGCTTTTCTTGGTATTCTCAATCCAACCATTGCAACATTTGCAGGATCTATAGCAGTTATACTTAATCCATACTCATTAAGCCTTATTTTTACTTCTGTAACTAATTCGGAAATTAATTCAACAGATTTTGAAAGAGCAGATGAATTTTCAAGTTTAATTCTCATATACATAAAAGAAAGCCCTGTTTTTTAAGCATTACTATTGTTAAGTATAGGATAATTATTAAAATACTATGAGCATTAATAAAAAATGGAATCTGATGAAATTTCATTTAAAGAGGAAAGAATAAGAAAAATTACTAACTTGTATTATTCCCGTCCAGAAATACAGAACGTATTGTATGAATTTGCTAAACATAGAGAAGTTTGTCCGAGATATTTTGAGGGGTTTGGTAAACGTCCTGACGTTTTTGAATACCCTGGTGATATTTTTGAACTTGTTAAAAGAGGAGCAACTTCATTCCATTGTTCTGAAGAAATCTGGAACGACCCTCTTAAAATAGAAACTGGAATGAATGAAAAACAATTAAATGAAATAAGAGCGGGGTGGGATTTAATCTTTGATATAGATAGCAAGTATATAGATTATAGCAAGATAATGGCATTAGAAATAATAAAAGTGTTAAGTTTTCATGGGGTAAATAACATTGGAATAAAATTTAGTGGTTCCAAGGGATTCCATTTAATAATCCCCTGGAAAGCTTTTCCAAAAGAAGTTAATGGGGTAAAAACTTCAGATAAATTTCCAGAATATCCAAGAGTTATTGTCAAATACATAATAGAAAAAACAAACAAATCGCTGATAAATGAAATAAGCAAACTAACTCGTCCAAGCAAATACATACGGGATTATCAGGCTTCAAAAGAAGTAATGCCCGATTTAGTTCTGGTTGCCCCAAGACATCTATTTAGAATGCCCTATTCTCTTCATGAAAAAACCTCCCTAGCAAGTGTTGTTTTAACCAAAGAAGAATTAGAAAATTTTCAACTTACAGATGCAAGCCCCATGAAATTATCAAGTTCAGATATAAGAGAGTTTACTCCAGATTGCAAAGAAGGAGAGGCTTCCGAACTTCTTTTGCAGGCATTGGATTGGGACAGGGAAAATAATCAAGAGAAATCATTCAGCGAATCCAGAGAAAACGTTTTCAAACAAATAAAACTAGATAAAATTTCTGAAGAACATTTTCCCCCATGCGTTAAGAATATTCTTAAGGGAATTTCAGACGGGAAAAAGAGAGCATTATTCGTTCTAATTAATTTGTTCCGTTCGGTTGGGATGGATAAAGATGAAATCGAAAAAAGAATTTATGACTGGAACAAAAAAAATGAAGTCCCTTTAAGAGAGGGTTATGTACAAACTCAAATTTCATGGGCCTACAGAAAGAAACCTATAATGCCTCCGAATTGCAAAGAATTTTATCAGGGAGTAGGAGTGTGTCAGCCAGACGATTTTTGCAAATTAATAAAAAACCCAGTTAATTATCTTGTAAGAAAAAATTATCTTGCAAACAATAAAAACACAAAACCAAACAAATCTAATAAGCAAAACGACAAAAGTTCATCCAAAAATACCCAGAAGAAAAAGTAATTTTATAATAATATTTATAAATAAGAATTGTCTTCACAACTTATGAAAAGAGAAGTGATATTTGTCTTAGTTTTAGTTTTATTTTTAATGTCGCTATATCCGGTTTATGCAGATGAGGCAAGCCAAGTTGAAGATGCTTATACCTGTTTAAGTAGTACAGTCTCTCAAAAAGGGTGTTCGGCTTTGTCTTTTGATGAAAAAGTTTTTTCTAATCTAGCTTCAGAATTATGTACTCAGGAATTATTAGCAGATAGTTATAATTCAAATCAATGCTGGCCGAAATCCGGATGTAAACTAAAATCTACCTCTCAGGCCATCTTGGCACTAGAAGATGAGATAGATACAGAAAAAGCTGAAACCTGGCTTTTACAACAAACTTCCACTCCCCAAAACATTGATTGGTTTTTAGAGATAGAAATTTTAGGGGCTCCTTCTTCGCAGTGTATAATTAGCTATTCTGGTTCTTCATACCCAATTACAATCAACGAAGACAAAACAATTTCAACAAATGCCGGTCCTAGATTAACTAGAGCAACTGCATATGGAAATTACTGGTTAAAAATTGACCATACCCTTTATAATCAGGAGACGATACGTATTACATGTAATCACGAGTTCATAAGCACTCTTTTATTTATGAAACAAGGAACTTCTACAATACATGTTTCGGATACTGTTCATCATTCTTATCCAGGAACGGATGAAATTGCTGGAACCAGAGAGATTGTTCACTCTCTTTGTTTTGCCCAGGATGGAGTTTGTAATTATGAAGGGAGTTTGTGGGGAGCTTTTACATTATATTTAACTGAACACTCAGATTATGAATATTTCTTACCCTACCTCCTAACTTTAAAAGATGAATCCGTTAACAAACCATTTATCCCCGAGGCTTTTTTATATTTTCTTACCGGGAAATTCGAAACGGATTTGCTTTTAAGACAAAAATATAGTTCTTATTGGGAAGAATCTGGATATGGAAAATACTATGATACTGCACTAGCATTACTTCCATTTGGCTCTAATTCTCCTCAAGAGGAAAAAAATTCAAAGACCTGGTTGTTGAGTGTACAACAGAACAGCGGATGTTGGAACAACAATAATATAAGAGATACAGCATTCGTTTTATATTCTCTTTGGCCCAAAAGTGGAGGACTTGTTTCAGGAATATGCGAAACAAGGTATGATTGTCCACAGGTGGATTGTCAAGAGGTTTCTTGTACTTCTAATAAGTGTGTTTACGAGAGTGTTGGATGTCAAAATTATGATGGATGCTGTTTAAGAGAAGAAGGATGTACTGCAAATAATGATAATGACTGTGAAGACATTGAATGTGATGCGGATAGCGATTGTAGAAATTTAGATGCGACCTCTGATCCTTATTGTTACGATGATAAAACCCTTTATAGAGATGTTTACACTTATTCATGTAACCTTAATAGGGGGGAATGTACTCCTAATGTTGTTGAAGAAAAGGTTGGAAGCTGTTCTGGTTCTGATGTTTGTAAAAATGGAGAATGTATAACCGAAGGAGGAGTTACTACTCAGTGCGGTTGGTTAAGACCCTGCCCTACTGGAGAAAAATGTGAGGGGGGATATTGTGTTCTAGATATAATTTGTACATCTGATTCTCAATGTGGAGATTCAGAATACTCAAGTGAGTATTGTATGGATGAATCTAATGTTTACAGAGATTTATACACTTATACTTGCGATTTAAGTACCCCTGCAGGAGAATGTTCTGCAGATGTAATTGAAGAATTTGTTCAAGAGTGTACCGGACTTCAAGTTTGTGAAGACGGAGAGTGTATACAAGATGGGTGTGCAGCAGGAGTGGAGGAGTGTTCCTGGTGGAATAAATGTGAAGAGGGATATACTTGTGATGATTATGGATGTTGTTTCAAAGAGCCAGATTGTTTAATCGACGATGATTGCAATGATGGCTATATTTGTGTAAATGAATATTGTGTTTCCGAAGGGGAATGTGGAGAAGATAACCCCTGTCCTCCACAAGAGTGCAAGGAAGCAACCTGTGAATCTGGAACTTGCTTATATAGGAATAATTGTTATATTGAATGCGAGATAGATGAAGAATGTACTTATTTGAACTCCCAGTCTCTTAACTATTGTGATGGAAGCGGGGATGTTTATATGGAATTTTATAATTTTACTTGTGAAGATAATTTTTGTGATGAGGTCATAACAGAAAATTTAATAGAAGATTGTTGGGGGAAAGAGTGTTATGCTGGAGAATGTATTGGAGAACCTGGCGAAGGGTGTGCAAGCGATTTAGATTGTAGTTTCTGGGAAGTGTGTAATTTGGAAACGGGAGAGTGTTATGAAGAAGAGGATCCATGTGAAAGCGATTCAGATTGTAATTATGGGACTTGCGATTTAACCACAGGAAATTGTATCCCTTACGAATGTGATTGGGATGGAGATTGTCCTTATGGAACTTGTATAGACGGAGAGTGTATTTCTTTAGATTGTTTAGATGAAGGATATACCTGTGATTCTCCGGAAGTATGTGAAAGCGATGGGGGGATAGTTATGGAAGGTTATTTTTGTAATAGCGATATACACAAGTGTTGTGATGTTGAAGTTGTTCTGAATACATGTGAATTCGAAGAGGGAATTATATGTGAATACGGAGAGGAATGTTTAAATGGTGTAAAAAAATCAGTTTCAGATAATTTAGGATATGGAGAAGTTTGTTGTGTTGGAGGAACTTGTGGAAAACTTGAAACTCCTTTTTGTGTAGACAAAAAAGGAACTTGTAAATCAAGTTGTGATGAAAAAACCGAAGATGAAAAGAGTTATCTTTGCGATAGCTCTAGCGAATCTTGTTGTGTACCAAAAACCACCACAGATAATCCAAAACCTAGAGGATGGATTTTGATTGTAATCCTATTGCTTTTAATTGCATTTGCAGCTTTAGGAATTGTATTCAGAGATAAATTAAGGACACAATGGATAAAAATAAAGGATAAAATGAGTGGCAAAAAAGAAAAGAAAAAGTTTGAGATGCCCTTAACTATGCATTCAAATCCTCAGGGAAGAATTTTACCAAGGAGAATTTTGCCTCCTGGGGCTCATCCACAAATCCCTATACAATCTAGATATCCTGTTAGACCTGGACAACCTGGACAGCCTATGCAAGGACAAACCCCCTCACAAGCTCAAAAACCCTCTCAACCTTCACAACAATCTCCTCAAAAACCCTTACAACCCTCCCCACAAAAATCCTCGCAACAAACCCCTCCTTCTTCTGGGAAAGAAACCTCTCCAGTTAAAACTCCTTCTTCAGCATCACAACCTACAAAAAAACCGCTTGACAAACCAAAAGGTACCGAGTTAGATGATGTTCTTAAAAAATTAAAAGATATGGGAAATAAATAAGGTTTTATTTTTTCTTTTAATCTAATTCAAAATTTAATTAATAGTAAATAATTTAATAATTTTCAACCAATAACACAATATATCCTTTACTTGATAATTTAAGAAACAGGATTATTTCCTTTTCGATTAATACTTTTTCCTTCTTTTTTTACTTCTTCTTTCTTTTCTTCCTTTTTATCCGGAAGTAACTCACTAAGTTTTTTTTGCATCTTTGAGTTTTGAAGCTGCAATATTCTTGCAACTTCTTCATATCCATGGAGTCTTCTGGTTAATTCACTTAGAATATCTGTCCATCCATTATTTGTAAGCGCAATTAATTCTGGTTCAACAACTTCAATATGAGCAGGCATGTATTTGAACATAATTATTGTTAGATATAATATATCTTCTACTTCTAAATCCACCTCAGCAAATGTGGTATAAAACTCCTTGCTATCTTTCATCAACAGGGGTTCATTTATCCTTTTACCAGTAACTTTAACTCCTTTTTCTCCATCTATATTTTTTATTATTCCTTCCAATGTTTTAATCAAATGTTCTGGGGGTTTTCCCATAATCTCAAGGATTATTGTTGAGTGAATAGTTTTTACCTTCCCCTCCGAATCTTTTTTATCTAAACTCTGTTTTTTCATTTTTCATTTTTTTGAATACAAAAAGGAAGACAAGCAAAATACAGAAAACTATAAGCCCATATAATGCAAGTTTACTCTTTCTTAATTCTTCCTTATTAATTTCACTTTTTATATCTTTTGGACTCAACATAATTGTTTTTACCTCTTCTGGAGTTGTTCTTGTTTCAATAGGATTGCTTACAAATTTTTTTGTTTCAGGTGTTTTAGTTACTTTTATTTCTTTATCTTCCTCCTCATTTTCCTCATCCTCTTCTTCTACTTCTTCCTCTTCATCAAATTCTTCTTTAGAGATTTCTTCCTCTATTTCTTCTTCATCTTCTTCCCCTTCAACACAAGCAAGTCCTTGTGTTTTTATATTTCCAAGAGTTATTTCCGCAATACCAAATACATTAATTAAATCATCTAAGCTCTGGAAAGGACGAGTATCAATTATTGCTTGGGCCTTTACAGGCCCTATTCCAGAGAGTTTATCTAATTCTTCTAAAGAAGCAGTATTAATATCGATTTGTCCTTCCTGACAGGAAGCAGAGATTAGGTTTATACTGAAAGTTAAAATTAAAACAAATAAAAAAAGGAACAACTTTCCCATCAAGATATATCTGCTCTGGATTATTTTAAGGATTATTGTCCTGCATTATATTTTTCGTAGAAGTTAATATACTCTATTTCTCCCCTCTTTTTACCTTTCTTTGCTATTAATATCTCCGAGAAGATATTATTTTCTATAAGCCATCGACACATATCTCTTTCAATTCCATCAAGATATCCATTGCTTTTTACCTCAACCCCTATTATTTTTGTTTGATTTTCTTTGAATTTCTCTTCTTTTCCAATTCTAGTAGAAACTATATGCTCTCCACAAAAATTACAAGCAATAAATCCTTCAACATCATTATATCCAAAGGATTCTTTTTTACAATTTTCGCAAAACCCTTTCATTAAAGGAGACTCAGCATTTCCTCCATTGTTTGTTCTAAATGCGATAAAATCTGGAAATCCAGTTCCAAGAACCATTATCTTTTTGAAAGGATTATATTTTCTTTTTGCAGGAACTACTTTACCCGTGTTTCCCTCTCTATTGTAATCTAAAGTGTTTGTCCATTTATCTACAATCCAACCCATCTTTTCTAGACTTGCCCTAACTTTAGCTTCAAACCTCTGTCCTGCTGCACGGTTTCTCTTTCCCTGATTCGAATAATTTACTTTTTTACTTTTCTTATCACTTTTTATCTCTTTCATATTCTAAAGAAGTAAGGAGGAGTATAAAAGTTTAACCGATTAATCTATTAAAAATAATTCCCACAGCTATAAGAATCAAAACAACAGGTAGCCAGGGAACATACAAATCAATCACATTCATTTCTCTAAGTAACCACAAACTTGCAAATATTAATATAATAAATCCTAATACCGGGAATCTTCTCCTGTAAGTTGTTCTGTGATATCTATGTACTGGCATTTTGTTTTATTTTTAATTTACAAGTCTCTGGCTTGTAAAGTTCTCCTCCCATTTGCCTTTGCTCTTTTTATTGCCTCATCTAAAATATCCTCGAGCTTTCTTTCAAGAGCAATTTCGACCTCATCTGCAACAGATGAAATTGCATTTTCTTTATCCAACTCTTTAACCCTTGGACGTATATTTGATTTTATTATTAATCCCATTTTATATAAGATATTATATTCTTGATTTTTTAAAAACTTTTGGATAGATATTTATTACTTCTTAATTCTGGAAATTAGTTTATACCTCTAACAAACCCTTTACTCTTTCTTTTCCAAGGGCAAGTAAAAATGTAGGTAAACGAGGACCTGTTTCGGCATCTATAAGCATCTCATAAACATTTTTGAAAAATTTTCTTTGACTTGTCTTTTTTTCATCTTCACTCATCTCTGGCCTTTTTGGTATCCCATATACAAAAGTAGTAAGGTCTTCCAAGTCCCAATGCTTTTCAAATTCATTCCTGAATTTGTTTAATTGTTCTTTTTCCTCTTTTGTCATCTTCTTATAATAATCTTTATTTGGTTCACTTCTTACATTAATTTTTGATTCTGGGGCAAATTTATCTATCCAATTCTGGGACTTTACTAATCTTTGTCTCAAAATATGGTCTGGATATTTTTCCCCTATTCTTTCATACATCTTTTTAAGTTCACTAAAATTCCCCTGAGCAACTTGTCCAAAAGAGCCTATTTGTCTGAATGGGACTCTTTCTTTTGTTAAAGGTTTCTTTGAGTCAATTGTTGCAAACTCCAGAGCTCTTTTTTCACTAGGTGAAAGCTGGGTTTGGGATAAATTTGTTGAAGATTCTTTGTCCTTTTCATCTTTCTCTTTCGAATTGTATCTTAAGATTTCTCTATCAAATTCATCGTATTGCCTTATTATCTGAGAATCAAAAAATAAGGTTATCTTCTTTGAAGGATTAATTCTTGTAAATAACCATCTTAATAGTTCTGGTTCATATATCTCAAGTAAATCTTTTGGAGCTATTCCTGTTCCAGTAGACCCAGACATTTTATACGCCCCTTCTACACCCACAAACCCGTAACCTTGAAAATAAGGGGGTTTAATTTTGTAAATTTCTTTAGCTATACGACTTGAAACATCAAAACTTCCTCCAGGTGTTGCGTGATCTTCTCCTCCCGGCTCAAAATCTACTCCCTCATGTTTCCATCTCATAGGCCAGTCTACCTTCCAGTCAAGCTTTCCTATACTTTTTTTAGAAATATCAACTGTATTTTCGTTTCCACACTCACACTTATATGTCACTTTATCTTCATTATCATAATCGACTATTTTAGTAGTTGTACCCTTTTTACACTCTTCACAATAAATTTGTAATGGATAATAATTTTCTATTTGGTCTTCTGTCATTCCCTGAGTCTTAAAATTAGACAAAATCTCTGCAATTTGTTTTCTTTTTTGCATTGCTGTCTTAATTCCTTTATAATACTCATTTTTTTTGTATTTCTCAGACTGATATAAAAATTTTATTGGTATTCCAAGTTGAGGCATGACTTCTTCAAAAGGTTCTTTAAAATGGGAGGCATAAGAATCATGACATTTATATGGGTCAGGTACTCCTGCAAGAGGCATTCCCATATATTTAGAGAAATCTTCTGGTACCCCTTTCGGTATCTTTCTTAATCTATCATATTCATCCCAAGAAAATATGAGGTCTGCTTCATATCCTTTATCTCTCAAAGAACGGCATACTAAATCAGAAGTTATAATGTCCCTAAAATTACCTATATGTATTATTCCAGAGGGGCTAATCCCTGCGGCACAAACAAATTTCTTTTTGTTTGGGTTTGAACTAATTAACTTGGACGCAATAGAATCTGCCCAATGTGCCCTATCATTTTCTTCCATTATCTGTTCAAGTTGTTTCATTTTTTAAATTTATCCTTGATTTTACACTTGAATTTCAATAAGAATTGGAGTATTTAAACATTTCTAGTATTGTAACTTAATAGTAATTACATTTATCCTTTTTTTATAAACTTCTTCCTATGTCCTTGGTTATCTAGCTCCTCATTAAGTAATTCATCAACGATTACCTGAAAATTGTCGGTTCTAGGGACATGGGCATATTTTATACTCTTGAAGTTTTCCTGTAACTTTTGAACCTTCAGAAATAGTGGTAGAATATTTTGGTTTCTTACCTTGTACTCTCCAAGTAGTTGTTTTACAACCAACTCAGAATCTAAAAAACAAGTTATATCTCCTTTAGTAACTGTTGAAGCCAATTCCAATGCCAAAATTAACCCCTCATATTCTGCAACATTATTTGTAACCTCTTCTCCTATAAACTTGCTAGATTTAGTGAATATCTCCCCCTCTTTCCTTACCAGTGCTGCAACCGCTCCTGGTCCAGGATTTCCCCTTGCTCCCCCATCAGAGTTTGTGTAAATCATAATAGTAAGACTTATAAATAGCTCTTAAATTTTTCTTTTTGTATAAAATGAAGAAAATATTAAGTTTCCCTATAATATCCAAACAAACTAATGAAGGTTCATGTGGTCCAAATGCAATGAAGCATGTAATTCTTTACAAAAAAGGATTAAATATTCCTGAATGGAAATTAATAAATATGTCTTCTTGTTCAGAGAAGAATGGGGCTCCCATAGATGGCTTGGCCAGAATTGCAAAAAACTTCAATTTAAGCTATGAGCTAATGCATAATTCTTCTATATTCGATTTGATAAATTCAATAGATAATAAAAATCCTGCGATTCTTCTTATTCAAGCTTGGGGAAACGGACATTATGTTGTAGCAAATGGTTATGATAATAAAATTAAGAAAGTTTTTTACTATGACCCTTTTGATGGGAAAACAAAACCAATACGTTATGAAAATCTTGATAAAAGATGGCATGGTTTAGATATGTTCGAACGTAATCATTTCGGTATTTTCTTTAAATAAAAAATCTTCAATTAATTAGATTATATATGTAATATTTTAAACGTCTTTAAATCCTGGAATTTTTCTGGACGTATATCTATGCCCTTTATGTTTGCATGTTTTGGTCCTTTTTTGCACAATTCAACAACCTTATCGACATCCATATTGTTCCCCTCAATAAATATTTCAACCCTTCCATCTTCAAGATTCCTTACAAATCCCTTTACATTATGTCTTTCTGCATTCTCTTTAACAAATCCCCTGAAAAAGACGTCCTGGACCGTTCCATCAATGTACATTCTCACTGCTTTTTTCATGTTATTTATTGTTGAAATGACTTTTTATATTTTTCAATTTTTATATGGGGTCCTATTTAGAATAAGTAATTATCTGTAACAGCTGTTTTAAATGAGATTATATTGGACTATTTATTAATTGCTTAACATTGTTTGATTTTACTAGGATAACTTAGCTCTTTCAATAAGATTAATGGTACTTTCAAATTCTCCTATAATCAAGTTCATTATTTACAACCGCAACAGTCTGGGATGCAAAATACATTTTATCTCCTACAGAAACCGGCTTGCAATATTCCTTAAGTCTCTTAAATTCTTTTTGAGGCAATCCCTCATGATCTCCCAGTATAAACACACAATTTTTAGGTATTTTTGCCTTTCTTATATCCTCTCCTTTTTTGTCTAAGATAAATATTTCATTCCCACTTTTGGCTAATTCCTCAATAACCCCTAAAAAACTTTTTTTTTCCACAAAACATCCTGGCAAGACTTCTGTTTTTGTCCCCTCTTTGTATTTGTAAAGAATTTTTTTTATGATATTTGCAACGTCTTTTTTGGATATTTCAGTTTCATCTTTTACTTGCATTTCTATATGTTTTGGTGGGTCCGGTTGTCCATAGAAAATAAAATGAAAGATTACATCTTTTCTAAAATCATGAGATAAAAAAATCCCCTGAATGAGGCTGTGTATTGCAATATCCATTCTTCCAGCTTTCATTAACCCCCCCTCCCCATCAGAATATCTCGATAATGCATTTCCAGACGTTGCTGCTGAACTTGAAAAATATACAAATTGTCTCATATGAAGATAATACAATGTAGAATTATAAGTTTATTGATTTTGAGTTTATGTGATAGATTTCATAACTGTTGCAGATAACTAAATATTATCCCCTCATATCCTGCATTACAAATTCAGGTTTTGCAAATATCTCCTTTCCTCTGAATATTTTGTACATTCCAATAAATCTATTTTTACAAAAACAGCTAACAATAGAATTAACTTTCCACCCCTCATCCCTAATTAAGTCTTTTTTGTAAATTGGCTTCCCAGTTAGGATATTTTTAAGATTGTCCTCTTTTATCTCAAGTGGAGGATAAATCTTTTTAACTATTTCTCCAGGAATTATCATCTTTCTTAGATATTTATCCTCTCCTTTTTCATACTCATTAACTGCCTTCTCAAAATCATACATTTTTACAGAAGGGTATTTTTTATCATTTTCATTAAATATCCCCGCGGAGATTCTCCTTAATTCCAACATATGTGCCCCGATTCCTGTCTCTTTTCCTAAATCATCAATTAATTTTCTTATGTATGTTCCACCCTCACATTTCACTTTAAATAATATATCTTTTTTATCAGGACTTTGTTCCAATACCTCAAAAGAATATATTTCTCTTTCCCGGTTTTGCCTCTTAACCCGGGACTTTACAGGGGGCATCTGGGTTATTTTACCAATGAATTTATCTTTTATTGCTTTTTTTATAATTTCAACATCTATTTCCTCATGTACTCTCATAATTCCCACATACTCTTTATCCTCTCCAAGGAAATATCCTGTTAATTTACACGCTCTATTTAATGCAATTGGTAGAACTCCAGTTACCTTTGGGTCAAGAGTCCCAAAATGAGATGTCTTTCTTAGTTTTAATTTTTTACACACAAATTCAGACACACTAAAACTTGTTGGTCCGGAGGGTTTATCAATATTAATTATACCAAACTCAATAAGCTCACGGGTTGTCTTTTCCTGCTTTATCTTTTCAATATCCATATTTCACCTAAAAATCCTTCATTTAAAAGATTAATTATATTTCTCCTTTCAGGTAAGCCTTTCTCCTTTCTTCAGGAAATTTTTCAATAGCATATCTAAGCATAGTTCTTGGCATTTCTTTATATCTCTCTTTTAAGAATATCTCTAAAATATCCTGATTTCTTTTTCCCACCTCTCTTAACATCCATCCTACTCCCTTATGTATTAAATCATGTTCGTCCTTAAGAAGAATATCTGCTATTGATAAGGTCTCACCAAATATCCTTTTTTTTATAAAATAATGGGTTGAAACAATTGCTATTCTTCTT
>ERZ795059.4076-NODE-4076-length-13892-cov-8.940739_pt1 | contig 13892 bp, 11 predicted proteins | sample MGYA00375143_ERZ795059 | MGnify/ENA primary metagenome ERZ795059 (study PRJEB30188, sample SAMN05720168) | activated sludge metagenome | isolation source: Anaerobic digester | place: USA | collected 2015-01-07 ... | reverse complement strand
CCATCATATTAAAAGGAAGATCCACAAATGATGGATCAATCCAGGTCATCGCCACATTTACATTACCAGTATAGGCTGTACCCGCTGCATCCGTCACGGAATTAGCCGGCATTTGTAGTTTGGCACCTGAACCCAGACTCACCATTCCACCGGCAGCCGCATCAAAACTGCCACTGTTGGATTTGGGCAGCATTTTAATCCGCACATTATTGATAAGTCCTTCAACCGCTACAAAACTCCGGTACCCCGTGAAATAACCGTTTTTCTCCACACTGACGGTGCCGTTGGCTTTTGACAACTGGATATTTCTGAATTGAAACACACCATAACGGTCCGTAGTCGTGGTATTGGTTCCACTCCTGACCGTTACACCAGCCATGGGCTGGTTGTTTTCGTTTATTACAATTCCATTGACCCCTCCAGTCACGCGTTCTGCATCATTGACGGCTGTCTCATTGGGCAGCGCCGGCTGTTCGGGCCACTTGATTTCACGCTGACAGGAATAGAAGAAGAGTCCTGCTGACAAAACCAGCAGGAGCAGTCGGTTGATTTTGGTACTTAGCATATATCAGACAAAATAATAAAATAAGTCAAATCAGGCAATGACAGTGATTAATCCGCTTATTTGCCAAAACGCTTGCTCACCACCTCCCAATTCACCAGTTTCCACCAGGCCGCAATATAATCCGGACGACGGTTCTGGTACTTCAGGTAATAAGCATGTTCCCATACATCCAGTCCTAATAGCGGTGTACCTTTTAAATCACTGATATCCATCAACGGATTATCCTGATTGGCCGTAGAACCAACGACCAGTTTGCCTTCCTTATTCAGCACCAGCCAGGCCCATCCACTGCCAAAACGGTTCTTACCGGCATCGCTGAACTGGGTCTTGAATGCTTCGAATGACCCGAAGTCACGGGTAATCGTTGCAGCCAGTTCCCCGGAAGGCTGATTATTTTCACTGGCTGCCCGCATGGACTTCCAGAAAAATTCATGGTTATAATGACCGCCACCATTGTTGCGCATTTTGGGAGAGAACTTAGAGATCCTTCCCAATAATGAAACCAGTTTCTCTTTTGACACATCCACGCCTTCTGCCTTCACGGCATCCGCCAGGTTCTTGGCATACGCAGCGGCGTGTTTACTGTAATGGATCTCCATGGTCATGGCATCTATCACGGGTTCCAACGCCGGAAAGGCATAGCCCAGCGGCTGCTGCTCATAAGGCACATCTTCCACCCAGCCATACGCGGTTTTCTGTCCTGCATACTGTTTGGCCAATGCCGGTATTACGGTCATCGACAATCCGGCAGCCAGGCCGGCTTTGCCGGTGGATTTGATAAAATCGCGGCGGGTGTTGGTAGTTGTTTTTTTCATTGTGCATTTACTTTAAAAGGTGTCAGGTGTCTGCTGTCAGGTGTCAGGAAACAGCCCCTCCCAAATCAGTCGGGAGTTAGTAGTCGGTAGTCGGTAGTCGGTAGTCAACAGCCCCTCTTTAGAAGGTCTATCTTAAGCAACAAACATTTCCTCGTTTTACGACATCCCTTTCGTACTTCGTACCTCGTACCTCGTACTTAGAAAGCCTTACTCCGGGCCTCCACAACGCTCTAAGTTACCTTTAATTCCACTTTCTCTGACTTAAAACCGGGTAAAGAGGTTGCAATTTCTGTTAAATTACCACCCCTCCTGCCCGTATCTTCGCGCCCGATGCAGATTAAAGATTATTTCGCCTTACTGGAACTGGAAGCTTCTGCCCCGGTGACTGAAATAAAAAAAGCCTACCGCAGGCTGGCTTTACAGCTGCATCCGGATAAATCGGGCAATGATCCCTATGCCGCGGCCCGCTTTGCGGAGATCAAGGAAGCCTATGAAGTGCTGACGGATCCCTCCAAAAAAGAGTATTACCTGCAGCAACGCTGGTACAACCAGACGGCCGGTATCCGTCGTACAGAACAAATCGTAACGCCGGTCACAATGATTCAGCAATCCCTTGAACTGGAACGCTATGTGGCGCGGCTGGACGAATTCCGGATGGACCGGGAAGGGTTACTGTCATTTATGCTGGACCTCTATTCCGATGAACGCCTGGAAAAACTACGGGCGTTCCAGGATACGGAAAGCATGCATACCATTGTACAATCGGTGATCAGGTCCGCAAAATACCTGCAGCCCGGACAGGCAGAAAAGATAGCTGAACAAATCCGGAAACTCGCACCGGGCGATACGGTGATTGCCCGTGAACTGGCTGATTTTCTGCAACATTCAAGGAAGAAAAGTAACCGTGAAAAATATTCAGTGTGGCTGGCCCTGCTGCTGACCGCCCTGATCTGTTTACTCATATATCTTACCAGCAGGTAAACTTATCTTTACCCCATGCATTATGTTTCAGTAGAAGGATTGACGAAGAGTTATGGCATACAGCCCCTTTTTTCGGGCATTTCCTTTCATATAGAAGAAGGTGATAAAATTGCCCTGGTGGCCCGGAATGGCACGGGTAAATCCACCCTGCTCCGCATACTGGCCGGACAGGAAACCGCGGACTCCGGTAAACTCTGGATCAATAAAGAAGTAGATGTCGTATTGTTTGAACAGGATCCGGTATTCGTCGAGGAAAAATCCGTTTCAGATAATATTTTCTTTCACGATCACCCCGTGATCAACGCGATCAAGGAGTTTGAAGCCGCCAGTGAAACCGAAGATCACGAACGCATGAGTACCTCCATTGTGAATATGGATGAACTCAATGCCTGGGATTTTGACACCAAAGTAAAACAGGTATTGGGCAAACTGAATATTCATCACCTCGAGCAGCCCGTAAATACCTTAAGTGGCGGACAACGTAAACGGGTAGCCCTGGCCAAAACCCTGATCGATATCGGTTTTGAACATAAGCATGTGTTGCTGATCATGGACGAACCGACCAACCACCTCGATGTGGAAATGGTGGAATGGCTGGAACATTATCTCGATAAAGAAAATGTGACGCTGTTACTGGTGACCCACGACCGTTATTTCCTGGATAATGTATGTAATGAGATCTGGGAACTGGACGGCAACAGTAACATGTATGTGTACAAAGGCGACTATGCCAATTTCCTGGAGAAAAAGGCAGCCCGTATCGAAAGCGAGGCCTCCAGTGTGGACAAGGCCCGCAACCTGTACCGCAAGGAACTGGAATGGATGCGGAAACAACCCAAGGCCCGTACCACCAAGAGCAAGAGCCGTCAGGATAATTTTTATGAAGTAGAGAAAAAGGCCAAACAACAGGTGGCGGATGAGCAGTTACAGCTGGAGATGAAAATGAGCCGGATGGGAGGCAAAATCATCGAACTGAAAAAAGTATATAAAAGTTATGGCGAGAAGTTAATCCTGAAAGGGTTTGATTACACTTTCAAAAAAGGAGAACGCATCGGGATTGTCGGTAAGAACGGCGTGGGGAAATCGACTTTCATTAACATGTTACAGGGACTTGAACAACCCGACAGCGGGAAGATCAATGTAGGCGACACGGTTATTTTCGGCAACTATTCACAACAGGGATTAATCGTGAAGGAAGATATGCGGGTGATTGAGTTTGTAAAAAACATCGCCGAACATTTCCCCCTGGCCAGCGGCGGCTCATTAAGCGCCGCCCAGTTTTTACAATTGTTTTTATTTGATCCCGATAAGCAGTATACCTATATCAGTAAACTCAGCGGAGGTGAACGGAGAAGACTGCATTTATTATCGATATTGTTCCGTAATCCCAATTTCCTGGTTCTGGATGAACCGACCAATGACCTGGACCTCCCCACCCTCGGCGTGCTGGAAAATTTCTTAAGTGAATTCCCCGGCTGTTTACTGATTGTATCGCATGACCGGTATTTTATGGACCGGCTCGTGGATCACTTATTTGTCTTTGAAGGCGATGGCGTGATCCGTGACTTCCCCGGAAACTACACCCTTTATCGCAATGAGATACGCGACGCGGTGACGGTAGTGGAAAAGAAGGAAGTGAAAACCGTCCCCGCCCCTGCCCCGGTAACTGTAGCAACCGCCCCGAAAAGGCAACCCAGTTTTAAGGAAAAAAGAGAATTTGAATTACTGGAAAAAGAAATCAGTGACCTGACGAAAGAAAGAACTACGGTGACTGAAAAACTGAACAGTGGTGATACACCTTTTGATGAATTACAAAAACTATCCGTGCGGATTGGGGAAATAGCGGTGTTGCTGGATGAGAAGGAGATCAGGTGGTTGGAGCTAAGCGAATTAATGTAAGTACGAAATACAAAGTACGAGGTACGAAGTACGAAGTACGGCTGACGTGCCTTGAAGTTTATGTTGTTAGAAGGGGCTGTTTCCTGACACCTGACAGCAGACACCTGACACCTTTTAATGTATTTTTCAATGAAAAAAGCAACCTTCATTTTTTCCCTGCTGTTGATCAGCTGCCTGACCAGTTACGGCCAAATCATCAACGTCGAAAACTCCCGCCTCCATTCGGATACTACCGGTTGGATGGGCGGGGCCGGTGCTTCTATTAATCTTAATAAAAATGCGGTGCAGGTACTGGGAGTCAACCTGGAATCGCAACTGCAATATAAAGCCCCTTCCCAAAAAAGTATCTGGCTCTTATTGGGCAACTACAGTTTCCTCAAAGCGGGGGAAAACAAGCTCGTTTCACAGGGTTTTATCCATCTCCGCTATAATTACAAAGTCAATAACTGGCTGCGTTGGGAGTTTTTTGGCCAGTATCAGAATAACCCGGTGCTTTTTATTGATCACCGTTTTTTACTGGGAACAGGACCGAGATTCAGGGTTTTCCGCCACAATAAAAACCGTATCTATGCCGCGTCACTACTCATGCTGGAAGATGAGAAAGAACTAACCAATCCGGTAATCAGTCACACTGAACTGCGCAACAGCAGTTATGTGTCCGTATCCATTATTCCAAACGGACAACTGGAACTGGTAAACACTTTTTTTTACCAGCCCTTATTGAAGAAATTTGAGGACTACCGGTTCCTGAATCAGCTCTCTGTAAAAGTAAAAGCCGGCAGACATACCTCGCTTGGCGTAAAATTTAATTATCTCTATGATTCAAAGCCGGCCGGAACGGCGCCGGCTACTACATATAATTTTGCAACGGGAATTGATTTTGATTTCTGAGGAGGGGATGGTGAATGGGGAATGGGGAGTGGGGAATGGTGAGTGGCCGAGTTCATTCTTCGATACTTCCCGAGAGACTGTTATCACCAGCCCGGTGATGTTTGTTTGCGGGACTACTCCCATCTTCGCTACGCTTCGGTCGGCGGGCAGGATTACACGAACATTCCTCTCTTGATGATTAAAAGTACCGCGATACAAATAATATACTACCAACCCCAAAGGGGTTGAACGATTCATAGCCCCGGGTGCCAACCCGGGGTAAGGTGCCCCCCACGGAACTCTATAACCCCGAAGGGGTGAAATTTCTATAGCAGAAGAATAGTTGGATATATTCGAGACAGACTCACCCCGAAGGGGTGACATGATTATCTTACGCCATACTATTATCTGTCCCCTCCCCCAGCCCCGTAGGGGTGTCACAATTATAGCCTGGATCAAATGAAGATGCCCGAAAGCCCCGTAGGGGTGACACAATTGCAATTTGCAATTATCAAGCAATCTCCCTCTGTAGCGGTCGCTGTCTGATCAATAGGCCTATTCATCATATCAAAACAAATACAACGAGAACGAGGCTACAAGCCTCGTTGAGCAGGCACCTGTACATTTTCTCAGGTCGCTAAAAGCGACAACATAAAACCCCGCAGCTAAAAGCTACGGGGCCAGTCAAGAACATTACTTCATTGCCTGTCTTCTTCTATACTAATATTTCTTAGCAGGGGCTGTTTCCTAACAGCTAACAGCTAACACCTTCTCATACGGGCTGTTTCCTGACACCTGACACCCGACACCCGACAACTACTCAATCAACCTCCCATACGCCCTCTTCCCATAATACTCATACCTCTTCCCCTCTTTCCGCGTGCCACAAAGCACGGAATGTATAAAGCCATTCAACTCCACCTGTTGCGTATGATAAATGCCCTGATTGTAATTAGGCTTGAGGTAAAACTGTATTCGGTTGTTTTCACTTTTATAAATAAGAAGACTGTCTGTACGGGACTCGCTGAATTGGAAATCCCTTTGCAGGTGACGCAACATCAGCCGGCTCCGGTACCAGGTACCGCCGGAATCGGATACCACTCTTTTCCCCTTGTATAAAGCCACGCTGTCGTTGTATGCAAATACATTCAGGTGACTGTCTTTTACCCGGACCAGCCATTCCTTCAGTTTGGGATAATAGCTGCTGTCATAATTATAATCACTGTCCAGGAAACTGATCCGTTTGATCCTTGCCGGAATTTTTTCCACGCCGGCCAGGTAGCCAAAAATAAAACTGCCACCCCCGCTATGTCCGTTCAGGTAAATGTGCTGATGCTTTTCGGGAAACAAGCCAGCCAGTGTGTCCAGAATATGAGCATACATTGTTTTATAATCCGGAAACTTCGTTTTCATCGCCGGCCAGCTTTTGAAATCATTCTCGAGATAGATTACCACAAAATTCTGCCGGGGCATTGCCTGCCGGATAAAGGCCGTTTGCGCCCGGATATGCTGAATATCGTAATGCCAGTCATCTCCTTCCTTTTTCAGCTTTCCCATGGTCCATTCCGTGGAATTTCCGTTGGGAAGGGCATAAAAAATCAGGGCTAAGGGACGGCCATTTTTCAGCACAACCGGACGGTCAATGGTCACTTTCACCTGTTTGTACAACCGAAAAGAGTCAATCCGGGCAGCCGGCAACTGGGCAGAAAGCAGTCCACCGGAAAGGCATAGTAGTATAATTACCAGTCGCATAGCACTCTAAAGGTAAGTCCTTCAAGGGAATAGCAGCTATCGTAGATTTCCTAATCAAAAAATCCGGCCCCATTCTTGCAGGATATAAAAAGGTAGTCTACTTTTGCATTACCCCACTTAATTCGTTATCCTAACGATTGACTTGTCCAGTCCCCTGAAAACCTGGTAGTATTTCTATTTGAAAACTTTTAAAAAATCAGGTTATGAAGAAAATTAAACTCTTAATGAAGAATGAAGATGTGCAGGCCCGTTTAGTAATCGGTGGATTCCTCGTTACTTTCGCGCTGCTGGCATTATTCTTTTTGAACAGTTAACACTGCTGCAGACTCTTGTAAAGTATTGTAAGAGCCAGGCAAAAGTCTTCTCAATTTGAGGAGGAGCTATATCTTTTGCCTGACTCTTTTAAGTATCTCCTCCACTTCAATTTTTTCCATGCATTTGAAATGTCCCAGCGGGCATTTGTCGTACCCGATTTTAGAACAGGGTCGGCACCAAACTTTCGTTTGCATTTGTAAAGAGGTCATGGAAAAATCCCCATAATAAGGCGTCATGCCAAAAGAAGGCACAGTATTCCCCCAAAGGGAGATGATTATTTTTTGATACGCGGCCGCTATATGCATGAGCCCGGTATCATTACTGATTACCAGTTTGGCCTTGCGTACCAGGTCGGCGCTTTCATTCAGTTTGAATTTGCCACAGGCATTGTAAATCTTGATATCATCTACCGAAGCGATCTCATTCCCGTTGGCCGCATCCTCGGGTCCGCCCAGCAGGATGATGGGATGATTCAGCTGTGCACAGAATTCCTTCCATTTATGCACCGGCCAGCGCTTGGTGCCATGGGCCGCGCCGATCACACAAGCGATATACCCCGCCGTATGGGAGACGGGAATATCATGCATCTGCGTTTCTTCCTCTTTGCTGATAAAATAATCCAGCCCCTTCCCGTCATTCTTTACTCCGAAAGATTCCACCGTCTTCATATACCGGTCCACAATATGCAACTTGGGCAGCAGATTAATCTTAAAGGCCGTCAGGATATACTTCTGAATATTGAGTTTGTAAAAAGAGAAGGATTTTTTCTTCAACGCGTTTTTTAACCGCAGTGTTTTGCTGTTGTGGTGCAGATCGATAATGTAATCATAGTCTTCCGTCTTCAGTTCTTCGATCATCAGTTCCCAGCTATGGGCCAACTGGTGGACTTTATCAATATAGGGATTGTGCTCTACCACGGAATGAAACCGATCCCGGGTAAGAAAATGTACTTCCGCATCCGGCACCTGTTGTTTAAGGCAACGGATCACCGGGGTGGTGAGCACGATATCACCAATGGAAGAGAAGCGTACAATGAGGAATTTCTTTCCGGCTTTTTTTTCTATTTGATCGGCTGGTTCCATTTCGGAATGATCTCCTTTAAAACGATAATTATTTAATGCTCCACATAATCCATATCCTTATGGAAGGTCTCTTTGCTGAGCAGGGCCGCCACGATGGTAATCGTCATTACAATAATACCCGCATAAATACCACCCTTCACATAGCCCATCCCTTCCATTCCTCTTAATGTCTTGAACAAAGGCAATATAAAGATAGCCAGCATTCCCCGTACCATATTGGGAATGGTGGTAGCGGCAGTGGCGCGGAGATTGGTACCAAACTGCTCGGCCGCCATGGTGACAAATATGGCCCAGAACCCGGTACCAAAACCCAGTCCGGCACAGATCCAGTACATCTTCTGTGCCGACCCATTCCACTGAATCGTAAAGAAGAGCAACATGAAGATGATGGTAATGCCGTAAAATATAAAGAGTGCTTTCTTCCGGCTCCGCAGGCGCTGACTGACTAAACCGATCAGGATATCACCCAATGAAATGGCCGCGTAAGCATACATGATCGCCTTACCCGGATCCACTTTTTCGGTAATCCCGAATTCCCGGGCAAAATCGGAGGAGAAATATACCAGCACCCCGATCACATACCAGGTAGGCAGGCCGATCAGGATTCCGAATAAATAACGTTTGAAGCGGTCCCAGTTGGTGAACAGCATGAAAAAATTTCCCCGCTGTACTTCTGTTTTTTTCACCGCATTGAACATACCGGATTCATAAACGGAGATACGGAGAATGAGTAATAACATACCCAGACCGCCCCCGATAAAATAACAGGTGCGCCAGTCGAAATTTTCTTTCATAATAAAAGCCACGACGGCCCCGGTGAGTCCGATACCCGCCACCAGCGAAGTAGCCAGTCCGCGGCTTTCCTTCTTGGTGATCTCGGATACCAGGGTAATTCCTACACCCAGTTCACCGGCGAGTCCGAGTCCGGCCACAAACCGTATCCACTTGTATTGCTCTACGGTTTCAACAAATCCATTCGCGATATTGGCCAGGGAATAAAGGACGATGGAACCAAACAACACACTGAGTCTTCCTTTTTTATCACCCATGATACCGGCAATAACACCGCCGATCATCAGGCCTACCATCTGCCATTGCAGGATGGATTCGCCTTCGACACGGATCTGGTCTTCGGTCAGTCCCAGGTCGCGAAGACTGGCCACGCGGATAATACCGAATAACTGGAGGTCATAGATATCGACAAAGTAGCCGAGGGCGGCCACGATCACTGCAATGTTGAAAATGCTCGCCGGTTTGGCCTGGTCCATATGAATCGTTAGTTGGTTTGTGTCGGGGTCTTGGGGGTATGCTTGGAAAACATTTTAATCAGCACCGGTGCAGTGGTGACCAATACGATACCCAGTACAATAAATTCGAGGTGTTCCTTTAAATCAAAATTGAACAATTGCAGCACCCATTTTTGCAGGAAGAACCCGCCAAGGATCATGGTGGCTACCCACAAAATACAACCGGCCACATTATAGAAATGGAATTTCTTACGATCCATTTCCACAATACCGGCAACGATGGGAGCAAAGGTCCGTATGAAGGGCAGGAAACGGGCACCGATCACGGCCAGTCCGCCATGCTTCTCATAAAAATCGTGTGCCTGGTGCAGGTATTTCTTTTTAAATAAAAAACGGTCCCGCCAATGATACATGGCCGGACCCACTTTACGGCCGGTCCAGTAACCGACCGTATTTCCTAAAATTCCCATTAAAGAAATCAGACCGATCAAAACGATCAGGTCGAGCCAGTAGGTATAGGGATAGGAAATTTCCAGGTATTTCAGAACCTGGTAACCCAACCCGGGTTTGGCCACTTCATTGGCCTTGGTAATTTCATGGGCATAAATACCCGCAACAAAGAGCAGGGAATCTCCCGGCAGAAAAAATCCGACAAATAATCCTGTTTCGGCAAACACCACAAAAAGCAAAAGCCAGAGTCCGCCATTCTCCACATACCATTGCGGCTGTACCAGCTGTGACCAATGAAACGCATCCAGTAAAAACATATAGTTCCTTTATTTTAATAACATGAGTGAATTAATGATGGGGGTGCTGGTGATGATCGGTATGTTCCAATGCGCCTTCCCATTTACTTACCGCCGCCGTGGCCAGGGCATTGCCCAGTACATTGGTCATGGTACGGCCCATATCGCAGAACACATCGATGGCTAAAATCAGTCCCACCCCTTCTGCCGGCAAACCAAACATCTGCCCGGTAGCGAGTACCACTACGAGAGAGGCACGGGGTACCCCGGCAATTCCTTTACTGGTGACGAGGAAAACGAGCAGCATGATGATCTGCTGACCTACATCCCCTGTAATAGAGGTAATGCCATAAGCCTGTGCGATGAACATACTGGCAAAGGTCATATACATCATACTGCCATCGAGATTAAACGAATAACCCAGCGGCAGCACAAACGACACGATCTTGTCTTTACAACCAAAGCGTTCCATCTCTTCCACCATCTTGGGATATACCGCTTCACTGCTGGCCGTATTAAAGGCAATGGCCATCGGACTGGCAATACGACGAAGCAGATGGGGCAGTCTTCTTTTTAATATAATATAGCCCACGATCAGCATGATCATCCAGAGTATCAGTAACCCCAGGTAAAACTCACCGACATACATACCAAATGTCTTCAGTATTTCCAGGCCGTTTTTTGCAATGGCAGATGCCATAGCGCCAAACACACCCAATGGGGCAACGAGCATCACATAGCCCACCATTTTCAACATCACATGACCGAGAGTATCGAGTGTATGAATAATCCCCTTGCCCTTTTCACCCAAGGCAGTCAGTGCAATACCAAAGAAAATGGAGAACACCACCAGTTGCAGAATTTCATTAGTGGCCATGGCTTCCACGACACTCTTGGGCACCACATGTTCCACAAACTTGGCCAATGAAAATCCTTTTGATTTATCCATCAGTTCGCTCACCGCAGCTTTGTCCACATTACTCACATCCACCCCTACACCCGGCTCAAAAATATTCACGAGCATCAGTCCGAGACCCAACGATATCAGGGAGGCCGTTATAAACCAGAGCATGGCCTTGCCTCCTACCCGTCCCACGGTTTTCAGATCGCCCAGTTTGGCAATCCCCACAACCAGCGTACAGAATACAATGGGGGCAATAATCATCTGCACCAGGCGCAGAAAGATGGTGGTCAGGAGTTTTACATTATCCGAAAAAACATTGATAGTGGACTTCGGATAGGACTCATGCACCCAGTACCCCACTCCCACACCGATCAGCATAGCCAGGAAAATATAGAGGGTCAGTTTATTGGTTTTCGACATAGCAGTCTGATTAAATATGTCCGAAAATCGGTAAAATTACCCAGTTGAAAAATTAAAAAACCGCCGTTAATAACTCTTTTTTAAGCGATTAACCGGAAATCAGTATTTTCCCCTTTTAACCAAGGCTTCAAAACTGATTGTATGGCAGAACACGCAAGTTCCTTTAAGCCCACACTGGGTCTTTTTGATGGCACCATGATTGTAGCCGGCTCCATGATCGGGTCCGGTATTTTTATTGTGAGTGCCGATATCACCCGGAATGTGGGTAGTGCCGGCTGGCTGATCGCCGTATGGCTGATCACCGGCTTCATGACCCTGACCGCCGCCCTGAGTTATGGGGAACTGAGTGGTATGTTTCCAAAGGCCGGGGGACAATATGTCTATCTCAAAGAAGCCTATAATCCCTTGATGGGATTCCTTTATGGCTGGAGTTTTTTCGCCGTGATCCAGACCGCTACCATCGCGGCCGTGGGTGTGGCTTTCTCCAAATTCCTGGCTTACCTGGTACCTGAACTGGGCAATAATTATTTCCTGTTTGACGCGGGTATTATCAAAGTGTATTCCGGGCAGCTCGTGGCTATTGCCATCATCTGCCTGCTGACTTATATTAATTCCAGGGGGGTGAAGGAAGGAAAATTCATTCAGACGGTTTTTACTTCCGCCAAATTATTTGCCCTGTTCGGACTGATCGCATTTGGTTTCCTGCTGGTAAAAGAAAGTTACTGGGCGGAGAACTGGAAGACGGGTTTTACAGCGGTGCAGGACTTCGGGCAAAAAGATGCCACCGGTCAATTACATCCCACTGCCTGGATGGGCATTTCCGGTTCGGCTTTGCTAGGAGCCATTGCCGCTTCCATGGTCGGTTCTATTTTCAGCAGTGATGCCTGGAACAATGTGACCTTTATTGCCGGGGAAATGAAGAACCCCAAGCGGAATATCGGGCTGAGTTTATTTCTCGGCACCCTGATCGTGACAGTCATTTATGTATCGGCGAACCTCATGTATTTAAATGTGCTGCCCTTGAATGAACTGGCCTTCCCCGCAGATGACCGGGTGGCCGTGGCCGCCGCCAATAAAATATTCCCTTCTTTTGGTACCATACTGATCGCCATCCTGATCATGGTGTCTACGTTTGGGTGTAACAACGGACTGATCCTGGCCGGTGCCCGGGTGTATCATACCATGGCCAAGGACGGGTTGTTTTTTAAACAGGTCGGCACCCTGAATAAAAATGCGGTACCGCAGGTAGCTTTATGGATCCAGTGTATTGCCGCTTCTGTCTGGAGTCTGAGTGGAAAATATGGTCAGCTGCTGGACATGATCTCCTTTGTAGTGGTCTTATTTTATATGCTCACGATCATTGGCATCTTTATTTTACGGAAAAAAAGACCCGATGCCGAACGACCATACAAGGCTTTTGGCTATCCCGTATTACCATTTTTATACATATTAATGGGAGCCGCCTTCTGTATTCTGCTCATCATTTTCAAACCGGAATTTACCTGGCCGGGCTTAGTCATTGTATTACTGGGTGTACCCTTATATTACCTGGCTATATCCAATCGAAAAAAGGAGCAGACCGGTTAAAAAAAGTCTCTGTTTCGTATTTAATCAATACTTATCTTAGTCACTCACTAAAAACCAACTCATGAGTTTATTTGTCAAGAAGCCATTGGATCAGATTCTGGCGCAGGCGGCCGATTCTGAAAAGGGCTTGAAAAGAACATTAGGTGCCGGCAACCTGATCGCGCTGGGCATCGGAGCGATTATTGGTGCAGGTCTTTTTGTGCGTACAGCAGCAGCGGCCGGACAAGCAGCCGGTCCCGCAGTTACCCTTTCCTTTGTCGTAGCGGCCATTGGTTGTGCTTTTGCCGGTTTGTGTTATGCGGAATTTGCTTCTATGATCCCCATCGCGGGTAGTGCGTATGCCTATTCTTATGTAACCATGGGTGAACTGATTGCCTGGATTATTGGCTGGGCGCTGATCATGGAATATGCCCTCGGTGCCGCCACAGTTTCTATTGCCTGGAGTGAATATTTAAATAAGCTTTTAGGAGGGGCCATACCGTATGAATGGTGCCACTCGCCGATGGAAAGTTTCACCGATACCGCCGGTATACACCACTCCGGTATCATGAACGCCCCCGCCCTGGTGATCCTGCTGGCGCTGACCCTGTTGCTGATCAAAGGCACCCAGGAGTCTGCATTTGTAAATATGATCATCGTATTCATCAAAGTGGCTATCGTTATTTTATTCATCGCGATTGGCTGGCAGTTTATCAAGCCGGAAAACCAC
>ERZ795059.4073-NODE-4073-length-13898-cov-5.834284_pt1 | contig 13898 bp, 8 predicted proteins | sample MGYA00375143_ERZ795059 | MGnify/ENA primary metagenome ERZ795059 (study PRJEB30188, sample SAMN05720168) | activated sludge metagenome | isolation source: Anaerobic digester | place: USA | collected 2015-01-07 ... | reverse complement strand
TAAATCAGCGAATTCTCTTGTTTGACTTTTTGCCAGTTATCTTCAATCATTTGTTTTATCCAGTCAGGAAATACTCTGATTTCTGGAATTACATTCAACACAATATGATATCTGTGCCAAATGCCTTTATGGATAATTTGAAACTGTTTTGTCATTAACATGGTTTATGTGAAAGCAGGTTTAAAAGAACACTGACATCCCTGCTATTTATGAGTTGAAGAATGGTATAATCAATTACCTGTTGACTTTTCAGTACGATTGTAGCACACTCACTGTATGCCGAATGTCTATTATGCCATAATTCACGAACGTCCTCTTCGCTTTTTTCTTTGATTAAAGGACGCTCAGAAAACCGGATTCTTTGCCAGATAACCTCCCATTCAGGATCAAGAAAGATAACCGTAGAAAGAGAATTTTTTATCAGCGTTCTATTGATTGGATTTTCAGTTAAACCTCCGCCACAGGAGATCACCAGGTTGTTTCTGGAAATAAAATGCAAAAGCGTTCCATATTCTTGTTGCCTGAAATAATCTTCACCCTGAAGCATGAAAATCTCAGGTATCTTCATGTTTTCATGCAGTTCAATCTCATGGTCTGTATCCACAAGTGGGAGATTAAGCAGATAACTAAGCCTCTTTCCAAAATAGGTTTTCCCTGCTCCCATAAATCCAATCAATAGAAATCTTTTTATCATCATTTTCTTTTGTAAGACAAGTATCCAGTAGTGTTCTTTATAAATAAGGAAAGGGGGCTAAAAGCCCCCTTATCTATCTGTGTGTGATTATTCACTCAGTTCATCAGCCTGTACATCAACTACTTCATCTTCTGGTTCATCAGGATAAACATTGTCATATTTAGCATTGTCATATCCATAGTTTTCATCTTTTACAGCCTGAGCAATTTCTTCATCGTGTTCTTCCATTTCAGGTGCTGAACCGCATCTTTCAATGATACGATCGCGATGAATTTTCTGGTATTCTTTCATCAGATTTTTGTCTCTGCTAAAGAACCACGCTTTTACGCTGAGGATCAAACGGCGATTATCTTTATCAATTTCGATAATTTTCATATCAAGTTCTTCATTCACATCAAAGGCATCTTCAGGTTTGTTGATTTTTGGAATCGCCAGATGAGAAATAGGGATAAATCCTTCAATGAAAGTATCCTGATAAGGGATATCCACTAAAACACCTTTAGGAATGCATTTAGAGATTCTACCTTTTACTTCTGTATTAACTGGCAGGGTTTCATCAATTGTATCCCATGGATCAGCATGTAACTGTTTGATACCTAAAGCTACACGGTGTAACAATTTATCAATTGATAACACAACTGCTTCTACTTCCTGTCCTTTTTTAAGCACTTCTTTTGGATGATAGATGCGTTTTGTCCAGGAGATATCAGAGATATGAATCAGACCATCAATATCTTCTTCAATTTCTACGAAAGCACCAAAATCAGTCAGGTTTTTCACTTTGCGTTTGATGAGTGTTCCGCTAGGATATCTTTCTTCAATGGTTAACCATGGGTTAGCCTGCATCTGTTTCATACCCAGAGAGATACGGTGATCATCTTTTGAAACTTTTAAGACGATAGCTTCAATCACTTCACCTTCTTTAAGGAACTGTTTTGGATTATTGACTTTCTTAGTCCATGACATTTCAGAAACATGAACAAGACCTTCTACTCCTGGTTCAATTTCAATGAAGGCGCCGTAGTTTTCAATATTAACGACTTTACCTTTTACTTTTGTTCCTTCAGGGTACTTGGTTTCAATATTTTCCCATGGATGAGGAACAAGTTGTTTGAGACCTAAAGAAATCTTTTGATTTTCTTCATCAAAAGCAATCACTTTTACTTTCACTTTGTTGCCGATATTCAGCATTTCAGAAGGATGATTGATTCTTCCCCATGACATATCGGTCAGGTGAAGCAAACCATCAATACCACCTAAGTCGATAAAAGCGCCGTAATCGGTGATGTTTTTGACTTCACCGTCTAACTCAGCATTCAGTTGAATTTTGTCTTTCAAGAATTCTTTTTTCTGAGTCATTTCTTCTTCTAAGACTTTTTTACGAGAGACAATGATATTTTTCTTGTCTTCATCAATCTTGATAATTTTCAACTGAACTTCTTTATTGATAAATTGATCAAGATTTGGCACATTTTTCAGTGCAATCTGTGAGCCTGGTAAAAATGCTTCAATACCTAAAACATCAGCAATCATACCACCTTTAACGCGACGACGTAAAACACCCTGGATAGTTTCGTTATTTTCGTAAACTTCTTTCAGTTTTTCCCGGTTAAGGATAAAATCTGCACGCTTTTTAGATAATCTAGGTTTTCCAGATTTATCTTCTGAAGCGATAATATAGACTTTAACCATATCTCCTTTTTCAGGCAGTTTGTGATTAAACTCACTTATCGCAATAGGTGCTTCGGACTTATATCCAATGTCAACAAGCACTTCTCTTTCTGTAACACTGACAACTTTGGCCTCAACGATTTGATTCGGCTCAATACTACTAAATGATTGAGCGAGTAATTCCTCCATTGAGTTTGGTTCGTTTGCATTACCTGTACTTGTCACTAAGTCCTTTTGTTCGTTTTGATCGTTAATACTCATTAATTTCCTCCTTATAACCGGGAATATCATCAACACTATCTACGGTTTGTTCTGATTTCCCAACAATTTTATTTATTCTGTTATATACTTCTAAAATGATCCAGTCCGGAGTTGAAGCACCGGCAGTTAATCCGATGATTTCCGTACCAATAAACCAGCTTTCATTTAATTCATTAGCAGTTTCTATATGAAAAGTCTTTGTATATTCAGCACACAGAGTCGCTAACATTTTGGTATTTGAGCTGTTTTTTCCACCAATGACGATCATAAGATTTGCGTTCTTTGCCAATTCTACGGATGCATCCTGACGAACATTAGTTGCATTGCATATTGTATTAAAGACTCTTAATTCATTACATTTTCCAATCAGATAAAATACTAATTTTTCCAGATTTGCTGCATTCTGGGTGGTTTGACAAATAATCGCACATTTGCCAAATCTCTTCTGTGGGATGATTGAATAATCCTGATTGACAATAAAAAACTCATTTCTAATATAAGACTTCAGGGCTACTATTTCAGGATGATCCTGATTTCCAAGAATAAAGATTGTATAAGCTTCAGCATCCGCTAATTTAGCATAATCATGCGCTTTAGCAACATAAGGGCAAGTCGCATCAATCACAAGTAAACCTTTTTCCTTAAGAGCATTCATTTCTTCCAATGGAATACCATGTGACCGAATAACCACTGGAGCATCAGATACTTCTGATAACTCATTAATTTCAAATACTCCCTGATTACTAAGTGCTTCTACCATTTGAGGATTATGAATAATTGGTCCCCATGTATTCACTTTTTCATGAAGACTTGCAGCCTCCTCCGCCATTCGAATGGCACGCTTTACGCCGAAACAAAACCCTGAGTTTCTTGCGATTAGAATCTTACTCATACTTCTCTTTCACTTTTTATTAGCGTTGCTGTTGTCTAACGATAGTCGCAAATATTACAACGCTTTATACACAGAACAATATTTTCATCATTGCCCTTTTCTCACAAACTATATAAGGATTTATTCATTCCCCTGATAATCAGGGTCCAGATTTTTAATTTTTTGAAAAATATCACTGGCAATGAGTTGATATTTTTCTTTATTATCTTGTAAATGATCATATGAAGACCATTCAATGGGTTCTCCAATTATAATTCTTACTCTTTTTAAACCCAAAAAGCATTTGAAATGCTGAGTTGAATTTTGAACAAATACTGGCACAATGTCTTTTTTAACAGCAGAAGCGATCATGCCAATTCCTGCCTTGGCATGCTTCCCGTTTCTGGTACCTTGAGGGAAAATAAGTAATGGTGACCCCTGATTTAAGACTTTGATACATTTTTTGATAGCACTCAAATCCATCTGCCCTCGACGTATCGGAATACAATTTAAAGTTAACAGGATTTTTGCCATTATTTTATGCTTAAAAAGTTCAGCTTTAGCCAGGAAATAGATTTCATACGGAATGATTGCTCCTAAAAAAGGAGGATCAAAATTGGAGACATGATTTGAAGCAATAATCTTTCCTCTGACCATTTCCAGTCTTTCTTTATTGACAATTTCATAATGCCAAAAAACTCTCATTAAGAGTTCAGCTGTTTTTGCGGTTAATTTATAAATACTGCGCAATTTCGTCGCTAATCCTTCTAAGTATAAATTTCACCTGACCATCAATGCTCATATTGGTGGTATTGACCTCGATGGCATCATCTGCTTTAGTAAGAGGAGCAATATCACGGGTTGAATCATTGATATCTCTCCAGGCAAGTTCTTCCGTTAATTCATCAAGATCAGCAACAATCCCTTTTTGTTTTAGCTCGAGTAAGCGTCTTTTTGCTCTGGTTTCGAGGCTGGCAATTAAGTAAAATTTGAAATCGGCATCAGGGAATACGACTGTGCCAATATCACGGCCATCCATAACCACGTTATTATTTTCAGCCATCTTTCTCTGTAAAAAAACCATACGTCTTCTGACGCAGGCAATTGTCGCAATACGGGAAGATTTTTGAGTTATTTCAGGGGTTCTGATTTTGTCAGTAACCTCATGGTTATTCAAAAATATGCAATTCTGACCTTTTATATTTTCAAACCGGATATTTATCTTATCCAGCATGGTTTCTACTGAATTAAAATCATCTAAATCTACATCATGTTCCAAAGCATATAAAGCACAGGCACGATACATAGCACCGGTATCAATATAAAGACATTCCAGCTCTTCAGCAAGTATTTTTGCAGTAGTACTCTTACCCGATGCTGCCGGACCATCTATTGCTATTACAAAACTTCTTCCCATAATACCTACTTTACTATATAATAATCCATTTTTATTTTTTTTATCGATTCTGTCAATATTTTTTTCTAATTTTTCAATTTTTCCCTATAGTAAACGAATTATGAAGTAAATCTATCAATTGATTGCTGTTATTGTCTAAGTATCATTTTGTAACAATTTTGAGAAAATTGGTTTTTCTGCTGTTTTATTTTGCTAAAAACTCTGTTTTTGAATATAATATCAGAGAAGGAGTCTTCATTGAAAAAATTCTATTTGTTCTTTATTTATTTCATTCCTGTTTTATGTCTTTGGGCAAATAATTTCCCACTTGAAATTTCATCTGTTAAGATTTATGGAAACAAGCATATCAGTCGTCATAAACTCTTAATGGATTTACCTGTAGAGACAGAATCCTTTAGTGAAAAAATGAGAAGATACATTCCTCTTATGTCTAAACAAAAAAAAACGCTATATTACCTTGAAGATATTCAAAATACAGAAAAAACGATTATCAACCGTTATCAAAAAAATGGTTTTTTAAAAGTGAAAGTATCTTCTCGTTTAGTTTCTCATAAAAAGGATTATCAGCTCGTTTTGTTTATCAAAGAAGAAGAACGGGTAAAAATCAGTCAAATCGATATTTTTTGTCATGATAAACCAGAAGTTTCAAGTCAATTAGTAAAAAAGACTGCTCGTTGGATAAATTCAGATTATTCAGACGAACAATTTATTCAGATAAAAAATCATCTGGAAAAAACGTTGTCAGAGAATGCTTACCTCAGATACAAGGTCAATCACTCGTTTGATATTAATCATGATTCCACTCAGGTAAAAATCATTTTTAATATTGAAACAGGAGAGAAACAATATATTGAAGATATACAGATTTACGGCTTAACAGATCTGAAGCAAGAGATTGTCATGAGACAAATTCCTTTGAAAGACAGTACTTTATATAATCCAGCATATATCAATTGGTACAAACAACAACTCAGTCAACTCAATCATTTCAACAGTATCAATACCTCTACAGAACTGATAGAGGATAAAACTAACATGGCCCATCTTTCTTTTAGAGTTTCAGAAAAAAAGAAGCATCAGTTTAAGTCTGGTATCGGCTATGGTTTAGAAGATCAAGTCAGGGCATTTATTGAATACAGTCAAATCAACTTTTATGGAAATGCAAGACAATTGCAAATTTATGCAAAGAGAAGCGCTTTGGAACCCTGGAATTTGAGTATAAAAACAAGAGAACCATTACCTTTCAGACATTCTTTATACGGTATGATAAATCCATTCTGGCTAAGACAACATGAAAATCTCTATAAATTAGATAGAACTGGCTTAATGATAGGTGTCAGTCAACAACTTAACATGCAAAATTCATATCAGTTGCACTATCTTTTTGAACAAAACCATTTATTAGAAGCAGAAGTATATGAAAGTGATGATCTGAAATCTGTCTATAATAAGTCTTCTCTGTATTTCTACTGGCTGAGTGATTATGTTATAACACAACATGGCTTAAATAGTTCTCTTAATCTAAACTATTCAGGATTGGGCTTTGGCAGTAAATATCATTTCTTACGAGGGATTAATGACAGCCGTTTTTATTTTCCTTTAAGTAAATCAAATTCTATGGCTTTTCGGCTAAAATACGGGCTTTTGATTTCTTATGACAGCGACAAAGTTGTACCCGTTGAAGAACGTTTTTATGCAGGAGGGGCTAATTCTATCCGAGGGTGGAGCCGTAATCATATAAGTCCATTAAATACGAATCAAGAAAAGACAGGAGGAAACAGACTTCTGGAGTTATCTACCGAGTATCGGATCTTACTTTTTGATCACTTTGAGTTTGCACTTTTTGTTGACAGTGGTAATGTTTGGAACAAGCATGCAGACATGAATCATTTATTGACATCAGCAGGTACCGGACTTCGATACTATTCTCAGCTTGGTCCGATTCGATTTGATATTGCACGACCGGTTAACATAAACAATTGGCAATTTTATATTCAGATTGGTCAGAGTTTCTAATGAAGAAAAAGCTGTTAATCTCAGGTATCATAATGTTATCTTTTGTTTTACTTATCCTTTCTCTATTAATTACTACCTATTTTTCAGAGACAATTCAAACACACATCATCAAATTTGCATTAAAACAATACAACCGTAGTATTCCTGGTGAAATAAGATTTAAAGAATTTAACGGGAATATTTTCCAAAAGTTTACGTTCCATCATTTGAGTATCCATTTTCAGCAGCAGGAAATCCTACATTTGAAAAGTCTCTCAGTTCAGTATAACACGAAATCAGGTCATCCGTTTGCACATTTTAAAAATTTAAGAAGTAATCAGATTACAATCAATCAGATACACTTGGATTCTCTATATACACATATTACATCTAATCCGGATTCATCACTGAATATTATTGAAGCTTTGAAACCTATCAGACAATCTGCAAATAAAGAGACAAAACAAAGCAATTTTACAGTTAATCTACCTGATATTCAATTTAAGAACAGCCTGATTCATTATCAAAAGTTGAATTCAATCAACCGTCAGGATTATATTTTTCATCATCTGAATTTACATTCATCTGTCAAACTTAATAATGGAGAGATATCTGCTCATATTCACAATGCTGCTTTTAGCTATAACAAGATTCCCGTTAAGCTAAATGAAGTATCCTTCAAACAAGATTCAGAGTCTCTTTATGCAAAGATGATGCAAATTGATTTTGGCAATAGTCAAATCACCGGCCAATTTTCTCAAAACACTCAAAAAAAAGAATTTCAGATACACATAAATCACCTGGATACCCATGATATCAGCCAATTTTCAAGAACACCATTACTACCAGGTATTGCTTCTATAAAAATAATGGGCTCACAAGAGAAGAACATTCTCTATGCACAGGCTTTTATGTCCACAGAACAAGGGAATCTGGATATAAAATTGAAGTCACTTAATCTTCAAAAACAAAAGGCAGACTTTCTGCTAACATTTAATCACTTTAATCCCCTTCAGTTTACTCATGAAGAACAACTACTTTTAGATGGTCAGGCTGAAATCAGCATTCAGAATTTTAATGTCTTAAAAAGTAAGCTGAAAGCAGATTTGCGATTTAATCAAATCCAGTTTCAAGATTATCAGCTAACAAAACTGATGACTCAAATTGAAAAAGAAAACAATCAGGCAGTGATGACACTTTTTAGTAACATCGCCACACCCATGAATCATCAGAGACCTTTTGAACTTTTCACTCAGTTAAAATTACAACATCTTTTTAATATTGATCAGAAACTCAATCAAAATATGGGCTATGAAGGGTGGAGCTCTTTTCGTAAGATAAATCCAGGTGATTTTTTTAAGCATGAAAAACTAAATGATTCCATAGATTTAGAACTTTCATTCAGAGGAAAGGGATTAAACCCTGAAAAGGCAGGTTTAACGGCTGAACTGAATATCTCTGGTTTTAGTAAAGACCATTTAGCTGGATTTGACGATTTTAAATTAAAAATTGACAAACAGAATAGAACGATCTCAGCGAATTTGCATCTTAACAATATTAAGTACGACTCTCTTAAAGTGTCTAATTTTCATCTTTATTCAGAAATCAATACAGATTTTTCAAGCCCAATATTTATCAAACATCCTACTCACGCACGGTTAACATTACAGGATATTCGTTTTAATAATTATCTAGTCAACGAACTGATTCTTGTAAGCCAATCAGAGCAAAATAACAAAACATCGAACAGTTTTTTAATAAACAGTTCACTCAGCGCTTTTGCAGGAGACAGTTTAAATCTCAATACAAATTTTACTTTTAATCCTTTAAATCTCTCTGAAGTTTTAATCAATGAGTTAGACATCCTTTTTAAACATATCAGAGTGAAAAATAAGTCTCAGGCAAAACTGATTTTTAACAAACCGGATTATGCCATCGAAGATCTTAAGATAGCTGTAAATAAAGGTCATTTAGATATTGATGCACGATTTAAAGAACCTGATCAGATACAAGCAGATATCGGGATAAAAGAGTTATTACTATCTGATTTTAACACCTTTATCAGGGGTATACAAATAGAAAAAGGAATACTGAACTGGGATATAAAGATTGCTAATACAATTGAAAATCCTTTATTTAATTCTGAAATGTCATTAAACAATCTGATAATAAACACAGATTCTGACTCAATTAATACACCACCATTTGAAATTGATCGTATCGTACTTAAACTTAATCAAGACACAGAAAATACGTTTCTCAACACTAACTTGAAGATAAAAAATGAGAGCATCCTACTATCAGGCACATTACCTCTCTATATAAACCACAAGAACATTATTAATAAACAGATACCTGACAAATCTAAAATATTTAACCTTCAATTACAAACCGGGAATACAAATTTAAGTCAATTTTCACACTATCTTAAGCCAAAAGCATCTATACGAGGAATGCTTAATTCTTCAATCCGTTTTTATAATACACTGACTGATATTAAAACAGAAGGCCAGTTGACAGTTCATCAGGGACAATTTCAATACCCTGAATTTGGCACATTATTGAATGACATAAACATTTCAATTCGTTTCAATCCAAACAAAATAATGCTTGATTCATTAGTATTGAAAGCTGGAAAGGGATTTGTAACAGCAGATGGAATTGCCTTTATTTCATTAAAAAATGGTTTTAGTCTGGATTCTCTTGATTTTGGATTACTGGCTAATCAGGCACAATTGTTACAATCTCCAGCTCTTGAATCGAAACTGAATGCCTTGCTATATCTAAGTGGTGATCAAAATTCTCTTATGCTGAGTGGCAGATCTGAGTTGAATGACACTAAGATCAATATCGACAAGCTGTTACGTTTTAATTCTTCGATTGAGTTAACGCCCCCATTACTTCTAAAAAGTCAAATCCCAGACAAAGACAGTATTCATACACGCAAAACAATCAGTCTGCCTCAAGCAGATAAAATAGGAATGAATGTTTTAGTAACGATACCGAAAAATACATGGATCAAAGGGAAAGACATGAATATTGAAACTGCCGGATCGGTGCAGTTAATAAGAGAAGACAAACAAATCATCCTAAATGGTCAGATTCAGTTATTAAGAGGTTATTATTCTCTGTATGGGAAACGTTTTGATATAGAAAGTGCAGTGATTACTTTCAAAGATAACAAAGAGTTTAATCCTGATTTAGATATCAAAGCCAGGTACAGGTTCAGAGAAGGCAATGAACGCAGAATACTCATTCTGACAGTAGGTGGCACTATCAAGCAACCTCAGCTGGCTTTTATTCTGGATGGAGAAGAAATCAGTGAACCGGATGCAATATCTTACATACTTTTTGGCAGAAATATGGCGCAACTCAGCAGACAAGAAAAGTCCTCAGTAAATAATGAATTTAATGCAGGTAACTTAGCGGCTTCATTATTAATAAACAGTCTGACAAATCAAATCAATGATCGAATAAAAGATATTCTACATCTTGATTTAGTCGATATCACAGGATCTAATCAATATGGCAATACAGAAATTCAGATAGGTAAATACTTTGGAGAACGTCTTTTTCTATCCTATTTCAGAGAGTTTAATGTACGTGAAGTTAATGCTACCCAACAAGAAACCATGAATATAGAATATCAGATATCAAAAAATCTTTATCTGCAAAGTCAACAGTTATCAAATCAGTCTTCTGGAATCGATTTAATTTTTAAGTGGGAAAAATAGAGTAAATATACAGTTTTGTTTTAAAAAAATGTATGATTTTTTTTAAAGCTTTTCTTATTCCATCCTTATTCTTTCCTTATCAAATCCTTTAAAAATGATTCTTTAATATTTCTAGAAATCGTATCACGATTTTTTAAAATAAATCATAAAAATATTGACATTATAAAAAAAAACATTATGATTTCCCATAAAGGAGTATTCGATGATGAATAAAATTGTAATACTGATCATTTCTCTTGTTGTCACCATAATCATCGTTGTTCTAGGATTTTTATTTTTAGATAAGAATTCAAATGAAACAATCATACTCCAAAGCCCGTCAAATAAGATTGAATTTCAATCAGATAATGAAAACTGGTCTTACCTGGAATGGCAAAAAATATTCCCTGATGAAAAAAAACGAATTGAGAGTTTTAATGCTATCGTACAAAGCAAGGGGATGAAATTAAAATGGAACATAAAAAAACCGGTCAGTATCGCCATTGTTTATCCGGCAATACAATCCTCAGATTATTGGATAAGAAATGTAACTGTCTTTGAAGCCAGATTAAGAGAAATCGGTATTCCTTATCAATTGAAAGAGTATTACAGTGCACCAGGAGAGACACAGTTACAACATCAACAAATTATTGATGCGCTTGAATCAAACATTGATTATCTCGTGACAACAATCGATGAATCTGCTGATTTAAATATTATGGAAAAAACATTAAAAGAAGGAAAAGTAAAGGTGATTATTCAAAATGTCACAACACCTCTTAAAAGATTTGGCAGTCACCAACCATTACTTTATACCGGTTTTGATCATGAGTTAGGATCTATCAGACTAGCAAAATACTTTCTGCAAAAATTTCCAGATGGAGCAAACTGGATTATGTTACTCTTCACTGATGGCATAATCAGTCAGCAAAGAGGTGACTCTTTTAAAAAAGAAATCTTAAAAAACAGAAAAATGAATCTTCTTTCAATCTATAAAACAGATGGCAAAAGAGATAAATCTATGATAGCCACTTTAAATGCGATCAATACCCATACTCAGATTGATTTTATTTATTCTTGTGCAACAGATGTTACACTTGGAGCAGTCGATGCGCTTGATAAAATGAAAATGAAAAAGAATATTTTTATCAATGGCTGGGGAGGGGGTAGTGCTGAGCTTAATTTGCTGACTAAAAATATGCTGGATGTCACAGTAATGAGAATGAATGATGACTCAGGTGTATCCATGGCTGAAGCTATCAGTCTTGATTTACAAAATCGTCAATCTGATATTCCTGCTGTTTTTTCCGGATCTTATGAGATTATTAATTCATCGATGTCTTATGAGATTGATATATTAAAAAAAAGAGCTTTTCGCTACTCATCCGTTGAAAGGTAAGTATTATTATGAGCCAAAAATCCCGTAATATCCATTTTTCAGTATTAACTATCGGATTGTTGCTAATTACCTTGATTGTTATTGTTATTTCTGTATTCTTGCTCATCAGTAATGTGGTAAATGTTGCTACAAAGTCTGAATTAGTCCAGGCTATAGAGAATAAAAACGACATGACACGAATGGCTTTGCAGCTAATACTTTTTAAAAATGCAGTTTTCCTGGAAGGACTAGCAAAAGAAAATGAGCAAAGACCTCTCGATGAACAAATATTAGAAAATTATCTTTATCATCATCGTAAAAAACATCAATTTGAATTTTTTATCATAAAACATTCAGAAAAATCATCTGTCTCTGCTTATCTACCTTCTTCAGGTTTTGATAAAAGATTTGAAAATACATTACGAATAGAACCATTAATCAACCCTGAATGGAAAATAATTAATTACAATACGAAAATCATTCTAACCTATGTTTTTCCTGTTTATAACAACAAGTCTGGACAGCAGATTATGAATTTTTATGCAGGTATAGTGCTAAATCAAAACAGTGCTTTTTATAATGATCTGGCAAGGCTTGCTCATGTAAACAATGTTGCATTGCAATATCAGCACAGATTATTAGGTTTAGTGGATACTATTGATAAACAGGAAATGCAAAACATCAGAGAGATTAGCACTAAAAAATATACATCAGGATTATTTAAAGGTTATATTTTTGGTTCTCAGAAACTTCCTGTAGTAAACAGCGACGATTTTCTTTTATTTACATACAGTAAAGCCGGTTCTGTATTCAGTTTGACAAATGTTTTACATCGCGATTTAATTTTTATCTTTTCTATACTCAGTATCATTATTTTGGGATTTTCTGTATTATTTATCAAATTAATAACCAACCCGCTAAAACATCTGATTGACTATGCAAAAGGATTAGCCAATAACCAGTTAATTACTGATTTTAATCTAGGTATCATTTTAGAGTTAAATCAATTGAGTCAGCATTTAAAACAAAATGTTTTAGAAATTGTTAAAAGCAGAGAGCAAATAAAACATATTAGTGATAATCTAGTGGATGGATTTGTTTATCAGATTGATTCAGGAGATGAAAATAATGTCAGAAAGTTTACATATATCAGCGCAGGTGTAGATAAAATACTGGGAATTTCTCCAGAAAAAGTATATGAAGATGCCTTTCATTTATACCATATGGTAGATTCGGACGATACCGCTAATTTTATGAGAAAAGAAAAAGAAGCGATTGACAAAGCTTCTACCTTTAATGCAGAAGTTTGGTTTTTAACGGCATCAGGCCATAAAAAATGTTTGTTACTCAATTCAACTCCAAAAATAGATGACAAAAAACATATCATTTGGGATGGAATCGCAATAGATATTACTTCTAAAAAAGAAGCAGAAGCAGATGTTCAAAAAACACTAAAAAGATTAGAAGAAGTCAATTTTATAATTAATCATTCTCCAGCTTATGCGATAATCTGGAAAGCAGAAGAAAATTGGCCAGTTGCATTTGTCTCAGAAAATATATCTGCTCTCTTGGGTTATTCAGCAGAAGACTTCATGAAAGGTAAAATTGTTTTCGCCGATATTGTCTATCATGATGATCTTGATAGAATGAATGAAGAGATTGAAAAAAATATAAAAATTGGCTTAAGTGAATATAACCAAGAGTATCGGGTAGTTGGAAAAAACGGAGATATTCACTGGGTAGATGACAGAACCTGGATCAAAAAGGATGAACAGGGAAACATCATTTATTTTCAGGGGATATTACTGGATGTAAGTGCCAGAAAATTTGCTGAAGAAAAACAGGCTAAGTTAGATCGGAAGAGCACACGTCTGAACTCCAGTCACACCATCCAATCT
>ERZ795059.4059-NODE-4059-length-13918-cov-5.442112_pt1 | contig 13918 bp, 4 predicted proteins | sample MGYA00375143_ERZ795059 | MGnify/ENA primary metagenome ERZ795059 (study PRJEB30188, sample SAMN05720168) | activated sludge metagenome | isolation source: Anaerobic digester | place: USA | collected 2015-01-07 ... | reverse complement strand
TAAATATTTCTTCCATTTTTCTAATTTGAAGTATTTGGAATGATACCCCGCTAAAATGGCTTTTCTTAAATGGGAGGCGATCATAGCACTATCCCTAAGCATTTCTGCAGTTGAAAGACAAGAAATATAAAATTGTAAATTCAAAAAATCACAATTCTTGGAATAGGCGTATTCATTTAATATTTCTTTAGATTCAAAATACTTTTCACTAAATCGAAGATCATCAGCAGTTGCCAATATATGCTTATTATCTAAATACTTTTGAAACGAGCTTTGTAATTCAATATAATTTTGACCATTACAACTTACCACCACAATGGTAAACGCAGTTATCAAAAATAATTTAGCAGTAGAATTTATCAAAATCATATTCTTTTATGGCTTTCTATGACCCTAGTCAAATATATACAAAGAATTTAAAAATAAATAGATAATTTTACTATAAATGTGTGTTAGGATCGCTGTTTTTCTCCTGAGAAGTTATGTTATGCTTTGGATCAACATCTCACATCTCACATAATACACAATTCCCCTTTTAATATTCATTCGTGCCAAATAAGAAAGGGGCAAGCCCTTTCTCTACGCCCGGTTCCATCTCAAATTCCTCCTGGTATACCATTGCTCAACCAATCTCATCACAACCATTAACCATTAACAATTGAAAATTAACCTTTGACTTTAACCATTGATCATTAACCATCGATCATTAACTATTGAGCAATAACCATTAATCATTGATCATTAACCATTAACCATTAATAACCCTGACCCTTTCATTCATGGTTTTCCTTGATTTTCATCATATAAAAAAGATAGCATTCAAATAATGAAGTTGGAGCGAAAATTGTAACTAAATTTGGAGCAAAGGTGAGAAGACTCATATACATATTGGCCATCATTCATTTCGGCGTGCCCTTCGGTTGGGCGCAGCCTGTGGCAGATTTTTCTGCTTCCAATCGAGAAGGCTGTGGAAGTCTGGAAGTTATTTTTAGCAACCAATCAACGGGTACCGATGCTAATACCAAATACTTATGGGATCTGAGTGGTGTAAGTTCAGACAGACCCAATCCAGGAAGAATATTCGAAACGCCAGGAAAATACACTATTTGCCTCACTGCAACCAATGCAAATGGTAGTTCGAATAGGATTTGTAAAACAGAATTTATCGTTGTTTATGCGTTGCCGAGGGTAGATTTTACGCTAGATAGGACCAAAGGTTGCGCACCCCTTGACGTCAACTTCACCAATCTATCAAAAGCAGACAATCCGATCAAAGAACTTACCTGGGACGTAGGTGGAAGTGCCAATGTTATTACCACCGCCACGCTAGATAGTACCATCAATTCTGAATATTCTTTACGCGGGAAATACTCTGTCTCGCTAACAGTAGTTGATGATAAAAATTGCTCCAATACCTTTTTAAAAAAGGATTTGATTGAGGTGCTTTCTCCTCCAGAAGTCATCCTCACTAAAAATTTTCTGCCCACATGTGGCTTCCCTTGGATTGTACAACTCAAAAACAATAACATCGAAAATGGTGTGATTTATGAATGGGATTTTGGAAATGGACAGACATTCGTGGGTCCTCAACCAGGAGATATTGCCTATTCTGAAGTAGGTGACTATACCATTAAAGTCAAAGCTAGTCAAGGACAATGCGTGGATACTTACACTTTTGAAGGCTTTGTCAATACCAGTCAAAGAGCTAGTATTGACGTCGACAAAACAACTGCTTGCACTGGTGAAGTAGTTAAGTTTGAAGACAACACGCCCCTGGGTGCTGACAGCGTCAAATGGGTGCTGAGCGACGGCACCATTGCAAAAACCAAAATATTAAACCACAGTTTCAATGCTGGCGGTTGTCAATCCGTAGCGCTTTATAGATTTAGAGCTGGTTGTATTGATTCTATGATCATCAATTGTTTTGAAGTAAAGGAAAAACCCGCATTCAACTATGACATTCAAAATCAATATAGCTGTAAAATTCCAGTAAATATTTCGCTTAATTCTGCTGGTGATGGTGATTTTAAATGGGTGTTTTACAATAGGAATAAAATAGATACTCTGAGAGGAACTAACATTTCTTATCAGATCGATGCTTTGGGAAATTATACTGCCGATCTGTTTTTCACCAGTAGAAATGGATGTATATATGAGGAAAAAAGTATTCCCATCACCATCGAAAAGTTTGATGTCAATTTACCTTCCCTTGGGCCTGGAGGTTGTGTGGGTTCCACCATTTTATTGAGCGACAGCATCACCTCAAAATTGCCCATTGTATCTTGGAAGTGGGAAGTATTTACCGATCCCAAACAAACATTTGACGTGAGTAGGCCATCCATTAGATTGGATAAGGAGGGAACTTATGATGTAAAACTGACCGTAACCAACTCCATTGGTTGCGTTGACACCGTGATCAGAAAAAATTTCTTGAGAATTGGGACATTACCAACTATAGATTTTACTGCTGATCCTATTGAAGATTGTCTTGAAACAGAAAGGAACTTTTTTGATTTATCGTCTGCCAATGTCAATGACTGGTTTTGGAATTTTGGAGACAGTACCTATTCTTTCGCCCAAAACCCCATGCATACTTACGCCAACATTGGTTCATACGATGTTACCTTGACGGTGAGTCACAACGGATGCGGTCGAGTAATTGAAAAAAAGGATTTCATAAAAATACTGGAACCAGTTTCTGGTTTTACAATCGAGGTGGATTGCGAAGATCCGACACATGTAAATCTCAAAAATAATTCTACGGGCTCAGATATTTTACGCTGGGTGATCGAGCTGTCTCCCACACAAAGCGATACGATTCTAGATTCGCTGATTGGCAATTATATTTTCCCCGCTTTTGGCTCATACCCTATTTCGTTGTATGGCAAAAATTTTACCACCGGATGCGAACATACCATCCACGATACTTTGGTGCTGGATTTGCCTAAGGCAATTTATAGACCGGATACCTTATTTGGTTGCAATCCGCTCACGGTTACCTATTTCAATGAATCTGTCAATACTGATAGTCTGTTTATTTATCACAATGGAAATTTGATCAAAGACTCAATCATCAGGTATGAAGAACCTGGACTATTTGATGGGCCAATTTTTGTGGCACAAGATGTCAATAAATGCCGAGATACTTTCCAATTGAAAGAAATCATCAAAGTCAATGGGATTTCGGCGCAAGCCTTATTTGACCCCATTGTCTGTGCGCCCAATTCATTAGAAATCAATGATATAAGTCGAGATACTTTTGCAACCATCATTTCCCGAACCTGGATTGTGAATAAGGATACTTCGCAAGAAACTACCTTCAATCCATTTTTTAGCGATGCCGGACTTTTTGATGTTTTTTTAGCTGTTGCCGATAGTTGGGGTTGTACAGATACTTTGTTATTGCCCAAAAGCATTGAATCCGTGAAAGTAGATCCTGGTTTCCGGGCAGATTCTCTGGGCTGTACCTTTACTGATATAAGATATATTCCTTCTGGCAACAATGTAAATACGTCTGCATATTTGTGGGACTTTGGCGATGGATCTACCAGTACGGATCAAGTTGCCAACCATCAGTATAGTGTTGAAGATAGCTTTACAGTATGTTTATCTCTTTTTGATGCAAGAGGTTGCGATAATACAATTTGTAAAGAAAACTATATTGATATAAAGGATCCTAAAGCTTCTTTCACGGCAGATCCTATTGCGTCACCATGTCCGCCCTTAATTACCAACTTTACCAATATGTCTGTCAACGGTACAACCTATGAATGGGATTTTGGCGACAATAGTGGCATCTCCAGAAATATCAATCCTTCCCACGTTTATAGTGACCCTGATACTTTTTCTGTGCAACTGATCGCCATCAGGTCAAATATTTGTGCAGATACTTTTACGATCAGGGACTTGATCAGGCTTGAAGGACCACGAGCAGAAATCCAGTATGAAATTGTGGGCAATTGCCTACCGTTGACGATCAATATGTCTGCTCAATCGGACAAACCTTACAATTACTTTTGGGATTTTGGAAATGGTGACATAGATACATCTTCGACCATAGTAGATATAGATTCTGTTTCTTATACTTTCGTTGAAACTGGAAAGTATCAACCCAAATTAATCGTACAGGATGAAAAAGGATGCAAGCGTATTTTTGCAGCAGAAGAAATAGCAGTAAATGAAATTAAAACAGATTTTACCATTCAGGCAGATTCCATTTGCGGAACTACCCTACCAGTGTTTATTGAAAACAATTCAACCAGCACGGCTTCTATCACACAATTTGAATGGCGTATTACTGGTCCAGGAGGTTTGATTACAGATTTTTCTGAAAATATTTCATTCAATGTGGATCGCACAGGAAGTTACGACGTATTTCTACTCGCAGAAGCAGAGCATTGTAAAGATAGCCTTGTTGTTCCGGGCTTTTATACTATTTTCCCAATACCTGAGGCACAATTTACCAAAGACATCACCACCTTGTGTATCGAAAATTCCAGCACTTTTACCAATACTACTGCCATCAGCACCGGGACCATCAATCAAATTAATTGGACGATTCAGGATAGCACTTTTGGTTCTAGCGATGTTTTAATGCATCATTTTACAGATCCCGGTTTATATAAAATATCATTACAAGTGCTTTCTGATGGAGGGTGCAAGGACACTATCACCGAAAATGTAGAAATCCTGGATGGAATAAAATTGAGTTTACCAAACGACACCATTATTTGCTTACAAGATCACTTGAGTTTTGGCGCCACCATTTCAACCCCAGAAAGAGTTTCTGATTTTTCCTGGATTTTGCCAGATGGAAGTATTTGCCAAGGATGTGATACCATCAGTTTGGTTGGACAATTCAATTCAGTATTTCAATTCATTGCCCATACACTGGAAGGATGCAGATATCAAGACAGCCTTTTGATTCAAGTTGCACCTGTAGTCTCTCCACAAATTGCACTTATTAAAGATGACACCATTTGCGCAAATACCCCACAAGTATTGGCTTTGGCAAACAAACTCCCAGATTGGAAAACTAGCTGGTTTGATAGTGACATATTATTATGTGAAAATTGCGACAGTATTTCTATCAATCTACAAGGGTCGTCATCGTTTCAAGTATTAGTCGTAAACCAATATGGCTGTATAAGTGACACTTCTATTGAAATAGCAGTTGAATCTTCAATTCCTGATTTTTTAGTGGAGACCAGAGGCATTTGTGAAGGAAATAGCACCGTTTTGTCCATCAATGGGGCGGTCTTTAATCCAGTGTGGTCTGATGAAACTGGCGTACTATGTGCAAATTGTGATAGCATAAACACCTCCCCAATGGATGATCATTTCATTTTCTTGGATGTTGTTTCTAATGAAGGTTGCGCTTATAGGGATACTGTAGAAGTGATTGTCATTCCCATATCTGCTACAAATGCTGGCCCGGATACTTTGGTTTGTAAGGGTGAATTGGTCACACTAAATGGATCGGGGCAAGGTCAAGTCCAATGGTCTCCTTTTGAAGTGTTCTTTACTCCAACCAAACTGAGTACTGATTTGTATGCACATACTCCAGGCATGTATACTTTGACTACTACTTTTGATGAATGTGTTTTGAAAGATTCTGTTTTTATAGACGTCATCGCAGCGCTGGATTTAACGGTAAAGGGTGATACGGTTTGTTATAATGAAGAGGCAAGTTTGTCGGTGAGTGGTAATGCCGCTGAATATATTTGGTACAAGAACAACAAGGTTTTCTCCAATGATTCCCTCATAACTTTTGACGCAAATGCAGATGATGTTTATTATGTGATGGGCAGTAGAAAAGGATGTGCCAATTTGGAAATAACTCCCGATTTGATGGTACATCCTCAGATCATGTATGAATTGGAAGAGCGCTCTTATTTATTGGATTTAAATTCAAAAACACAGGTAAATGCAAACTTTGACCCCAATCAAAACAATAAGATTGAATGGGAAAACAGTCCTGGACTTGATTGTTATGATTGCCCAGAACCTTATCTGTATGGCATTGATAGTTTTTCAACTTTTATGGTAACTATCCAAAATATGGATAATTTATGTTTCATCAATGACAGCTTGCAGGTGAGGGTTTCTAATGCTTGCTCTGATGCTGGATTTTATCGCCCAAATATCATTTCAGCAAGTGCAGGTGGGGCCAATGCTGCCTTTGCTATTACACCATTGGACGAAGCAGAATTTTTGGAGTTGCGCATTTATGATCGATGGGGTGACCAAGTCTTTGTGTCTGAGGATGTAAACCGTCCTTGGAATGGTCTTGTAAAAGGCACTTTGGGTCAACCGGGTGTTTATGTTTACATAGTCAAGGCCTTTTGTCCAGAAACTGATAAGGCTTATTATTTTACTGGAGACGTGACTTTGGTCAAATAGAAAATTACTTGTTTCATTAGTTTGGAATAAAAAAAGCGAAAGGAAAGAAGACTTAAGGTATCAAATTCTTATTCTTTTCACCGAGAAAAAACTTTCGTCTCTCATCTTTTATCTCTCATCTTTCTTCTCTCATCAAGAGAAGTTTAAAAAACTTCCGAATCAATATTATTTTAAAATCTCAATTACTTCACGCGCTATTCTATCCACCCACATTTTATACATACTACCTGAGGGGTGCAATTTGTCATCGGCCAATAAAGAAAGATCGTTGCTTGCCAATTCAGAAATATCCGTGATATTGACAAATTTACTGCCTTTGGAGTTGGCAATGAGCGCTGCATAATCATTGTACTTCTGGATTTCCGTTCGGATTTTTTCGGGGTTTCTGTTTGCTGCAAAAGGTGTAACTCCATAATTTGGAATGGAAACAACAATTACTTTGCCAGCATCGCTGCCCACCATGGCTATAGCTTTATCTATGAGGGTTACAAATTCATTTTCATAGATGCTAAATGTTTTATTTTGATATTGGTTGTTAACGCCTATCAGCAAGGTAATGAAATCAAAAGTGTCTTTTTCTACTTTTTCACGCGAGATCGCATCTAATAAGTTGGTTGTTGTCCATCCCGTGGTGGCAATGATTTTTACATCCATGGACTCGACCGCATCAAATTTGATTTTTGATAATTGAATGGGGAATTTTTGGGCAACCGGTACGCCTTCTCCTATGGTATAACTATCGCCTAATGCTAAATATTTTATATTTCTTTTGATGATAGGGTCTTTAATGCCTGTCGTGTCCTTTGAAGTCATTGTGGTATCCATAACCTGTGTGGTAGAATCGATTGGGGTAGTAATGATTGGACCATCAACTTCAATCCCGACTCCGGAAGTACATCCACAATAAACCATGAGTAAGAAAAGAGCATTTTTGATGGTCATCATATAATTTTGTGTTTAAAACTTTAGACAGCTAAACTAACAGTTTACCAATTATTAAGGTTTATCAGAACTTACAAATATTTGAATTTGATTTATTTGGATGATGTTTAACACAAATTATTCTATTGAGAAAATCAATTTTTTGGTTTCTTTTTCTTTGGGTCTTCCTTTTCTACTACTACTATCAACTCTTTAGTTGATCCTACAATGATGCTGTTGTATACAACGTCTGTGACCAACTTATTGACACCAGTTTTCAAAGAGAACTTGTGATTAGCTCTATATTGATACTCATCCTTGGTTTCGTTTTCAATAAATAATTTTTCACCTACTGAGAGTTTAAATTTATCATGATAATTGAGATAGTCTTCATTTAGATAGAAATTGCTCTTTAACAAAATCTCTAAGTTGATCGATCTTACTCCAGCAGGTAAAAATAAACTGTCTTCTCGGATAATTTCAACCTGTTCTTTTTCATCTAAAATGATACTTTTTGCAAATGCTGCGGTAGCTTGAGGTTTGCGCAATTGATAATCTTGATAAGTCTTTTCTTTCTTCAAAGGGTTTTTAATCACTCCCCAGAAAGCACCATATTTCACTGCCGCTAGACCTTCCCTGAAATAAGTCACCTGCTCAAATGTAGGTTCAATAATCATTTTCCCAGCATCATCTATAAATCCCCATTTATCCCTAAACTTTACAGCAGCGAGACCTTCTGAAAATAAATAAACTTCATCATAAATCACTGGTACAATCTCCTCACCAAATTGATCTATAAACCCATATTTACCATTGTTTTTTACTTTGGCAAGACCATTATGAAAGGCCTGTTCATTAAATAGTTTATATTCTGAAAGTCTTTTTTGGCCTAGTATTGATACTGAATCCAGTCCGTCATAATGTGTCAAAGGTGTCAGATCCGTGATGCGCTCATATGTATAAGGGATGGTGAGTTCAATGCGCCTGTTGACAAAGCCATATCTGTCATCAACTTTTACAGCCGCCATACCCTCAGAAAAAGGATGTGCTTCTTCGTACCATTCTGACCTTACCTCTCTGCCTGTGGTATCGATAAATGTCCAGTTATCACCTAACATTGCATTTCCATATCCTTCTTTAAAAGGATAAGCCATATCGTACTCTAAAGGAGTAATGGGCCCAATACCAATTTTATAGTAAGCCCAATTATCTCTTTTTAATACACATGCTATGTTTTCAGTAATGTAAAAGGCTTGATCAAATAATTCATTAAACACATCATTGTAGTTTGTATCTATCAATTGTATGTTTTCTTCAAAATATGCTTTGGAATAATTTCTATAAAATGGGGCAACTAGTCCATTATTCCCAGTTATTTGTTGGGCAATATTTGAGTTATTCCTTTCTGGATCAAAAAGATAAAAAAAAGCTTGTGGTCCAATATAGAAATATATAATATAGTTAGGAAAAGCGCTTATTCTATTTCCTGATTTGGTACAATAATAATTTCCATGTTCAAAAAGTGGAACTGAATTTTTTTCAAAATCTGAAAGCGATGGAAAAACTAAATTCAATATGGTTTCGCCCCTTTTATCAATCGCTCCAAAGCCCTTTAACTCAGAAACAATTGCAAGTCCATTGTGAAAAGGTCTTGCTGATAAATACGTTGCGGGAATGCTTACATTTCCAAATCTATCGATATAACCAAACTTGCCATTGAGGCTGAAGTGTGCCATTTCTTCTTCAAAAGGAAAAACTTCTGAAGCATTAATGAGTGGCTTGGTCGCCCAGATAATTTGGCTTTGCAGGTTATTTAGAAAACATACACCTATTAAAATCCATACTATTTTCAATAAAATAACATTTCTGCAAACATAATATTTTTTAAGCTTTGTCAGAGTTTAATATGCCTAAATGAAAAAAGCCCAACAAAAGTTATCCTTCTGCTGGGCCCGAGATAAATCCCTAGTTTGTTATAAGATTTAAATAGATTACTATCTATTTAATGACTTGAAATTTACTGTGATATAATATTTCACCTTCATTCCTCAATCTGAGAATATATGTTCCCTGATTTAATTCGTCAGTTTCTATGGTCATGATGTGATCGATCGTTCTGTTTGTCTTTTTTACCAAACGGCCCATTAAATCAAAAACTTCGATGGTAATTGACGCATCTGCGGTAGATATTGTTCTTACTGTTACATTGAGCACATCTGCTGTAGGATTTGGATAAAGATCATATTGTAGATCACTCGTAAATAAATTATCTTCCAATGCAGATGCTGGCATACAGAATTGTTTAGTTTGAGAGGTTGTAAATTGTCCTCCGCTGACCATTGTGTTTCCATTTACAACAACTTTGTAATTACCATTTCCTTGAGCACAACATATTCCATCGCCATATCCATCATTGATGATGAAATTATAACATTGTGAAGGCGATAAACAAACTGTTTTGGTTTGAGTCTGATTGGATGTATTGTACGGACCACCAGAAGCTAACTCCTGACCAGATGAATTGGTTATCTTCCAAGTTGTTTCTCCAGGATAACTGTCTGTCACAATGGTAACTGTAGCATTGATACAACTTGGACCACCGCCACCACATGGAGCACATGAAGGACCTCCACAATCCACGCCTGTTTCCTGACCATTTTTCACGCCATCAGTACACGTTGGTGTTGGTGTACCTCCTCCACCACCAGAACCAGGAACACAGAATTGTTTGCTTTCAGTAGCTCCAAATTGGCCACCAGTTATCAATGTCTGACCGTTGAAAATTACTTTATAGTTTCCGTTTCCAAGGCTGCAACACATGCCATCTCCATAAGCATCTGTGATGCTAAAATTATAACAAACACCTGGATTCAAACAAATATCTATGGTTTTTGTAGTATTTGCACCAGTGTAATTTCCGCCACTATATACAACAGTCCCGGTAAGAGTGGTAATTTTCCAACTAGTTTCAGCAGGATAAGAATCCATTACCAATACCACGGTTCCTGGAACACAACTTCCACTGGTATTACAAGGCTGGCAGCTTGGGCCGCCACAATCCACACCTGTTTCCTGCCCATTTTTCACGCCGTCACTACATGTTGGTGTTGCTGCACACGGACTACATGTTGGACCACCACAATCCACACCTGTTTCCTGTCCGTTTTTCACACCGTCATTGCAGGTTGGGGCTGCTGCGCATGGACTACATGATGGTCCCCCGCAATCTACTCCTGTTTCCTGACCATTTTTCACGCCATCATTACATGTTGGTGTTGCTGCACATGGACTACATGTTGGTCCACCACAATCCACGCCTGTTTCCTGTCCGTTTTTCACACCGTCATTGCAGGTTGGAGCTACTGCGCATGGACTACATGTAAGACCACCGCAATCCACTCCTGTTTCTTGGCCATTTTTCACGCCATCACTACAAGTTGGTGTAGTTCCACTACCTGCTGGCACGCAGAAAGATTTTGTTTCAGTAGCTCCAAATTGACCCCCAGTCAAAACATTGGTACCGTTGAAACTGATTTTATAACTGCCGTTGCCGTAGCTACAACACATTCCATCTCCGTAAGCATCATTGATTTTGAAGTTGAAACAGGTTGAAGCAGCAAGGCAAATATTGATCGTTTTAGTTGAATTTGGCCCTGTGTAATTACTTCCACTATACAAAACTGTTCCTCCTGTTGTAGTGATTTGCCAAGAAGTCTCGGTTGGGTAATTATCTAAAACCAAAGTTACCACGCCATTAACGCAAGTTGGCGTTACCGCACATGGTTGGCATGTTGGTCCTCCGCAGTCAACACCTGTCTCTTGACCATTTTTTACACCGTCACTACAAGTTGGCGTTACAGTACATGGTCCACAACTTGGGCCTCCGCAGTCAACACCTGTTTCTTGGCCATTTTTCACGCCATCACTACAAGTCGGACAAGCAGGGCAACTTGGGCCACCACAATCCACTCCTGTTTCAGAACCGTTTTTCACACCATCAGTACAAGTAGGAGTAACGGCACAAGGGCTACAAGTTGGGCCACCACAATCAATTCCTGTTTCCTGTCCATTTTTTACACCGTCACTACAAGTTGGTGCTGTTGATGAATTTACGCAGAACGATTTGGTTTGAGAAGTTGTAAATGAAGCGCCATTGGTAAGCGTCTGTCCATTGAAAGTCACTGCAAAACTTCCGTTTCCGTAATTACAGCAAATACCATCTCCATAGCTATCAAAAACTTGTAGCGTGTAACATCCGTTTGGCAAACACATAGTTGTATTGTATGTAGCCAATGGCTGACTATATCCACTTCCTGAATAAACAGTAGCACCTGCACTGTTTTTTATATTCCAAGAAAATTCTTCAGGGTATAAATCACCCACAAATTTAAATATTAATGAATTGCTAGTGCAAGTTTGCGAACAAGGACCACAAGATGGACCTCCACAATCTACACCTGTTTCTTGACCATTTTTCACACCATCAGTACAAGTCGCGCATGCTGCACAAGATGGTCCACCACAATCAATTCCCGTTTCTTGACCATTTTTCACACCATCAGTACAAGTTGGATTTGATCCGCCGCCGCCGCCGCCACTACAAGCAGAAAGACAGGAAGCTGCAGCTACTTTTGACCTGATCAAGTTTCCAGGTTGAGTACCAAAACCTGCATTAAAATTTGGCACAGTACCGTTGAGGTGGCAATAGGACATAATTGTAAATGCAGAGACTCCTTGATTAGAAGGTCTTGGACACGTTCCTTCAGGGGAAACACAACCATCCAAAGCCGTATTGTTGCCATTCCACGCACATTTTTGAGTATGCGGTGAGCCAAATAAATGACCTACCTCGTGTGAAAGACCGTTGATGGTCCAACTATAAGAAGGTACATTGTTGTAAGTGCTATTTATTCTTACAAAACCACTTGCAAAGTCTTTATTTGAATTGCAAAGCCCTCCGACCCAAGCAATGCCACCTGAAGTTTTATAGGACAACAACATTCCCAAGTCTCCGTCGAAACCATTCCTATAACTGTTGAAATGAGAAAGCATTCCAGATGCATCAGATGCTGTATAAGGACTTGGAGTGGTCCACATTACAATTGCACCAAGAGACATATTTACATTTTCATTGGCATACAACGTGGCCATTTGATTAAAAACACCAGTGATGTAGCTCGTTGTTCCTGCTGTACCTTTACTATCTACAATGTCTTTGTCTATTTCAAAATACATACGCACACAATCTGTCAATGCTCGATCATTATTGTCATTAAACAATTGGTCGTGTGACAATTCTTCTTTAAAGTCTGCGTCATTTACTAGACACTCAAATTTCTGAGTGAGCTCTATTTGGCTTTCATCATAAATGATGTGTGTCTCTTCTCCTTGTATTTTTCCAATGGATAAAACCGTTTCACTCCTTTCCTCAGCAATAAAGCCCATCACTTCATTGTCAAATACAGACAAAGCAACCATGGATTTTTCTTGCCCATCGACAATACCTCTATAATGTTTACCCTTTCTATATTTTATTTTTTCACCCGAATGAGCGGCAGTAACAGAAAATTCTGGCATGACAATTTCTACCAATTTGAGCTTCATCGCAGCTCTTTTTTGTGTTGGAATTGTCAATTCAATTGCTTGTGTTCCTGAATGTAAAAGTTCACTTACCTTCACTTTATCTAGGTCCATCAACTCATAGGTTTTAATGGATTTTGGTATGGCAATTGAAGATCTGTTGTTTTGTTCAAACAACGATTTTTGTGTAAATTGAATTTGAGATTTAACTAGATCAGCTGGCTTTAACTTTTGGCCAAAAATTTGACTTGCAGTTAAAAATAGTAATAGTATGACACTTTTTATCCTCATTCCTTTTCCTTTTTGAATAATCCTTAGTTATAATAGAATGCAATTATATGTCAATTGTATCAATTGCATTGAGCATTCATAATCAATAATTTAAAAATGGAATAAAACCCTGTATGTAACTCGGGGTTTACCCTAGAACTTACTAGCTATGTTCAGCAGGTTGGTGAGTGAAGTGCAATAATAATTCACTTTTTTTAATAATAGCTAATTTTGTTTTCCTTTTTTTAATAATCACAACATGTTTTATTTTTTCATGTGCTATAAAATTGCAGTTAAATATTATTTTTAGTTGTTTGTTAATAGCCAATTTTGTACAAATTTTTGAATTCGTCACGTTGCTACGAGTTTCGAGCCACGAGCAATGAGCTGTATAATTTATTTATGCGTTTATGCCCATAAACTTTTCGATTTTCATAAATAGAACAGACGCAAGGTCTTCGTCTCAGCATATTTTATAATTATCTGAACTTTATATTTCGTACAGACGCAAGCACTTGCGTCTCAACTTTCCAATATATGAACTATGGGCGAAAGCTTTTCGCCCCTTCTATTCCAGGACAGACGCAAGGCCTTGCGTCTCAACATATCTTCTATTTCTGGACATATTTTAGAATCCACGAACTTTTTACTTTATGAACTTTTTACTTTATGAACTTTTTACTTTATGAACCCCAGACTTTTCAAACTTTTTTCCAAAAACCATTGAACGTTTTAATGCTTTTAA
>ERZ795059.4058-NODE-4058-length-13918-cov-6.502705_pt1 | contig 13918 bp, 8 predicted proteins | sample MGYA00375143_ERZ795059 | MGnify/ENA primary metagenome ERZ795059 (study PRJEB30188, sample SAMN05720168) | activated sludge metagenome | isolation source: Anaerobic digester | place: USA | collected 2015-01-07 ... | reverse complement strand
CCCCCCTGCCCCTCTCAAGAGGGGAATAAGAAAAGTGGATAAAAAAATATTTTATGAAATGCAGCAATATTTTTAATTAACAAAAACATCGAAATAAAATTCTAAACTTTATATCCAATGAAGCTTTGGCAGAAAAAGAAAAAATTAGCATCAAAGCAATCAAAGTATTTAATAGGTATAGATACTAAATCTGATTTGAAGCTACTTCTTGATATTTGTAAAAAGAATTTACATTCTGTTAACGTGCAACAGGTTTCAACAGCATTTCACTGGTGCGTTAAAGCACATCAGCATAAAATCCGCAAATCTGGTGAGCCGTATTATACTCATCCATTATCAGTAGCTATGATTTTAGCTAATGAAATACCACTTGACGACATTTCTGTTATTTCTGCTTTGCTTCATAGCATTCCAAGCAGTGGCGATATTTATACACTCAAAGACATTCAATCGGAATTCGGAATAACTGTTGCTGAAATTGTTAGTGGTATAGTCAAAATTCAGCAAATAGAAGAACAAAGCATTAGGCAATTAGAGAATTACAGGAAACTTTTACTATCTTTATTTCGGGATGTTCGTATTATTCTTATTAAATTAGCTGACCGTCTTCATAGTATGAGAACTTTGGAATTTCTTGATGAGGAAATGCAAAAACGAATATCGAACGAGACTATGGAAATTTATGCTCCTTTTTCTCAAAGATTTGGGCTTGGTAACCTTAAATGGGAATTTGAAGACCTGTCTTTTAAGTATTTACATAGAGATATTTACGACCAAATTAGCAAAACTCTTACTCTAACCAGAGAGCAGCGAGAAGAATTTATTGATAATTTTATTAGGCCTTACAATTATTTAATTGAAAACGACCCGTATTTAAAGAAAAAAAATATTAAATATGAAATTAACGGCAGAGCAAAGCATATTTATTCAATTTACAATAAAACTCTTTTACGCAATAAACCGGTAGATGAATTATACGATTTGCAGGCAATCCGTGTGATTCTTGACACTGATGAAATTGATATATGCTATAAAGTTTATGAAAAATTAATTGAACTTTATAAACCGGTTCCCGATACATTTAAAGATTATATAGCAGAACCGAAGCCGAATGGCTACCAATCAATCCATATAGCCGTTTATGGAAAAAATAATATTCCAGTCGAAGTGCAAATCCGTACTCAAAATATGCACTTTATTGCTGAAAAGGGGGTTGCTGCACACTTCAACTACAAACGCGGTTTATTGCCAGCTCAATCAGTCCTTGATGATAATACTTTCCAATCATGGATGGATTTAGTCCGGCTCGTTTTCGAGCATCTCGGAGATGAACCTCCTGAAGAACTGATTAAAAGTGTTCGTAAAAATTTATTACAAGAGGAAATATATGTATTCACTAAAACAAACGAATTCAGGGTTCTTCCTAATGATGCTACTCCTTTAGACTTTGCTTATTCTATCCATACTGAAATCGGCAATCACTGCATTGGTGCTAAAGTAAATGGAAGAATCGTGCCTCTTGATTACAAACTGCAAAGTGGAGACCAAATTGAAATTCTTACTTCCAAATCGCAGTTCCCTACTAAAGAATGGCTCAAGCTCTGTGTTACTAATAAAGCACATAATTATATCCAAAAGTATATCAATGACGAAAAAAGAAAAACTATTGAAAATGGTAGGGATATTTACAATAATTCATTAAATAAACTGAATATTTCTTTAAAAGACTATCAAACTGATTTGTTATTCAAGCACCTGCATTTTGCAAGTTTAGACGAAATGCTTTTTGATATAGGTAATAATAAAATTGATGAACTTCTACTTATCAATAGTATTAGCAATTGGTATGAAGCTAATTATTTTACATTTAAAAAGAATAATAAAAAAGATAAAGTTAATGAAAATATTAGCATAAAAGCTAAATCAAATGGCTCGTACTTCGATAATTCTTTGCCAATCAAATATGCTCAATGTTGCTATCCTATACCTAATGATGAAATTATAGGAATTTTAAATGAACAGATGGAAATTGAAGTCCATCGTATAAATTGTAAAAATGTAATTATTCAGCTCTTAAACAAAGAAGCATCTATTTTTAATCTGGAGTGGGATAATTTGCAATCTAATAATTATCTTACTAAAATTCTTATCCAAGGTGAGGAAATACCATCTTTGCTAAGTGATATTAGCACTATGGTTCTTTCACTTGAAAATACCAGTATTAAGGGCTTTAATTTTGATTCTGATGATAAAGGTTTTAAAGGTTACATTTTGATAACAACTGATAGTTTAGTCCATTTAAATGAAATACTTGAAAAGATTAGAACTGTTAATGGGATTCTTTCTGCTGAAAGGTATATTGAGGAGTAAACAAGTGATATTTATAGATACAATTATTTTGTCATTTTGAATCACTTATAATACAAGTGCTTCATTTAAATAGAGATGACATAACTTTACACTTTCATTCTGAGGCGAAAATAAACGAAGACGTTCACTTTTGGAGAAATGAACGAAATAAGACTCCAGCCATACCATCAACAAGTTGATAGTATGGATAAATATTATTAAAGTCATAAATTCTCCTTCCCAAGTTCAACTTGGGAAGGAGAAATAAAATATTTTTTTTTTGAATAATATAGGTAAACATTATATACCTACTTTTTTATCTCATCACCACAAATTTTTCTGAATAATTTCCAATTTGAACGAAATACAAACCAGCAGGCAATTGAGAAATATTTATTCTTTGTAGGGGCAAAGCAAGCTTTGCCCCTACTTGCTTAGCCCCTACGGTAAAAACTAACTCTCCAAAACTATTATAGATTTTGAATTCATTTTCTAAAGCAAAAGTGCTTGCTCCATTGTTATCAAATTTTACATCAATAAAATCTTTAGCTGGATTTGGAAAGAGGTCTATTGATTTTTGAAAAGGAGTTTCTTTTATTGAGTTAATGATATTAGCAATCTCACCTCTCCAAGTTCCACCGCCAAAAGTGTTTACCCAGAGAATTGATTTATTATGAATGTCTTCGGTAATCCGTGTAACATTTGGAAACTGAAATGCAGTATCTGCCAGCCAAGTTGAGCAATTGTCATCAGAAATATAAATACCGTCAGATGTAGCTAGGTAATATTTATTAGAATAGTGTTTAGATTTTGTCAGCCGAAAGGCGCAATAGGTTTGAAAAATTCTATTCCAATTAGCACCACCGTCATAAGTTTCATAAAGTCCACCTTGCACCTTGCCATTATTGCAATTCTGGGCGCAAACAAATATATGATTATTATTTAACTCGTCTAATTCAAAAGAAATCGGGTCTGCCCAGGAATGTTCGCCATTCAAATCAATGTTGTTGTTTGGTGGACATTCTTTCACATTGCTTGAAATGCAAGTCCAATTTTCTCCATAGTCAGTTGATTTCCACAATCCACCGTCATTTTTAATTTTACTTCCATTGCGTATGTATTTTGTTTTAAGTGCATAAACAGTACCGTTTTGAGCTACTTTGACTTCAAGAATATGCGTATTAGGTCCTTCATTAGTGGATTCGCCATCTCCACAATCTAATCCATTTGATACTCTACTCCAAGTGTTGCCTCCATCTTCGCTTTTCCAGATGCCATTTGACCAAAAAGCAGCATAAATTCTACGGTTTTCTTCGCTTGATGAATAATCAATAGCAATAGAAGTAACGGGTTTTTCGATTATACCACCAGATTCAACAGGTGTCCAGCTAATTCCAAAATCAGTAGAATAGCAAATGCCACCATCACCTGTGCGGTTCCAAGTGTTGAAACTCCAACCACCTGGTATATCGTGAACTTGTGAAAATCCTCCCCAAAGAATTCCATTTGCAGAATCTAACTCTAAATCATAATTAGTATTAAACCAGTTTGACGGAATACCAGAATTTGCTGTAGATTTCCAGGTTTTTCCCCTGTCAAATGAATATTTGCCGCCAATATCAGTATAGGTGCAATGAATATGGTTGCTATCAAGTGGGTTGATGAATATATCCCAGCAAGATGTTACTTCTAATCCGACTGATTCCCATTTCTTTCCGGCAGCAACTAATCCGCTGTCTGCAAATTTAGTAAATAGAGGAGACCAGGAGATTCCTGCATCAAAAGTAGCAAGACAGCGACCTGCATCAGTCCAAAGTGCTATTGAAGGATTTTGCTTAGAGATGCAAAAACCTAAAGCAGAGCCACCCCAGCCACAATTAAATTCTAAAGAAAGCCAGTCGCCGCTATTGTTAGATATATCGTCCCAACTACTATTGCAAAAGAATATAGGTGCGAAGCTATTTCCATTGTCTTTTGAAAGAAAAGCAGTGGTTTGATATGTTCCACCATCAGAAGTTGTAACCCAAACATAATTGCTTTCTGTCCTAACAAACCTGAAATCTCCTCTGTCGTAATCCTGAGATTTAATCAATACTTCCCAGCTTTCTCCTTTATCCTTTGAACGAAGAAGTTGAGATTCCTGTAAGATAAACACATCATTTTCCGTAGCAGCAACAGAAACAATATCGCTTTGAATGTCCAATTCCTCAATGATTATTTCATTAAAATTTAAAGCTCTGTTGCTTGAAACCCATACTTGGTTTGAATTTGCTGCCCATACTTCCATTCCATTTTCAGCAAGGAAAATTGCAGATGGACAAACAGCATTGCTATTAAAATTAATACCATCATTTGAAATATAAACTGTTCCATCACTTGCTAAAAGGATGAGAGTAAGAGGTTCAGTTCTCATACATATCATACTATACATATCTGTTGGAAATTCCCATACATTAGACCAAGTTTCTCCGGTATCTTCAGACATCATAAGCGAGGAACCGCTTTCGTCCCACAAAATATTGCTTTGTGTGCAATGAAATGCAGTTGGAAGAGTATTTGAAGAAGAAATACTGTGAAAATTTAGCAATTTCCATGATTTGCCAGCGTTTGTGCTTCTATAAAGACCACCCATATCGCAGGATACTAACATCAAATCAGAATTGTGAGGTGATATTGCCGGAGTGTACATAGCCCCACCACCACCAAGACCAACTGGCTGCCACATAATTTTTTCAGACGCGTATGAATTAATTGCAAAAAAAATTATCAGGCAGGAAATAAGTAATAATTTTTTCATATTCTTTTACTATTCGTTTTAAATATTATCATTCACCACTATTTTCTTAGTAAATATATACAAATATACAAAATAGCCAATTCAGAAAAACAAATTTTTCAAATATTAATTTTTATACTAATTTGTTTTTACTATTCCGATTTTAATGTCATTCCGAATCCCTTGATAAAGGAAGACCTTTATTTTAATAGAGATGACATCATATAACCCAGTCATTCTGAACGAAGTGAAGAATCTCACAAGTCATTGCTACCAAAGAATTTGAGATTTAGAAACAGTGCTTTTAAGTCATACTATCAACAAGTTGATAGCATGACAGTCAAATGTAGAGATGTCATTGGTAACCCCCTTATAAAGCAAATGCTTTATTTAAATGGAGATGACATTACTAAAGTGTCATTCTGACGAATGTCAGAATCCATCTTTAAAATAGTTTTTATAGGTCATTAGTCATTCGTCATTTGTATTTTTACTAACAACTAATGACCAATGACTAAAATCTATATGGATTCTGACATTCGAGAATCTCACAAGTCATTGCTAACACGAAACTTGAGATTCTTCACTTCGATCAGAATGACAGACAAAGGAAAAGATGTCATTGGCAAGCGTAGCGAGAAATATCAAATCTTGTTGTATCATTGACTTGTGAGATTCCTCACTTCATTGCCAATGACATCTTTTCTCAGTCATACTATCAACTTGTTGATAGTTTAATTGGAAGAAGTGTATTTATTAAAATAAAGAAAAAGCCGATAAAATATCTTTTATCGGCTTTTTAGCTGCCCTGTCAGGGGTCGAACCTGAACTTTCCTGATCCAGAGTCAGGCGTGTTGCCAATTACACCACAGGGCAATTTTTTCTTTTGGGCGTGGACCCGATGAGAGTCGAACTCACGACCTCTAGAGTGCGATTCTAGCGCTCTCCCAACTGAGCTACGAGCCCAAACGATTTACAAAATTAAGGTTTTTTTCTGATATAACCAAAAGAAATTTTATTTTTTTTTAAATTATTTGAAATCTATATTGATTGAAACGTGGTGTGATATTCCTTTCTTAGATAATTTATCGTTAGAAATTGAATAATCGAAACTCTTCAAAAAAGGTAAGTCTTTTATTTCCGGACGAATAGAAACACCGAATCCCCAGTATGTCATTGGAAAAAAACTAAACTTACCTTGATTATCGCCAGCAAGAGCTATGCCTCCGCGGAATGCAATAACTTCGTGAGCAACAAGTTCAGCACCAACAGTAAAAGTCGGATTATTATCGTATTGATTAAGGACAGCGTCAAATCCTAAAAGTAAATAACGGGTAGGGGGGATGTAATAAGATTCCACTTCGCCAGTAACTGTAGAGCGAGATTGATAGTTTTCGTCATTAAGCCCAATTTCCATCGCAATTCCTGTCCGAATGCAGTATGGAAGGTATGCAATTTCCTCTGCTTCGCCATTCCAAAAGACCATACCTGAAACGTTTTGGACACTCATACCGAAAGAAAATAAATCCATTACATTAAAAATGGCTCCAAGATCAAGTCCATAGCCATTTGCTTTAGCATCAGAATTAGAAAGAGTATGCGAAATATATTTTCCAGCGATACCAAAACTTACGAAATCAATAGTATAGGAAGCACCGGCAATAGCAGAAAGCTGCCAGTTAGTCATATTTCCGAGAGGATTACCGCTGGCATCTCTCGAAACAAAAGAGCCGGTTGTAAAATTGTTTATAGCAGCACCAAAGCCGACATTTTCGAAAAAGGATTGTCCCCAAGATAGTACTGAATGAGTTCTGCCAAACTCAAGAATAGAATACATAGTGGAAAATTCAGCTTGTTCTGTATAGGAGCTAAGTCCTGCGGGATTGTAGAAAATTCCCATTGGTTCATTGGCAACTGCAGTATAAGCACCAGCCATTGCGATTGGTCTTACTCCTACATTACGCTGCAAATAGGATTCTGCATAACCTCCATCGGTTTGCTGGGAGTATAATGATAAACCTGAAAAGAATAGAATTACTACTATTTTCAAAATTTTTTTATACTTAATTATATTCTCATTATGAACAAGCATTAATCGTTTACCTCGAAACAACAAACTTTTCCTGAAGCCGAAAGTTTTTGCCGAAGACGAAACAAATATAAACACCGTTTGGAAGGTTATTTGTCATTATATCGTAACGGTAATCCGGGTCGTTAATTGGAATGCCGTTATAAATATCAAGTACTTTTTTCCCAAGAAGATTATAAGCAGCAATTTGAATTCGCTGTTCAAAATCTTCAAGCTCTAATAACAAATAATATCCTTCTCCATCTCTTCTTTCCAAAATCGAAGTAATCTTATTTACCCTTTTTGTAGTTGTATCGCCCTTCGTATCGTTGCTTTTCAACTTTTTTTCTTTATTAACATTTTTTGTGCCAAAATTCTCATCTATCATAAATTCACGGATGAAAGTTTTTTGGCTTTTGCTCGCAGTTGGTGATAAAAGGTCCTGATAATTCGTTTGGCTGATTAAACTACTGCTGAGGAAAATAAACATATTAAAAATGATTAACACGGGTAAAAAATATGAAATTAAGAGATTCCTTCTGTTAAAAATCAGTATAAATTTTTTCATTATCATTTTTGTATTAAATTGTTTTTTTTTAACCATTAAAATTTTATGGGCTAATATTCATCATAACGATAAAGTGAATATTTTATTTTTTATTATTTATTACGGAAAATTTATCTTTAAGTTTTGATAAAGATTGCTCATTTTGATTTAATTCTTCTAATTTTTGCTGGGTTTCTACTGAACTTTTTTCTAATCTTAATTTTTGAGCTATTTCAATTAGCTTTTCTCGATTGCTTTCGAGTGAAATTCCTTTTAAAGATTCAATGTTCTGTTGCTTTAATCGCTGCTGTTCATTTTGTAGATGAAGAGCAAGTTCAATTTTTGGTGGTATCTTCTTTTTAACCGGCTCTTTTATAGTTGATATAGTTTCTATATCTGCTTGATTATCAAGTGATTGCTTTTTTGAATCTACTATTTTCTGAGCAAGTTTTTCCAATTTATCTTCAAAATTGATTTCTTCTTTTTTATTTATTGAAGGACTTGGAGTTTTAGGAATATTTATTTCCTCATTTATTGTTTTATCAATAATTTTTCCCTGATTAACTGTTTGCTTTGCTTTCTCGAAATCCTTGACAAATTTGCTATTTACATTTTTTTGTTTTGCTCTGCTTTTAATTTGCTGCTTTCTCCATTTGAAATAAGATGAAATGATGAAAATAGACAAAAGGAGAAAAAGAATTATAAAATACAGAACAAAATCAGAAAGCCAAGAAGTCGAACTTTCTTCATCTTGATTTTTTAAAATTGAATTTGTATCTTTTTTTATTCCTAAAGAATCTTTTTGATTGAAAATACTTAAAGAATCGTTTTTGTTCTGAGAATTAGCTGAAAAATCCATTTCATTAAGAATATGAAAGAGCGAGTCATCAGCAAGTTGAACATTGTTCAAATTTTCTGGGATTGCAATTTCCTGAAAATTTACAAGACCGGTTGAGTTATAGAAAAGTGTATTTACCTGATTGATTTTTTTTTCATCACCAAGTAATTTATATGTTTGCGATAGAGCTGCATACAAATCAGGGATATTGCTACCTTTTTCATTAGCAATAGTTAATGCTTTATGGGAGGATTTGACATATCCTTTCTGAAGTAAAATAAATGAAAGAAAAGTCAAGCTGTTAGCATCTCCAAGAGTAGCTGCTTTCAATAAAGAATCCTGAATTCCTGTGCTTATTTTATTTTCAATAGCCAGAAGCGTTTCCCGATATATATCTTCACCATTTGTCAAATTGTCCCATTGGAAACATTCTACCATCAATGTTTGAGAGTAGGGAAGCGGAACAGCAGTATAGCCACGTTTGTCTTTTAAGAAAATGTTTAATTCAGTTTGATTTTTATTAATGCTGGTATAAATATCCTGAATTATTCCGGTGCCTTTTGCTCGTTTAGCAGAATCAACTATTATGCAATTTTTTATTTTTAGGGTGATTTTCTTTTTATCTAATGAAAGTTGAGAAAAGTATTCGTTAGGGAGTTTATCGAAATAAAACAAAACGCGGTTTAAAGGATTAATTTCAATTTTGTATATTGTTGATTGGGCGTAACTTACTAAATTGGAAAAAGTAAAGAAAAAGCAACAAAAAAGCAGTAATATTTTATTCTTTTCTCTAATCATCATATTAATTTGTAAATGGTAAAAGAATTTTAAAAGTAGAGCCCTTACCAACTTCGGAGAAGACGGAAATAGAGCCGTTATGTTGTATTATTATATTTTTAGCCAGAAAAAGCCAGCCACCAATATTTTTACTACTTAATTTTGGAGTAAAATTCGGCTCAAAAATATGCTCTAATTCTGTTTCGTCAAATCCTTTACCAGTATCGGTAAAAGAAAGAGTTATTGATTTTGTTTTAGATTTAAAAATACCAATTGTAAGTGTTCCACCGTCCGGCATTGAATCCCTTGCATTAAGAATAAAATTTAATATAACCAATTCTAATTGTGGCTTATAACCTAATATTTCAAAATTATTTTCTTCAAACTCTCTTTCAATTTTAATATCATCTTTTTGTAGTTGATAATTTGTAAAAAGCAGTACTTCATCAACAAGTGAACTTAGATTAAATTGAGTAGGAATGAAATCGTTTGGATTAGAAAAAGCAAGATTAGATAATCGCTGATTTACCTGCGAAATTTTGTCCACCTGTTCGTTGATAATTTCAATTCTTCTTTTAATGTTTCCTACGCCAGATTCGATAAGCTGTAGGTTTGCTTTTATAATTTGTAAAGGATTATCAATTTCCCATGCAAAAGAAGCAGCCAGCTCACCGATAGTAGCAAATTTTGCAGATTTTATCATCTGTTCATAAAGAATTGAAAGTCGTTCATTCATTTCTGCTACTTTGTTATAGCTTAAAATATTATCAAGAGACATAGCAGCGCTATATGCGATGCTTTTCAATTCTAATAACTGAACCTGGTCAAGTGGCATTTCTATATTTTGCTTTGCTATAAACAGGCAGTGGTTTGTTCCTCTTAATATAATTGGTATCAAAATTAACAGATTAGTATCAGCACCTTCTGTATTATCTAAATCGGGTATAATACTAATTTCTTTTTTCTCAATAGCCCAGTCTGTAATGCCACTTTCTTCAAGTTTTTTTACTGATTCTAACAAGAAATTAGTAATTGAGATGCTAAAAAAAGAATGAAGTTTTTTTTCTATATCCAAGAAAAAAATATTGTTTTCAACAATGGAAAAATGCCTTAATAAAATTTCCTGAAGTAAAATATATACTTCCCTATTGGAAGATAAGCCCTGAAATCCAATATTTATAAATTGCACTTCAGATGAATTGCTTTCGTTTCCATCATTATTTATATTTTTTCTATTATTCATTTATTTTTATAGAAAAAATTAATTATATTAAAAACAAATTTATGACAATATTTTGATTATTTCAATTTAAATTAATAATAAATATAAGAAAAATAAAATAAAATGAAAAAGTTTTTTTTAATTGACGGAATGTCACTTGTTTTTCGTTCATACTATGGGCTTTTCAGTTCAAATTTAAAATCAGCCAGCGGAGAGCCAACTTCAGCAATTTTCGGCTTCGCAAATATTTTAACTTCAATTCTTGAAAGAGAAAAACCGGATTATCTTGCGGTAGTTTTTGATACAAAAGAACCAACTTTTCGCCACTTGCTTTACCCGGAATATAAGGCAAACCGCCAGAGTTTTCCTGAAGATTTAGTTCCTCAATTAAAAAGAATAAAAGAACTTATTTCTCATTTTGCCATAAATCAAATTGAAATACCCGGCTTCGAAGCTGATGATATTATTGGAACTTTATCTGATATTGCAAGCAAAAGCAATTTAGAAGTATTTTGCGTTACAAGTGATAAAGATTTTATCCAGTTGGTCAAAAACAACGTTAAATTAGCTAAACCAGCAAAAAGGAACGATGAGCCATTCGAAATAGTTGATGAAGAAAATGTAAGAACAAAATTTGGTTTCGAGCCGTTTCAAATAATTGATTATCTTGCTCTTATTGGAGATTCTTCAGATAACGTTCCCGGAGTAAAAGGTATTGGCGATAAATCTGCTCTTCCTTTGATTCAAAAATTTTCTACTCTTGAAAATATTTATGATAATATTAGTAAAATTGATTCAGCTTCCATTAGAAAGAAATTAATAGACAGCAAAGATATTGCTTTTCTATCTAAACATTTGGTTACAATAGATTTAAACGTTCCACTTGATTTTAAAATTGAAGATTTCGAATTAAAAACTCCTGATTATTCAAAATTGGATAAACTTTTAACTGAACTTGGTTTTAATCAAATGAAAAGCAAGTGGGTTGGTAAATCTATTGACAATTTGTTTGAAAGCAAAGAAGAACCGAGTTTGGCAAATATTACTACAAAGGAAAAGGATTATAGAAATGTAAATACAACTGAAAAACTTGACGAAATGATTGAGATAATCAAGCGGGCTAATGTTCTTTCTGTTGATTTGGAAACAAGTTCTCTCGACAGACAAAGTTGTGAAATCGTTGGAATTTCATTATCTGAAAAAGAAGGGCTGGCATTTTATATCCCAACAGATTCTTCAAATTACTTTAATATTAAAAAGCAACATACAGTTCAAATAAAAGACAATTCTACACTTGATTTTGGTTTCTTTGAAGAAAAAAAAGAAAATATTAATGCAGTTAGAGAAGGATTTTTACCAATTGAATTAGTTTTGGACAAATTAAAAGGAATGTTGGAGAGTGAAAAAATAGGGAAATGCGGGCAAAATCTCAAATTTGATGCATACATTTTAAAAAGATATGGGATTGAACTTGAGCCAATCATTTTCGATTCAATGATAGCAAGCTATATGCTTAATCCAGATGAGCAGCATAATTTAGATGCACTATCGCAGAAATGGCTTAATTATACGCCAATTCCAATAAGTTCACTCATTGGCGAAAAGAAGAGCACTCAAATATCAATGAAAGATGTCAAACCAGAGCTAATTGTTGATTATGCCTGCGAAGATGCAGACCTTGCTTTGAAATTAAAAAATATTTTAGAAGTAGAATTGGGAAAGGAGAATTTATCTAAAATATGCAATGAAATGGAATTTCCATTAGTTAAAGTGCTTTTGGAAATGGAGTTTAATGGCGTTTTCATTGATAAATTTGTTTTGAATGATATTTCACGCGAGCTAACAAAAGAAATAAATAATATCGCTGAAAACATATTTGTTGAGGCGGGAACGCGCTTTAATATTGATTCACCTAAACAGCTTTCTTCAATTTTGTTTGACAAAATGATGATAAAACCATTAAATAAAACGAAAACAGGTTTTAGCACCAATGTCCAAGTATTAGAGCAGCTTGCACCGATTTATCCAATAGCAAAATATCTATTAGATTATCGCCAATACGTTAAGCTAAAAAACACATATATAGATGCACTTCCAAAGTTAATAAATCCAGAAACAGGTAGGATTCATACAACGTTTAATCAAACAGGAACAAGCACTGGGCGATTATCATCAACAGAACCGAATTTGCAGAATATTCCAATTCGCACTGACGCCGGAAAAGAAATACGCAAAGCATTTGTTTCACAGAGTAAAGATAACGTTTTGCTTTCTGCCGATTATTCACAAATAGAATTGAGAATAATGGCTTATTACAGCCAGGACAAGCATTTGATTGATGCTTTTAAAGAGCAAATGGATATACATTCTGCAACAGCATCAATACTTTTTGATGTGGACATTAGTCTGGTGGATTCTTCTAAGAGACGCACTGCGAAAACTGTAAATTTCGGAATTATGTATGGATTAGGTAGTTTTGGTTTGTCTCAGCGGCTTGGAATTAGTAGGGGAGAGGCAAAATCTATTATAGACAATTATTTTGAGAAATATCCCGGCATTAAAAGATATATAGAAAATACAATTTCCCAAACCGAACAACGTGGATATACAGAGACGCTGCTCGGAAGAAAACGGTTTTTTCCGAATATTAACAGCAAGAATAATAATCTAAAACAAGCCGAAGAGAGAGCAGCAATGAATATGCCTATTCAAGGTACTGCTGCTGATATGATGAAACTTGCTATGATTAAAATTCATTCGCAATTGAAAAGTAATTTTAAAGCCAAAATGCTTTTGCAAGTCCATGATGAACTTCTTTTTGAAGTACCCAAAGATGAACTTGAGGATTTGAAATATGTTGTCAAAGAAGCTATGGAAACCAGCGTTCTTTTAGGCGACGTGCCAGTTGTTGCTAATATCGGAGTTGGCTTAAACTGGCTTGAAGCACACTAAATTAATGATAAATGATTAATGATTAATGATTAATTGTCAATTGTCAATTGTCAATTATCAATTATCAATTGTCAATTGTCAATTATCAATTATCAATTATTAAAGTATTATGCTATATATTAGAATATTTGGTTCTGGCTATAAATAAGCATAAATACAAAATTCGAATAAACAATGAATAGAACAAGCATAGAACCCTCTTTTTAAAATGTAAAATAAATCAAAAGACATTTTAATTAATAGAAAAATTTACTCAGATTAAGACTGAATAAGCTGTAAGAACGAATTTGGATTCTGATTAGCTTGCGACAATGAAATCAGAGATGTTTGCTGTAAGAATTGAGATTTAACCAATTCAAGTTGTTCTTTAGCAACATCAGATCGGAAGA
>ERZ795059.4057-NODE-4057-length-13922-cov-10.443066_pt1 | contig 13922 bp, 10 predicted proteins | sample MGYA00375143_ERZ795059 | MGnify/ENA primary metagenome ERZ795059 (study PRJEB30188, sample SAMN05720168) | activated sludge metagenome | isolation source: Anaerobic digester | place: USA | collected 2015-01-07 ... | reverse complement strand
CCGGCGAACACGATCGTCCTTTCCACCAGGACGTCCGTCGAGTTGACGAGTTCGCCGTCGATGTCATCCGCCGTCAGCACGATCGGAACCTCCGTGCAGCCGGCGATGATCACTTCCGCGCCTTGCGCCTCAAGCTTCCGGGCGAGCGTCGCCATCGAACGCCTCACGGTGTCGCCCGTGTCGCCGCTCTTGATCCGGTAGATCAGTTCCATGAACGTCCGCTGCGAGTCCGCGCTCAGCAGCACGGGCTTCACGCCACGTTTCGTCAACGCATCCTGATAAAGGCTTGACGACAGGCTCGCGTCCGCCGCGAGCACGCCCACGCTGTCGGGCCTTAAGTCCACGACAACCTTCGTTGTCTCCTCGATAATGCTGATGAACGGCACGTTGATGGCCGCGCGGATCTCCGCTTCCCACTCATGCGTACTGTTGCACGCCATCACGATGAATTCCGCACCCGCAATTTCAAGCGCAAGCGCCGCACTCGCGAGCGCTGGGCCGGGCGATGGACCTTCGCCACGCTTGTAGGCGTTGCGATCGGGAATTTTCGTGTTGTTGTCGATGATGAGACGTAGATGATCTTGTTCGCGTACAGCGCTGGTTCTTCTCAAGATTCGCTCAAAAAAATCCAGCGTCGCCATCGGTCCAAGCCCGCCGATAACGCCAACAGTCTTGGTCTCGCTCATGACTGCAACACGCCCTGATATGCGAAGAGAGAAGGCGCGCCGCCCGTGTGTACGAACAGGATCTTCGAGTCCTGCTTGAAGTGTTCGCGGCGGATCAGGCCGATCAACCCTGCCGCGGCTTTGCCGGTGTAGACCGGATCAAGCAGGACGCCTTCAAATCGCGCAAACAGCTTCACGGCTTCGATCATTTCGTCCGTAGGCAGAGAATAGCCCGGTCCAACCCATTCATCGAGCGCGACAACGCTCTCGCGCGACGGAGCCGGCAATCCCGCGAACGCCGCCGCTTCAACCGCAAGCTTGTGCACATTGCCTTCCTGCTCAGCGCGCGGCCGGCGCACGTTGATGCCGGTCAGCGGAACGCCGGTGTTTGCGGCGTTGAACCCAACCAGCAGGCCGCTGTGTGTGCCGGCGCTGCCGGATGCAACCACGAACTCGTCGAACGCCAGCCCCATATCCAGCGACTGCGCGAGAATCTCGCGCGCGCAGACAACGTATCCCATCGCACCCAGTGCATTCGATCCGCCGCCGGGAATGACATAGCCCTTGCGACCCTCAGCTGTCAGCTTCTCGGCTTCTGCGTTCATCGCAGCGGCAAGGTCGGTTCCGGCATCGACAACGGTGATCGATTCCGCACCAAGAAGATCGAACAGGAAGTTGTTTCCACTCGCTTCTTTGCGATAGCTGCCCGCCACGCGTTGTTCCAGAACCAGTCGGCATTTCAGCCCCTCATGCGCCGCCGCGGCGAGCGTCAGGCGGCAATGGTTCGACTGCACCGCGCCGACCGTGATCAGCGTGTCCGCGCCCTGGCGCAGCGCTTCAGCGACCAGAAACTCCAGCTTGCGCGTCTTGTTACCGCCGCCCGCCAGACCCGTCAGATCGTCGCGCTTGATCCATATTTCGGGCCCGCCGAGATGCTTCGACAGCTTCTCAAGTCGTTGGATCGGCGTTGGATTTGGCGTGTAACGGCGGCGGGGAAGGGCTTCGATTTTCATACCCCAGCCATAGGCCGGGCAGGATCGCCAGAAAACCCCTGATCAGAAGCGCCCGCGTCATGAAACCAAGAACGAAAAGGCACGGCGCGACATGATCAACGCGGGCCGGGAATGGCTAACCGGTTCTTAAGCGGCTCGGGAGAAGGCTGGTCCGTTAACAATGGGATACCTGTCGCCTTGAGCGCCGAGATAAGGACCGGGCAGAACTCCGCCGGCGCGCCTGCGCCGCGCACGCAATCGCGTGTCGCACGCCTGCGCCCGAAGCTCGGCGCTGCCGATCTGTTACTTCAACTTTGGCGGGCCAAGTGGTTGATGTTATTGGTGTTCGTGTCGATCCTTCTGATCGGCGTCGCCATCACCCTGATCGCGCCGACCAAGTATGCCGCAAGCACGCGACTGTTGGTTCGCCTTGGCCAGGAATACGTATTCGATCCGGTGATTGGGGATGCCGGGAAGGGCGCATTCCTGCAGCAGGAAGAACGCATGCAAGCCGAAGCCGAGCTTGTGCGTTCGCCTGTGATCGCAGAGCGGGTCATTGTGGGCATCGGTCTCGGTCGACTTTATCCGAACTTCGCCGAGGCCAAGCTGCGCGCCCGCGATCGCGACGTTTACATCATTGATCAGAAAGCACTCGACGTTTTCGCGGCCGATCTGGATGTGGTCTCAGCGCCCAAATCCGCGATCCTGCACATGACATATGCGCACGAAGATCCGGCGCTTGCCGCCGCCACGCTGAACCGCTTCGTCACGGAATATCTCAAATACCGCCAAGAGGTTCTGTCCAGCAAAGGCGTTGCAGGGCTGACTGAACAGCGCGGCGTTATTGAGGGCAGGTTGGCCGACGCCGACAAGGCGCTGCGCGACTTTCTCGACAAGAACAGCCTCAGCGATTTCGATGCCGAAAGCGCTGCCGCGAAGAAGCGGTTCGCAGACATATCCGACGAGCTAACCAAGGTGCAGGCGTCTCTGCACGAAGCAGAAGCCAAGTCAGCCAGCCTTGGCCGCCAGCTCGAAGCCCTTCTGAAATCCACCTCCGCTCAGGGCCTGCGCCGTAACAGCCCTGGCGCCGTCCGCCAGGCACTCGAAGCCGAGCGCGCCGTGCAAACCGCCAATATCAGCGCCCTCACGGTTCGTACCTCGGCGCTCGCTACGCAGAAGCGCGAGGCCGAAACCCGCATTGCCCACCTCGCGGCGCTTGAGCCCGACTATCTCCGCCTCCAACGCGACCGTAGCGCGCTTGAAGCCTCTGCCGGAGCCCTCGCCACGCGCGAGCAGGCCGAACGCGCCCGTAACGAGCTCGCCGCTCGTGGCGCGGACAATATCTCCGTCTACGAAGCCGCCCGTCCGCCGACACAGGGCGATGCCACCAAACGCGTGATCGCCATCACCGCCGCCATTCTCGGCCTGATCGCAGCTGTCATTGTCGGTCTGCTGCGTGTCTGGTCGGTCACGGGCTTCGCCTCTGCAAGTTCTGTCGAGCGTACGCTCGGCCTCCGCGTCCTCGCCACCGCGAAGGACCGGACCACGTGAAAGACCTGCGCGCCGACCTGAAAGATCTCTACCGTTCGCTCTCACAGACGTCCTCGACGGACGGCGGCCGCACCGTGATGTTCATCGCCGCCCGATCAGGCGAAGGCACGTCCAGCGTCGCCACAGCCTTCTCGCTGCTCGCCGCAGAACAGGCGCGCCGCCCGGTCTGGCTCATCGACCTCGACCTCAAGCGTAACCATCTGTTCAATTCCTTCGCCGTCGGCGCATTCGCGGAAGCATTCGGCGGCGTTGGCCCGCCATACTCTGCAGCGCTCAAGACGCAACCGTTCTTCTCTGTCGAACCAGCGCCTCAGGAAGCGGCTCAAAGCCTCGGCCTGTTCACAGCCCACCGAGTCGGCGAAACGCGCCTGATGGTCACGCAGTTCGACGCAACGCGCCTTTCCGCTGGCCAGGGCATCCGCATCAAGACGCAGCCGACTTACTGGCAAGCCGTTCGCGCCACCACCGACTGGGCTGTCGTCGATGCACCCGCGCTCGAACTGGCAACCGCTGGCCTCGCCATCGCTTCGCAGATGGACAAGACCGTCATAGTCGTGAACGCCGACGATACCACTCCTAATGACGTGGAAACGGTGCGCCGCGAGATCGAAGCCCATGGCGGTCAGGTCGCAGGCGTCGTGCTCAACCGCGAAAAGTCAGACGCACGGTTCGCCGATCGCATCTCGAGATAGTTGCCACTGGCCTGTCATCCGCATCGACCTGATCGCAGCCGGACAAGCTGCGCGGGATGTGATGTTCCGCTCGCCACGGCTTGTTTCACAAGAACTTCTTGCAATGACATTGGGTGATCAGCGTCTTCGTTACGGCGAAACTCGCGACGGATTCGAAGGCCCGTAGTCCAGCCAGGCTAGTCAATCACGCCAGACAGCACAGCGCCCAGTGTCGGCGCAGCCAGCACGGCGCCAGCCTCGACTGCGCGTTGCGCGAGTTCTTCCATCAGGTCCGCGGGTGCGCCGTATTCGGTCGGTGATGCGCTGACGTCATGCGTGAAGAAGAACAGCCACGCCTTTGCGTCGATTGCAGTTTTCAGAGCGGCGAGGGCGCGTCTGCGATGCATCGCAGAGCCGCCAAGTTCGACAGCGCGCAGCTGGCTGCGATCGCATTCGCCAACATTGATACCGGGAAGGATTCCACGACCCGTCACGAAAACGTCGCCGACCCAGCGCTTGGCGGAGTAGGTGGTCTCGCCATGCGGGAAAGCAAACGACGACACGGTCTCGACGTGACCAGCTTCCTGAAGGGCGACAAGGTTCTCGCCGATGTCACGCTCAACCTTGCTCAGCGACGAGCGGGCGCAATCGAGATGGCTGTGCGTATGTGCGCCGATCTCGTGACTACGCGCGCACAGCTCGGCCAGCGTTGCCGCATCGAACATCTCGCCCATGACCGGGCTACGCTGGTTCATCAGCGTCGTGCAGGCATAGAACCCCGCGCGGCCGCCATGCTTCTCGATGATATCGGCGCCGTTGATGGCGGATTTCGGGAAATGGTCGAACGTGAAGGTGACGACAGGGCGATCCGGCGCCACTTCGGCCTGACAGGCCGTACGCCACTGCACCACGCGGCGTTGCATCCTGGCAGGCGGCGACTGCGAGGGAGAGTAGGTCCACTCAACCATCACAAGGCGTCCGAGTAGACGAGCGCGCACCACGCCAGAAGACATTGTCGTAGATCGTTGCGATCTCGCGCTCGTCGCCTGCCACTTTCAGGACGTGATGAGCGGCGCGCATGGCTCAGCGCGCCTTCTGCCGGTCGCCGAGCAGGCACGGCACGGTGATCAGCACAATCCAAGCATCCAGCCAGATCGTCGCTCGTTTCACATAATCCATATCCAGCCGGACGCGCTCGCGCACTTCCTCTGGCGTATGGCAGGGCCCCCGCGAACCGTTGACTTGCGCCCAGCCCGTCATGCCGGGCTTCATGCGATGGCGGTGCGCGTAGTCGCCAACCGTGCGCGTCACTTCGATTGAACCTGCCGTCATGCCAACAGCATGGGGGCGCGGACCCACGATCGACATCTCGCCCTTGATGACGTTGAACAGCTGCGGCAACTCGTCGAGGCTCGTCCGGCGCAGGAAGCCGCCAAGCTTTGTCACGCGCGGATCGCCGATCTGCGTCTGGCGGATGATGCCTTCCTCGGCGGTCTTGTCCGGCCGCATCGTGCGGAACTTCCACACGCGGATGATCTCGTTGTTGAAGCCGTGGCGCTTCTGACGGAAGAACACTGGCCCCTTGCTGTCCATTTTGATCAGGAGGGCGATCAGCGCCATCGGAATGGCAAGTACGATCAGCGCGCTGGCTGACACGGTCACATCAAACACCTGTTTCACCGCCGCCCGACGCACATCGCGCGGCGCACCGGAGATATAGGCGGCCGGGGCATCCACGACGCGCGCAAGTGAGGTCTGTTCCGGGTTGAAGCCGTCCAGGTCGAGGACGAGGATGATCTCCTGCGGCAGGTTGCGGATCTTGTCGATCAGCTCGCGCACGCGCGCTTGAGCCGTCGACGTCACCGTCACCACGATCCGGTCAACCTTCGGCAGGCCTTCCCAGGTTAGCAGGTCCTCGACCTTGCCAAGGAAAGGCGTGTCACCCATCAGCGTCGCCGCCGAACGTCCGGCCCGGTCGTCGAAGAAGCCGACAATGTTGAGCTCGCGCTCCTTCACGTTCCGCGAAACGATCCGCGCCGCAGCCTGTGTTGCGCCCACGATCACCACGTTGTCGGAGAGCTGGCCCTTGCGTGTCGCCGCGCGGACCATGCCGAGATAGTTGGCATGCAGCGCAAACACCGTCAGCGCGTTCACGGCGCAGAGCTGCGCGAACAAGCTTGTCCTGGCTGGGTCGATGATCGCCATCACGACGAACATCACGCCCATTGCGATTGCGACGCCGAACGCGACGCGAGACACGTGGCTGATCACCGAGCCCGCATACCGGAAGCGATAGCCGCCGGAAGACCAGACGCCCAGGACGCACATGGCCGGCATCATCAGATACGGAAGCGCTGCGGCAAGCGGAATAGCCAGCACATCGACGCCTTCCGATGCGCACAGCGCCAGTGTCACCAGCGCGACTGCAAGCGCGTCTACAACGCGCGTGGCGACGCGAATGCCGCTACGATGGAGGAAGCGTTTGCGACGCGACGGTTGGACAATAGGCGTGGCCTTGTCGCTTTCGCGCCGGCCTTCGGCTGTTGCTTTGGGTTTGTCGGTCCAAGCCAGTCTTTCAGCACGCATCGTTCGCCCGCAACACCCGAGGACACTCTCGATTAGATGCGCAAGCTATCGGAACAGGGTCAAAATCGACTTCAGACGATCGATGAAATTCAATCGATCAGGTTCTACGGCGGGCCGAAGTAAGTGGCAAAACAGCAATAGTCCCACAAAGGCGAGGGTGATCGCCTTGAGGCAATCACGGAACGCCAACCCGCTCTTTCTATCCTCTGAGCCAGCCCCCATCGCCCCCACGGCCTACCCGCTGGATTCATTAATGAGGGGTTGCAGCGCGTCAGCGCATGAAACACCGGGCTCCAGGAACAGCGCCGACAGGATTGTCGCCCCAAGTGCGCCGCCTGTCTGATTGAGAAAGCTAGCGGCATGCGTTGCCGAGGCGAGCACGTCCCCAGCCTGAGGCAGAGCATTCGCATTCGATCCGATGACGTTTCCCATAATGAAGACAGCCATCGCGGCGGCAAACGCGTCAGCATGCCGAACGAGGCGACGGCCCGTGTGCGACGTCCCATGTGTTGAGCTGTACGGGTTGAGCAGCATGAGGTCGTCGTTGATGTGAGGAATGCGGTGGCGAGCCAATCCGCTCCACGCGTCCGTCGCACGCGGCAGACGACAGACCCCAAAAGCAAAACGGGCCGCCTCTTGGGAGGCGGCCCGCTCTGTTGAAATCCGAAAAGCGCTTAGTGGCCGCGCTTGTCGTACGAGATGATGCAGCCATCCGTCATGTGATAGCTCGGCGTCACGGTTTTGCCGGCCAGGATCGCATCAAGCGTCGTGGAGGCATAATCATTGTCCGGCTTGGCGCGGGCGCGGCCGAAGGTGACGCGATCATTGATCGGGCCCTGATAGAGGATTTTCCAGGTCTTCGGTTCGACGATCAGCGTCTCGGTTGCGCGCTCGACGCCCCACGGTTCGGTCACGGATTGATCCTTGTCCTTCAGGATCTGCATGGTGATGTCGAAGTCCTTGGCTTCTTTGCCAATCATCTCCGGCGTGTCGTGCGTGTTCGGGTTGATCAGGATAAATTTCACGCCCTTGGCTTCGTACTTCGACTGAAGCGTGTGGAAGTCCGGATTGAGTTGCTGGCCGATCGGGCAGCCCCTGGTGTGCATCGAGATCACGATCGCTTTCGCGTCGGTGTTTTTATAGAGCTCGAAATCCTTGCCCGTGATGTCCTTGAGCTTGAAGTTGGCCATCTTGGCCAGCGGCAGGGTCATCTTCACCGCGCTGGCGGTGTCCGTGATCGCTGCCTCTTGCGCGACCGGCGGCGAGCAGGCAGCGGCAAGGCCGAGCGCCAGAGTGGCGGCTGCGGTGGTGGTGAAAATCCGGCTGAGCATGGGGGGATGCCTTCCTGATCGTGCTTGCGGCCCGTTTCGACCGCTATGTGAAGTTGCACCAAGTATCCGGCAAACACCTGACAGCGTCAAACCCTGACCTATCAACGCACCGCAATGTGTACGGTTTTGACCGTTCGCGACCGCCATTTCCGCCTGAAAACCCCACCACAAACGAAAACAGGCGGCCCAAAGGCCGCCTGCTCCCTATGCGCATCGCTAGATAGTTTAGAACGTTTTCTTGATACCCACTTCAAACGTACGACCGAGCGGGCTGCCCAGCCGCGGGTCATAACCCAGTTCTTCCTGGGCCGGCGGCGGGTCCTGATCGAACACGTTCGTCACGGCGGCCGTGAAGAGCATGTTCGAAGGCAAGGTCAGCGCGTAGACCAGATCAGCCGTGAGCACTTCCTTGCCGTTTTCACCATATTGGACGCCCGCCCGTTCATCCCGAACAGCGCTGACATAGTTGGCCTGCGCGCGGATGTTGTGGTCGCCGATATTGTAGTTGACGAAGAAGTTGGCGCGCCATTCCGGGGCCGCAGAAGCGACCGTCGAGAAGTTAAGCGTGCCGAGACGGTCGTCGCCATTCGTGACTTGGAAGCCATCGAGCGAGGCGGGGCCTGTTTCAAGTTCCAGAACGCGCGTGGCGGTCAGGTCGAAAGTGAGATCGCCTCCCGCGAACGGCATCAGGTACTTGGCCTGAATGTCGATGCCGTTCGTCTTCTGGCCGGGGCCATTTCCAAAGATCGTCGAAATGGACGAGAAGTTGTCAGACGATGTCACGCCCTGCACGCAGACGCTTCCCGGCGACTGAGCCGTGTCGTTGAACGTCACGCGCCCGACGAGCGGATGGCTGCAGTTAGCCAGCGCTTGTCCAGCTGCGTTGTTGCCAAAGCCGGAGAACACGGTGTTGGCGATCTGGTTATGTGTAGCGACCTCGCCGATCTCGTTCTCGGTTTCAATGTTGAAGTAGTCGATGATGATCGAGAGGTCGTGATCCGCAGAGAAGCCCTCCGATTTCCAGATGGCGCCGACATTCCACGAAGTTGCTTCCGACGGTTCAACGCTGTTTGAGGTGATGTTGGTGCCGCCCCGCCAGTTGCTGCCTGCAATCGCATAGCTGCGGTTGACTGCCGTGACCTGGCCCGGAATGAGACCCACTGGCGGCGCCTGGAAGTTGGTGCCGTAGGAAGCGCGCAGCGAGAACGGACCGACGACGTCCCACTTGCCGGATACCTTGTAGACCGTGGATTCCATGTCGCCCGAGAACGTCTCGTTACGAGCGGCGACCTGGAAGTTCAGGTTGTCGAGGACTGGCAGGCTGACTTCGCCGAAGAACGAGTATTGTTGCATGTCACGGTAGTTCGGCCGGTTCGTGTCGAAGAACACGAATGGACCCGGTTCGAACTCGGAACATCCGGTATACAGCGGGTCGTTGGCGCTACGGGGCGTTTGCGTGACTGGAACACCGCCAACGTTGGTTGTGCTGTTCGGCCAGTCGCATGGCGTATTGCCGTTGTAGAAATCACCCGTGGACTGCTCGCGAACTTCAACCTGCCGCCACTGCGTGCCGGCGGCCCAGCCGATCGTTCCGCCCGGAAGCTGAACGCCGCTGTCTCCGCTGAACACCAGGTCCATTGTCAGGCTGCTGGTGGTGGTTTCGAGTGCGCGATCGTCAAACAGCCAGCGAATGAGCTCGTTGGAGTTTTCCGAACCGCTTTTGTAGGTCGGGTTGGCCAGCCCGCGTTGCGGCTGGTTGGCGAAGTTGGTGGCGAAGGGGTTCCACCACATGCACCCGTTCTGTCCCGCAGCGGCCGCGTTTTGCGTGCCGAAGCGCAGCGGGTCGAGATCGGCTGCTTTGCAGGAAGGACCGCCGAAGCCATTGATCGCCTCTTGGAGGCGATAGCCCAGGATATCAGGGTTGGTCTGGTAGAGCGTGCTCTGGTTGTAGGTGACCCCGAAATCATAGTTGATATCGGACAATCCACCAGCCCAATCACCCAGTCGGCCGTCCAGTCCGGCAGAGATACGCCAGATCTGGTTGTCGATCTTGGATGGCGTGCCAAAGCCGTTGCCTTCACCCAGTGCGGGGTTCCCGCCATGCGCCATGGCGCGATAGGTGATGGGCGTTACGCTCGTCACAAGCGGATAAGCGGCGATCGAAGACAGGCCCGAGCGTTGTGCGAACTCGGCGAAGTACGGGTTCGAACGGGGAACGTAGAACTGGTAGGTCAGGCCCGCAGACCGCGCAGGACCACGCGTGACCGGTTGAGCCGGTGAACCAAAGACTTGCGGCGAAACCACCTGTCCATACGACACGTCCGCATGGAAGTTCATGTCATCCGAGACGGTCGCGTTCACTTGCCCGTATATACGGTAGATGTCGCTTTCTTCGACCAGATTATAGTACGAGATATAGTTGTACGCGCAGGTGTAGGAGTTGATGTAGGTGCCGCCGACCGCGTCGCAGCTTGCGGGCGTGAAATCCGAAAACACGGTTGCGCTCAGCGGATTGCCCAGTTCGCCGTTGACTGTGTTGTTAGGCGTGGTTGGAGCGCCACGGGCAAGATAACCGCCGAGGTTGGTCAACGTGGACCACGGGGCCGGGTTCGTTGTGTAGGGTTGTTGCGACCAGGAGCGTTCCGTCGAGTTGAGGCGGGAGCGGTGTTCCCACTCTGCAGACCAGAGGAAGTTGACGTCGCCTTCGCCGACGCCGCCAAGAAGGCTGACGCCATAATCGCCGTCAGATCCGTCGATATATTTATACTGAGCCTTGGCTTCGAGGCCGGTGAAGCTATCGCGGGTGATGAAGTTGACGACGCCGCCCACGGCGTCCGCGCCGTAAATTGTGGCCGCGCCATCCTTCAGTACTTCGACACGGGCGATTGCCGCAGACGGCATGTTGGCCGTGTTCTGGCTCATCCGTTTGCCATTAAGAAGGGTAAGTGTTTTGTCAGCGCCGATACCGCGCAGGTTGAAAGACACAGACCCTGTGAGCGCCGCGCCGCCGAAATAATAGGCCTCGCCCGTGGTTGGGCCAGAGATCGTCAGGCTCTTGGCGAATTCGAGCGCTGTCGGGGAGCCCTGCTGCTCAAGGTCCGCCATCGTGAAGACTTCAACCGGGAGGGCTGCGTCTTCTGGGCTGGATTTGATGAGCGAGCCGGTGACGACCACGCGGTCGCGTGCAGGTGAATCTGCTTCGACGGCGGCAGGGGTCTGGTCGACAGGCGGTTGATCGCTGGCTTGTTGGGCCCAGGCAGGCATAGCACCCGCAACGCCGAACAGCAGCGCAGCGCGAGACGCGCTGCGGAATATGGACTTCATACTTGTACCTCCCCGAGTTGAGTCTGTTTGCGACTCTCGATGCCGAGATTGTTGGCCGACGCATCACGGGGCGTCAACGACGCAAGATCGTGAACACGCGTCCTCGCAAGCGCAGCAACCTAATCGTTGATCAAAAGAGCGTCGTCTCGCTGCGGCGATCGTGAAACGTCGCACGCATCAGGAGGTATTTTCTGCGCGCAGTCAGAGCCGCAGCGGCATTTGATGCCTTACGTTGCGCAAAAGCCGCAGAGGAAGCGAAACAAAGTTTTTTGCGATTGTGCGGATGCGAAATTCTAGGCGCCGTAACGGATGCCGTTACGGCATGCTTGCTCTCGCGCGCATCACCTATCGAGCGCTAACCAAATCTATCGCCGATCGGCCACGCGCGATCGTCGCTCGGCCATCGCGCGGCGACGTATAGGAAGATGGGGCGGTTTGACGGAATCTCTTTTGGCGGCGTAACTCAATCTGCAGGGGCTTTTGGATTTCGGTCGATGTTGGAGTTGAGCGGCGTCAGCCGGCGCGTTGATGGCGCAGCCCATCTGACTGACATCTCGTTGCGACTTGAACGCGGTTCCCTCAACGTCCTGCTTGGCCCGACGTTGGCGGGCAAAACCAGTCTCATGCGGATCATGGCCGGGCTCGATAAGCCCAGCGCTGGCGAGGTTTGGTTTGACGGACACAACGTAACCGGCAAGCCAGTCGCCAAGCGCAATGTCGCAATGGTCTACCAGCAGTTCATCAACTACCCCGGCTGGACCGTGCGCGAGAACATCGCCTCGCCCCTTAAGGTGAAGCGCACGCCCAAGGCCGAGATCGCCCGTGAAGTTGAACGCGCCGCCGAGTTGCTTCGCCTCGGTCCATATCTCGATCGCAAACCCCTTGAGCTCTCAGGTGGTCAGCAACAGCGCGTCGCGCTCGCGCGCGCGATCGTGAAGAAAGCCGGCCTGGTGCTGCTCGACGAGCCACTGGCCAACCTCGACTACAAGCTACGCGAGGAGCTCCGCGCCGAACTGCCAAAGCTGTTTGCGGATTCCGCTGCCGTCGTTGTCTACGCCACCACCGAACCCACCGAGGCTCTGCTGCTTGGCGGCTCGACTGCAACGCTGAGTGAGGGGCGCATCACGCAATTCGGCCCAACGCTCAGTGTCTATCGTCAGCCCAATTCGCTCATTACAGCGCGGACGTTCTCCGACCCGCCGCTCAACATTCTGCCAATCGAGCAGACCTCCGACCCGCAACGCTATCCCGGCGCACGCACGCTGGCCTTCCGCGCGCATCATCTACGCCTGCAGCGTAAATCTCCCGCTGCGCACGCCTACACGCTGAAGGTCATCTCGACCGAACTCACCGGCTCGGAAACCTACATCCACCTCGACTTCGGCGGACAGAACTGGGTGATGCTCGCGCACGGCGTCCATGCCTTCACGCCGGGCGAGATGCTGACTGTCTATCTGGAACCTGCAGACATCCTGATGTTCGACACGAACGGGGCCGCGCTCAAGCTCGCGGCAGAGGCTGCCTGAACCATGGCGCGCATCAACCTCGACAAGATCCGCCACGCCTACGGTCCAAACCCGAAGTCCGATGCCGACTACGCGTTGCGCCAGGTCGATCAGGTCTTCGACGATGGCGGCGCCTACGCGCTGCTGGGACCATCGGGCTGCGGCAAGACTAGCCTGCTCAACATCATCTCGGGCCTCGTCACGCCAACGCAGGGCCGGGTGCTGTTCAACGGCGACGACGTCACCAACCTGCCGACCGAGAAGCGCAACATTGCGCAGGTGTTCCAGTTCCCGGTCATCTATGACTCAATGACCGTCCGCGAGAACCTGGCCTTCCCGCTGCGCAACCGCGGCGTGAAACCCGCCGAAGCCAATGCACGCGTCGATGACGTGCTAGGCATGATCGGCCTCAAGAGCATTGCCGATCGCAAGGCGCGAGGCCTCACAGCAGACGATAAGCAGAAGATATCCCTCGGCCGCGGCCTCGTGCGCTCGGACGTCAACGCAATCCTATTCGACGAACCGCTGACCGTCATCGACCCGCAGATGAAGTGGCAACTGCGAGCCCAGCTCCGCGAGCTGCACAAGCGCTTCGGCTACACCATGATCTACGTCACTCACGACCAGACCGAGGCGCTGACCTTCGCCAACAAGGTCGTCGTGATGTACGAGGGCGAGATCGTCCAGATCGGCTCACCCGAAGAACTGTTCGAGAAGCCCAGCCACACCTTCGTTGGTTACTTCATCGGCTCGCCCGGCATGAATGTCATCCCGACCACGCTCGACGGCGCGAATGCCAGGCTGGGGCAGTATTCGACCCCCTTGCCCGCCGCGCCGCGCCTTACGGGGCGGTCCAGGCTCGAACTCGGCGTCCGTCCCGAATATGTGCGCCTCACAGACGCCGGCATTCCGGCAACCGTCACGCGCGTGGAAGATGCGGGCCGATACCGGATCTTGAGGGCAACGGTGCAGGGTCATCCGATCACCGCCATCCTCAAGGAAGGCGACGAGCTGCCGTCCAATCCGCACATCTCGTTCGATCCCAAAGGCGTGCACCTCTACGCCGATAGCTGGCGGGTGGACCTTGGCGCAGGAGCTGCGTCATGAAGCCGGTCAATCAGAAAGCCTGGTTCCTCGTCCTGCCAGTACTCATCCTCGTCGCCATCTCGGCAATTATCCCGCTGATGATGGTCGTCAACTTCTCGGTGCAGGAGAAGGCCTCCAACGGCCAGTTCTTCTGGATGGGCACGAAGTGGTACGAGACCGTGCTGCACGACGAGAAGTTCTGGGGCGCGCT
>ERZ795059.4052-NODE-4052-length-13930-cov-5.160505_pt1 | contig 13930 bp, 8 predicted proteins | sample MGYA00375143_ERZ795059 | MGnify/ENA primary metagenome ERZ795059 (study PRJEB30188, sample SAMN05720168) | activated sludge metagenome | isolation source: Anaerobic digester | place: USA | collected 2015-01-07 ... | reverse complement strand
ACGTTCTCTCCGTACTCCTCGACCACGCCCCATTCATCATTGATCAAATTGAGATACGGAACCGTGGCACTCACTTTTGGATTCTTTGCTTCTTTGAGAATCTTTACTGCTTCTGCGGATGAAACTCCGTAAACACACAATTTTGAATCTGCATACGATACCAAAGCCAGGTCTCTTTTGAGTATGATCGTTTCTGCAATGGTTGGAATACCTTTCATACCTAAAAAGGTACTTATTTTCCCCTCATGCATTTGACCACCATGGGCAAGATTGGCATCTTGAGAAAAGTGAATGATCAAGCCATCAAATGATTTTACGTAATTGAGCGCATTGAGCAATACTGCATTGTGAGTGATGGATTTCAAACCATCTGTAAATGCATAAGCTCCTCCTTTATGGAGGTCATACATTTCAGTAATGTTTTCACCCTTGCAATCTGTCGTTGCTGCAGCAATTGGATATATGTTTATTTTATATTCTTCAGCAGCTTCTTTCAAGACATTTAGCGCAGCCTTGTGTTGCAATACAGGTACTGTATTCGGAAAAGGGGCAATGGCTGTGTATCCTCCTACCCTTGCGGCGGCAATTGCTGAAGACAAAGTTTCTCTATATTCCAAACCTGGCTCCCCAATTTGACAACCGATGTCGAGCCAGCCAGCAGAAACATGAAGATTTGGAGAAGAAATAATTTTGACATCACCTGGCAAAGCTATGTCATTCGCAATCTTTTCTATTTTCCCCTTACTGATAAAGATATCAACAATTTCACCGTTGTGCGGAGCATTTTTGTCAACAATTTTGGCTTTTTGTATCAGCAATTTCATATTCCAGTTGTTTATATCCTAATTGGCAATTTTGGTTTTTCTAAGTTTTCAAAAAACGAATAAGCAAAGCCTCTATGAGCAAAAATGCAATTGCAGCCCACAAAAACCATCGCCATAAAACTACACCTTGGTCCTTTTCCGAAATGGCTACATTTATTCCAGCTTGTTGTTCTTGGCTGATCACTGACATTGCAGGGTTTGTTTTGATTTGATCTGCCAGTTCAGAATTGCTATAAAAGCTAAGGTCAGATTCTGCACGATCAAAGTTGAAGGCTAGCGTCTTTGCTTTTTGCTCGTTGAGTACAGCGTCATATAATCCGCCCTCAACAATTTGATTACTCACATCCAAGATCATTTTTTTTCCTAAGTTGCGTTGGCCTGGGATAAATTCTTTTTTACCTGTTATTTTGTAAGTGACATCTCCTCCTGCACCTGCTTTATTTTCCATTTCAACAAACTTATCACTTCCGATCTTGTAAGAAATTTGCTCTGGATTTGTCCGAGAAATGGCCATTCTGTACGTCATTGGCACAAAAATCTCCGCTTGTCTTACCAAATCACTTTTTGTTTCGTCCAGTGGACTTGCACACAAATATAGGATGCCTTCTTCAATGCGATATTTGTTGATAAAAGCATTCCCATCTCTGAAAGACATGATACTCTCAAAAGGTTGTACACTAGAAACCGCACTGATCAAATAGGATAGATTGACGGTAGGTAATTTTAAATTGCGGTTATTGTTTTCAAACACATCAGAAAACACAAATTCCCCAGTATTGATATTGGCAACTTCTTTGTTGTCATTGAGTGCTGAAACCAAGGTATTTGCTCCACTCATAGACAAAAATTGATTGTAAGAATTTAAGTCGGCATTTGCTCCAGGAAAAACCAAAACTTTGCCTCCTGCTTTGATGTATTGCAAAAGTTCTGATGCCAAACCTGAAGAAATACTGCGTAGATCATGCAAAATAATCAATTGATTATTATCAAATTCTTGATATTGGATTTGAGAAAGATTTTGGTGATTTATTTGAAAGTAAGAAATACCTTTAAACAATGCATCCAAATATCGGTTGGCTCCACCCTCATCTATAGAAAGGATATTTATTTTCTCCGCGACTTCAAATGATATAAAATAACTATCATCAAATTGAATAGGATAATCCAATATTTTGATCTCGGCTTGATGTGTTCCTGTAGTTGTAATACTGAGATTGATTGTGTCCGTAGCAGAGGATCCAGCAGCGACGTCCATGAGTCCAATGGGTCGTTCCTGATCATCTTTCAAAATAGAAAGTTTGACGCTTTCTATATCGTCGTCTCCATAATTGTGCAATCTCACAACCAAGGCATTGTTTTGATTGATCATCGGCACAGGTGAAACAAACCAAACACTATCAATCGCTACATTTCTGGTATTGACACCTTGCACAGGAATGAGATTTACCTCCATGGTCGTGTCTTGCCAACCTTCTACATTGGTTATACTTTTTTGAAAATCAGAAATGAGATAAGAAATCTGGTTATCTCCTTTCAGTACTTGTTTTTGCCTATTGATGATCTGAGATAATTGATGAACCGCCGGACTCGGTGTTATTTGATCAATGGTAGTCAAGGCATCATCCTTAGTAAGTGTTCGTTGATATTTTCCATCAAAGTCCTGAGTTAAAATCTGGAATTTATCACTTTCTGTATAAGCGTTGACAATATCGCGAGCCCTATCTTTGGCGATGTCTAGGAGAGGAATATTTTGACGCTCACCATTCATAGAAAATGAATTATCGACAAAAATACTGACTGCCTTTTCACCAACTCGCACCTTATCATCCTTCTTTAAAAAGGGTTGTGCGAATGCAAATACCAATGCAGCCAAAGCCAAACATCTCATCAATAAAACAAGCAAATTTTTCAACCTGCTTCTAGAAGAAGTTTCCTCCTTGATCTCTTGTAAAAACTTAGTATTGGAAAAGTAAACCTTCTTGAACCTTCTGAAATAGAACAAGTGTATGATGATTGGTATCGAAAGACCAGCAATAGCCCATAAAAAACTCGGATATAAAAAACTCATAGCTGCGCAAAAATAACGGATTCAATGAAAAGAACGCTATTTATAGATAAAATGATTTGTTGTGTTATAGATATTGATTAAAGATACTTAAAACCGTATTTATTAATAAGCAACAACCGGCCTTTTTGTAAGGGTTGAAGTCTTTGAAATAAACGATGTATTTTATCACCTTGAATAAAAAAGTGCAAAAATAAATTACTTATTTAATTGACAATCAATATTTTAGTGACATAACTATCGACTGATTCAAAATCAACTCTAGAAGCACTAAACACCAAATAGACACCTGGAGCAGCTTTTCTCCCTGTATAGTCTCTGCCGTCCCAATTTGCCTGTCCTCCCAATGCTGTAGTTTCATAAACCAGTTTCCCATTGATATCTGTGATTTTCACATTGGCATCTCTGCCCAAACCTCTCACAGAAATAGTTCCTTCGTAGCCAGGTCTTACCGGGTTTGGAAATGCATAGACTTCCTCACTGTGTCTCGCCTTTGCACCAACCGTCTCCGTTTGATATGCCTGAATTCCCTGAGCTGTGCCAATATACATGACACCAGATTTTTGGTCAAATTTTAGAGAGACAACTGTATTATCCAGCAATGGGGAATTTGTAGTTGTAAATCGCAAAACCTGATTTATAGCATCCGCACTTTGTACAAAAATACCATTTCTAGTGCCAAACCATTTCCGATTACCACCATCAAATTCAATAGATAAAATATCTTCAGTTTTCAATAATATTGCTGCAATACTATCTTGCAATACTTTGATGACATTACCCTTACAATTTTCATCAAAGGGGTCACAATCAAAAACTACAGGACCCTCATTGGTACCAACCCATATTTCACCATCTTGATCTGCCTGGATGCTATAAATACTGCCGCCTTCAAGTACAGAATTGGATTGATCAAAATAACGATATCGATCATCAGATGGGTCATTGATGCGTTCTCCATCGTCCAAAACCAAGACCCCACCAGGATTACCAATCACGGTAAACCATTTGTAGTTTCGATCATCAAAAGCGATTTTGGCGATGGCTTTGTTGGCAATGGGAGGTACAAAGCTATACCAGTTGCCATCTGGTGTACCTGCAAATATTGGTTTGGGCGACAAATAAGCGGTAGCCCATAAATTGCCGTTTTTATCAAACTTTACAAATGCGACCCTGTTTGTGATCGGTAACTTAGTATTGTTGAGGAATTCAAAACTTTCTTTTTCAAAATCATAAATCATAATGCCACTATAAAAACTGGCGGCATAAATTTTGTCCTCAGTAGGATGGGGAGCAACAGAAAGAAAATTGAGGAAATCATTTTGGTCAATGGTATTGAAAAAAGGCCCTGCTAAATTCAACCATTCATCATTTTGTAAAACATAAACTCCATTCCTATTGGAAAGTAATGCGTAATTATCAATGGAAGCACCGCCACTTGCAAAAAATACTCTATCATTTTTTACTTCAATCTGACTCGTCTCAAATGACAAAGGCGAATCAAATTCTACCATCTGGCAGCCTTCATTGAGACCAGCAGTCGTAAATCTGAACAACCTCCACATGTCTGCAAACCATACCCTGCTTTTTTCATCTTCAATTCCATAAAGTACGCGGTTGGCACAATTTCCTCCAGCAGGTAAAACATTTCCATTTTTATCGATGGCCTTGATCAAAGATGAAACATTGTTATCTCTATATCCAATCAATAAATGAGCGCCTTCGGTTGTCATAAATATAGGTTCAAATGAAAAACCTACCTCCACTGACAGTGGTGCAAAAATATTTCCATTATCACTGACAAAAACTCTTTTATTAACGGTGGTGTAAACTTTGCCATTGAAAAAAGCTACCATGCGTGAATCATAACTTGCTGGCAAGTTTGCTCTTCCACTCAAAAATTCCCATCTTGAAAAATTAATTTTAGAAATGTCGTCTTTTCTGATTTTGAAAAGCCCGTCATCAGTAGCAGCAAATAAGTGTGTATTGCTAGCACTGACTGCGTAAACTGGGAAAGAAGTGAAGGTAGTAAACCTGAATTCTAGCGCTTTTAAATCCCACTCCACAATTCCAAAATCTGTGGATAAATAAGCAGTATTTTCGTCCAGGATGAAAATATCATTGATGTTTTTACGACCTATGATGTTTTTGTTGTCTTTTATGTCAGAAATGGTGTATACTCCCTCGTCAGATACAATATCAATGCCACCAGATTCATAAATAACAATGAGTTGCTTGTTGAATTTATCAAATTTGATCTTTGAAATGACTGTTTCTGATAATCCATCCATTTTGGAAAGTTCTACAAAAGAAAGATCATTTTTATCAAATATCAATATGGACCTTTTTGTAGAATAGTATATTTTTTGGTCACTCTGAGTTACCCAAGCACCTTCTCGTTTGGGTAGATAGGTGGCCCAATCGCCGATTTTCATCGGTTGTTGACCATAAATAACTGCTGTAGAAAAACCTAAAAAAACCAATAAATAAGATAAAATTCTCTTCAAAATCAAAATTTCTAAGTTCATATAAAAGTGCGAAGTAAAAGTAAGTCATTTGATCAAAGTTAAAGAGATACTCATTCAATATTGATCAATTTCACTTAGCTAACGTTTATAATGTTGATATTTGTATTGTTTTTAGATCAATTTTAGCTTCAAAGCTTAATACTTATTTAAATGGAAGTAATCACACTTGGATTTTCGCCTTGCCCAAATGACACTTTTATTTTCGGAGCCTTGGTCAACGATCAGTTGATACACAAGGATTTGTCTTTTCAATACATGATGGAGGATGTAGAATACCTCAATAAAGCTGCACTGGCAGGTGATTTGGACGTGGTGAAAGTTAGTTATTTTGCCTTTACAAAACTATCAGATAAATACCAGTTGTTGACTTCGGGCGGAGCTCTTGGTACCAACTGTGGCCCATTGATCATCTCAAAAACATCGGGTAGAATTCCTTCAGAAAAAGATGTAATAGCCATTCCAGGAGAAAATACCACCGCAAATCTGTTACTTACATTGGCTTATCCACAATGCACCAATAAAGAAGTGGTCTTGTTTTCTGATATTGAAAAAGGTGTTTTAGAAGGAAAATATGATTTTGGTCTCATCATTCACGAATCTAGATTTACTTATCAGCAAAATGGATTGTTTAAAGTTCGTGATTTAGGCGAATTCTGGGAAGAATATACTGGAACGCCAATACCGCTTGGTGCTATTGCCATCAAAAAATCTTTGCCTGAAAATACAAAAAAGCGGATCAATGAGCTCATTTCTGAGAGTTTGCAATACGCCTATGACCATAGAGATAGCGCTATGGATTTTGTAAAGCAACATGCACAGGGAATGGATCCAGTCGTCATGCAAGCGCACATTGACCTGTATGTGACACCTTATTCGATGGATCTGGGTGATCATGGTAAAATGGCTGCTTCACGATTATTTCATGAGATTGAACTAAAGTTGGGCATCAAGGAGCCAGAATGGCCAATATACATTTGAGGGATAAATAATTTATTTGAGATCATTGTTGATATTCATTATTATTGTCTATCAATTCCAATAAATCTTGACCAACTCCAAAAAAAATATTCTTAATAACATAAGCTATTTAGTTTTTGTATCTATTCTTATTTACGAAATATTCCAAATTTATACGGCTAAACGAGACCTTCTTCAACTTAGTCAAAATCTGAATTTCAACCTTGCCTATTTTCTCATTTGTTGTTGTGTTTTCACTGCCATCATTTTGTTGAATAAGGATAAGGAACAAGTTGCACCGGAAACGATAGCTTTACCCAAAGAAAAACGGTCTACTTCGTATTTTGATGGAATATTTACGTTTTGGAAACAGTTGCCTTGGTATATCAATGGAGGAGTCCTACTATTGAGTATATTAATGGGTTTGTTGTGTTTTTTTGATTTGGGTTATTTTGATATTTTACCAGATGAATCGCTACACATAGAATCTGCCCAGGGTTTTAATGAGACGGGAAACTTCAAAAGGTGGGACTTTCTTTTAAACAAAACTGGAGAGCCATATGATCGAGCATGGTCTTATACTTTTCTCATCGCAATTGTTTATAAATTTTTTGGTGTTTCTGTTGAAAATGCACGTTTAGTTTCTGCCTTATTGGGAATACTTTTCGTCCCAGTGATGTTCAGAATTTCCATGTATTTTACCAAAAGTTACACGGCGTCTTTGTTGACTACCTTGGCTGTAATATTTTGTCCCTATTTCTTAGTTTACTTTCGTAGAATTAGGATGTACTCCATGCTTTTACCCGTATTTGCACTCTTTTATTATTTTGCTATTCGGGTTATAAATGAGCCTAGTGGAAGAGGTAAATTATTTGGGTCTGTTTTATTGGGAAAGCTACTAGATTTCAAAATGCCATTATTGGGAATGACCTTGTTTTTTCTCTTTCTATCATTCAATGTGCATCAATTATCATTACTGAGCCTTGTAGCCTTGTTTATCTATTTTATCTATCTAGTGATCTTACAAAAGAGTCTCAGGTTAATGACCATTTTTGGCCTTGGAGTTGTCATACTTATTTTAATAATGATAAAACCAGAGGTTTCTGGTGGACTCGAAAATAAATTCAGTTTTTTCAAAGAAAACAACCAAATCTACCTTACCTTTTTATTGCAGCCTTTATTTAGCATCAACTTCACTTTAGCAGTTTTTACATCGGGCATTTTATTCATTTTTAAAAGTGAAAATAAAAAGATGTTGGTTGCACTGTATGCAATGGTCTTATCTACCATATGTTTATTTGTTTATTGCATTCAATATGATATCCATTTCAGGTATATCTCCTACACAATGCCTTTTTTCTTTATTTTAATGTTTTATCTCTTAAATATTTACAATGAAAAGGTGGCACCAAAATATTTTTCTTTTGTGCTTCCTTTAGCATGTGTTTCAGTGATGCTCTTAAATTTTGTAAATAGCAAGGAATCCATCTATTACAAAAATCCAGAAGCTCAGTTTACTGAGAAGGTCTACAGGACGATGAAAAGGCAATTTGACCCTAAAACACAACAAATCTTGGCTTTATTCCCAGAAGAATTTTATCTAGATGAAATGGCTCCTAATACTCCGCTGATCGCAATGCCAAAAGATAAGGAATTGGGCCTCGGACAATTGAATTTCCTCCTGTCCAAAAAACAAAGTTCTTGGGTTACCTGGCCAACACACAAATCAAGACACATGCGTCAAGAGGTGATAGAAAAGATTAACAACACTTGTCAAAAGTATCATGGGTATGCGATTGACAATACTTTTGTAAAGTTGTATTTGTGTAGAAGGTAATGGAAACTAGGTTGCTCTGGTTTGCTTTAAATAGTAAAGACGCAAGGCCTTGCGTCTCAACTTTATGTCTTATGGGCGGAAAGCATTCCACCCCTTCTATTCCATTACTTTTCTATCTGTGCTTCCGTAGCGTCAATTTCATTTTGAACATAAGCGGCCAATTCTGCTACCGTCATGGTACCAATGTCTCCTAGACCTTGCCTTCTTACTGAAACTGTTCCTGTTTCTGCTTCTTTATCGCCAATGATCAACATCAAAGGGACGCGTTTCAATTCGGTATCGCGAATTTTTCTGCCCAAAGACTCATTTCGATCATCAATAAATCCTCTGATGTCATATTTTTTGAGTGCTGTTTCCACTGTTTTGCAATAATCAATTAATCTCTCTGATACAGGGAGCATGCCATATTGATCGGGCGTAAGCCAAAGTGGAAATTTACCTGCAGTGTGCTCAATGAGGATAGATATAAACCTTTCCATACTGCCGAAAGGAGCTCTGTGAATCATCACTGGCCGGTGAGGTTTGTTGTCAGAACCAACATACTCCAATTGGAATCTTTCTGGCAAATTGTAATCTACCTGTATGGTTCCCAATTGCCAAGAACGGCCCAAAGCGTCCTTGATCATGAAATCTAGTTTTGGACCATAAAATGCAGCCTCCCCGAGTGCAGTTGTTGTAATCAAATCAACTTCACTTGTTGCCTCAATGATGGCTTTTTCGGCAGCATCCCAATTCTCATCACTGCCAATATATTTTTCTGGAGTTGCTGGGTCTCTCAAAGAAATCTGAGCCGTAAAATTATCAAATCCCATTTTTTTGATGACCTTGGTTGTCAATTCCAGGACGTTGAGGAATTCACCTTTAACCTGATCAACGGTGCAAAAAATATGGGCATCGTCTTGTGTAAAACCTCTTACCCTAGACAGACCATGTAATTCTCCTGCTTGCTCATAACGATAAACTGTTCCAAATTCACCAATTCTCAAAGGCAATTCTTTGTATGACCTTGGTTTATGTGCAAAGATTTCACAATGGTGAGGGCAATTCATGGGTTTGAGCAAAAACTCTTCCCCTTCTCTAGGAGTTTTAATTGGTTGGAAACTATCAGCACCATATTTGGCATAGTGTCCTGAAGTTTCATACAATGCTTTGCCGCCAATATGCGGAGTGACCACCATTTGATAACCACTTTTTTCTTGTTCTTCCCGAAGGTAATTTTGCAAACGCTCTCTGAGTTGTGTTCCTTTAGGTAACCATAGTGGCAATCCACTTCCCACTTTTTCAGAAAACATAAAGAGTTCCAATTCCGCACCTAATTTTCTATGGTCACGTTTTTTGGCTTCTTCTATCATTTCGAGGTATTCGGTCAATTCCTTTTGTTTCGGAAAGGTGATGCCATATACCCTAGTCATCATTTTACGCTTTTCATCACCACGCCAATAGGCACCTGCGATGTTTGTCAACTTTACTGCCTTGATTGGTGAAGTGTCAGGAATGTGTGGACCTCTACACAGATCGGTAAAATTTCCTTGTGTATAAAAAGTGATTTTACCATCTTCCAATCCTTCTAGCAATTCCAATTTATATTCATCGCCTTTTTCTTCGAAATACGCAATTGCTTCTGCTTTTCCTACATCTTTCCTTACGAACGTATTTTTCTCCCTCGCCAAGTCCAACATTTTTTGCTCCAATTTATCCAAATCAGCTGGAGCAAGTGCTCTGTCACCTAAATCGACATCGTAATAAAAACCAGCTTCGATTGCTGGCCCTATACCAAACTTAGCTCCAGGGAAAGCAGATTCCAAGGCTTCGGCAAACAAATGGGCGGAAGAGTGCCAAAAAGTATTCTTTCCAGCTTTGTCATTCCAGGTATTGAGTTTTACATTACTGTCCGTGGTTATGGCTCTGCTCGCATCCCAAGTTTCTCCATTTACATCAGCACTCAGCACATTTCTTGCCAAGCCCTCACTGATCGATAGGGCAATGTCCATAGCTGACACACCGCTTTCGTACTGCCGTACACTTCCATCGGGCAAAGTAATGTTTATCATATTCTATTTATTTATTATATATCTAAGCTCTTCGAGGCACAAAAGTAAAAAATGGTAGCTGGTATATCATTAAAATTGAAAAGATATTTCTGAGTATGGTATAGACTCTACAAAATTCGGTATTTTATCCTAAATTAGGCGATAATTCCTGAATAAAGAGACTGAAAACAAAAGCTCTAATTTACGATCTGTCTATAAAAATTTTAAAACAAGAACGAAAAAATGAGAAATTACGTTATTTTTACTTCAGGGTTTTGATAAAAATAAAGCAATAATATGATTGGAGAAAGTAAGGTTCAAAATAAAAAGACGCTTGTAAATTTATCTTTATATAAAAAAATTATAATGTCATTAGGTCCGTCTGTCTTTATAGACTTAGATAAACCTAAATCATTAAAGATTGAGGAAGAACTACAAAATATTAAGCAAAAATTTTTAATTGATCAGCTTGGACTTGAAGACTCCCCTGCTCTGGATAAAAAATTGGATAAAATAACAAAGATATTTTTAGAATCTAATAATTTTGAAGATTACGGACTCCCCTACTTTTATTATTTACTAGTTATTCATTTTGACTCTATTGATTTCTTTCTCAAAGAGAAAATTTCAAATGAAAAAGAAAATGATCTTTCGGAGCCACTGTTAGATTTTGCTAAAAGCTTAGCTTCCAGACAAAAAGATATTGACCAAGATATCCGTAGAGTAACAGATGAAAACTTTTTTTCTCTCTTATTATGAATATCGAAGAAGCGATCTTTCTTTATTTACCGAAATATTTGTCTGCAGAAAGTCAAAAAAGAATATTTGAAGAAATAAGAGGCTTTCCTGAAAATTTAAATTCTAGATTTTACACCACAGTTTTAAAAAACGAAACTAACGTTTTTCAAGGTGACGGCATAATTGATCTTATGGTAACAGACTTGCCTAATTCAAAAATTGAAAATGCAAAATGCATAATAATTTCAAACACTTGCGACATAGACCCAGCAAATACTAGGTATTTTGAATCTCGTCTAACATATGCTCCTATTTTCAGTTTGGAAATGTACAAGGCAAACCTTGAAAAGAATAACATAGATAAACAAAAAATAAAAGCTCATATAAATGCAATTAGGTCGCAGGAGATTACACAAATATTTTATTTGCCTGCAAATACCGAAATTCCAGAAGCAATAGTTTTTCTAGATCGCCTCAATAATTGCAAAATAGATGTTATTACAAAAAATAATATTTACAGTAAAAGATTATTCACTTTAAGCAACTATGGCTTCTACATGTTTTTATTGAAATTATCAATGTCATTCACTAGAATTGGAGAATCAGTAGATCGCGACAATCCTTAACACAAATTAAAAATTGAATATGACCACTCATTTCCCATTTTCAGCAGAAACTTATCGTGCGCGAAGAACCCAATTCATCAACTTTGTAAAATCGGGAAAATACTTATTTCTGAGCAATGACGAGGTAGCCTATAATTATACAGACAATGTTTTCCCTTATCGGCAAGACAGTTGTTTTTTGTATTATTTTGGCCTGGACTTTCCTGGAATATATGGCATAATCGATGCCGACGCTGGAACCACAACCCTGTTTGCCGATGATATCGACATCAATATGGTCATCTGGACAGGCCCAATGCCTTCCATGAAATCCTTAGCTGAAAAAGTGGGCATTGACTTAGTTTTGAAGGTTGATGTTTTGGAAAAATCGGTTTCATCAGATATTCATTTTTTACCTCCTTACAGAGCTGTCCACTCTATTCTTTTGTCTAAAATACTTGGAAAAGACGTTCACAGCATTGCAGAAAGTGCTTCTAGAACCATGATCAAAGCGATCATCGCGCAACGATCCATCAAATCTGATGAGGAATTGGTTTTGATGAATGAAGCTACAACCATCAGTGAAACTATGCATTTAGCTGTCATGAAAGCCACCAAAGCTGGTTTGAAAGAATATGAATTGGTCGCATTGGCTTCCAAAATAGCAAGAGAACACGGCACGGTTTGGTCTTTTCCACCTATTATGACCATCAATGGGCAAACTTTACACAACCATGGTCATCATAATGAGTTGATGAAGGATCGAATTTTACTTTTTGATGGCGGTTGCGAATTAACTTCTGGATACGCAGGAGATCTAACCAGAGCTTATCCTGTTTCAGGTAAATTTACCCATAAGCAGAAAGAGGTCTATGAAATTGTCCTGGGTGCTCAAAAAACCGCGATCGACCTCATCAAACCCGGTGAAGCTTATTTAAATTGCCATTTAGCTTCAGCGCGCTACATATTTGACGGCTTAAAACAACTGGGCATCACCAAAGGAGACCGCAACGAAGCAGTCCAAGCTGGGGCTCATGCTCTATTTTTCCCACACGGACTCGGTCATATGATTGGACTAGATGTCCATGATTTGGAAAACTTGGGAGAAGACAATGTGGGTTATGATGAAACCATCAGCCGCAGCAAACAATTTGGTTTGAGATCTCTTCGCATGGCCAAAAAATTGGAAATAGGACACGTTGTGACCGTAGAGCCTGGCATTTATTTTATTCCCGAATTAATTGCCTTGTGGAAAAATGAGCAAAAATTTTCTGAGTTTATCAACTATCAAACATTGGAATCGTACCTCGATTTTGGTGGTATCAGAATTGAGGATGATTATGTAGTAGTAGCTGGCGGGTCAAAAAAATTGGGTGATGTCAATTTACCCAAGGAGATTGGCGATGTAGAGTCAGTATTGTCAATGTAGGTCGATCCCCTTTCAGAAACAGAGACTAGTGAGCAAAGGAGGTAAATTAAGTGGCTCGAAGCTCGTGGCTCGAAACTCGTGGCTCGCAGCTGACCGCCAAAAACTGATCGCTGAAAGCTGCCTCCTCAATAAACTTCCACAGCCACCTCTTCTTCAAACGCATTGATAAAAAGAGGATACTCATCAGTCAAACCATTATAAGCAGCAGTTTTAGCGTCCATTCGGTGTTTGGTCACCAACGATTTAATGACGTATTTCCCCTTGGTTTTAGGCTTATAATTTAGTTGAAATGTTCTTCTTTCTCCAGGGTTCATATTGTTGTCAGCTATTTTTTTAGCAGAGGGGTACCATTCCCAAGTTTCTCCAATCCTATCCGTTTTTGTAAATACCGTTTTGCCAGAAGATTGATCCATAATTTCCAATTTGATGAGATAAAATCGCTCAGGATCACCTGTTGGTAATCGGTGGCCAGCGAATTCATTTTGCAAAGTCAATTGATATTGAATGCTGTCGGTTACTTCAATTTTTTCTTTGACTTTTGAAGGATAAAAAGCCATGCCATTGAGACTTTTTACGACCAAACCTTTCACTTTCGGAATGCCTGATCCAGAAAAACTATGTAGATGGGATGTCCTAACTGGCATACCAAAAACCAATGGTCTTTGCAGTGTATCCATGTGACAAGAAATGCAATTCTTTTGCCCATGAAATGAACTGGCAGCCCACTCATCGCCTGTTTGGAAAGTACAAACCAACTCTGGAGTCACCACAGCATTGGCGTTATGACAATTTAAACACAAAGTTTCATTGAGAAATTTAGGATCTTTTTTCACCTTATGAGGTGCTTTGTCAGACCCAATCGTCCCGATAAGATCGGAAGAGCGTCGTGTAGGGAAAGAGTGTACCATCCAGTGTAG
>ERZ795059.4049-NODE-4049-length-13938-cov-12.115753_pt1 | contig 13938 bp, 13 predicted proteins | sample MGYA00375143_ERZ795059 | MGnify/ENA primary metagenome ERZ795059 (study PRJEB30188, sample SAMN05720168) | activated sludge metagenome | isolation source: Anaerobic digester | place: USA | collected 2015-01-07 ... | reverse complement strand
GGCCGAGATCGCTGACGCCTACGCGCAGGAACAGGTCGGCAAGACCATCGACGTCCTCATCGACGAAGTCGACGAAGACGGCGCCACCGGCCGCTCCAAAGCCGACGCCCCCGAGATCGACGGCAACGTCTTCATCGACGACGTCACGCTGAAGCCCGGCGACATGGTGAAAGCCAAAGTCGTCGAAGGCGAAGGCGTGGATCTCTGGGCCGAGTTGGTCCGCTAGCCTCCAAAATCCGTAGGGTGCATTGAAGCGGAGCGTAAATGCACCGCCAGCGCCCGACGCCGGCACGGTGCATCAAGATGCACCCTACGATCCCGCGACCGCGGCCTCTCAAGCGAAATCTCCTTCCGACCCGCTTGACAACTAAAAGCCTAGTTCGATACTCCTAAGCTATTAGTTGCCGTCAACGGCACACCCCAGCCAAGACCCCTCAGAAGGAGATCACTCCCATGCGCCTGGCCCTCGCCGCCGCCATCATCACCGCCACCGCAGCAGCCGTCGCCGCCGTTGGCCTCGCCGCCCCCGCCTCCGCCGAAGTCCGCACCTACAACCTCGCCGGCTTCAAGAAGATCGAAGCCTCCGCCGCCTTCAAGATCGAGTTCACCCAGAGCCCGACCTACTCCGTCGTGATCGACTCGAAATACGATGGCCTGCACAACATCATCGTCGAGAAAGTCGGCGACACGCTGCGCATCACGCGTCCGCAGAACAAGAACATCAAGGGCAAGCTGGAGGATGTCGTACGCATCTCCGCGCCCACGCTCGAAGCCCTGAAGTTCGACGCGGCCATCGAATTCGAAGCCGACACGCTGAAGGTCAACGACCTCACCATCGTCTCCAAAGCCGCCGTCGATGTCGACATCAAGAACCTGCAGGCCCGCAACATCACCATCGTCGCCGACGCCGCCACGCAGTTCGACCTGCGCGGCACATGCGCCAAACTCAACGCCACGCTCGGCACTGCCTCCGAACTCTCCGCCGACAAGCTGAAGTGCCGCGAGACGCACATCGATGCGGGCTTCGCCTCCAACGCCCACGCCTTCGCTTCAGAGAAAGCCGTCGCCAACGCCGGCATGGCCTCCACCGTTCGCATCAGCGGCCGCCCGCGCGACTTCACCGAAACGCACGACCGCTTCGACTCAAAGGTTTCGCTGGCCGACTAGGCTCGCATCACAGACCTGGCTCCACGCATCCTGACCGCCCAACCTGACTGGGCCGGAGCCAGCACCAAGGAAGAACCGGCGGCGCATAAGAAGACCCCGACAATGCCAACGCCGCCGGTTCATCCCCCCAAATTCCCCAGCGCCCGCGCCACAAAGCGCATATTGTTTTTCGATAAGAACGAGACTATCCTGAAACCACGGACGCCTTGGGTTAGAGGCGAAACTTGAATGCCCGGCTCAGTTCGTCCGTCCAAGAAGACTACGAAAACATAAGGGCAAACTGATGCATCGCGCTTTCCTCATCCTCCTCCCCACCATCGCCGCCTTGTCCGCCGCCGGCTGTGTCGTCGGCAACGCCAGCGCCAACGGCCAGCCGTATTCGGACGCTCACCGCGCCAGCTACACGAACTTCGACGAAGTCGACGCCTCAGCCGGCGTTGAAGTCATCGTCAGGCAGGGCGCCTTCAACGTTCAGGCGACAAGCCCGAACAACGCCAACCTCGACAACCTGATCGTCGAAGTGCGCGACCGCACGCTCCACGTCAGCCGCAAGCAGAAGGCGATGGGCTGGGGCGACAACCCCCACTATCGCGTCGATGTCTCGGCTCCCGCCTACACCGGCTTCGAAGCTTCCTCGGGCGCGAGCATCACTGGCGCCAACCTGCAACTCGCCAATGTCGACGTCGACGTCACCTCCGGCGCCAGCATCGAGTTGTCCGGGGCCTGCAAGGCACTCAGCGGCGGCGCCTCTTCCGGCGCGCGCTACAGCGGCAAGAATCTCAAGTGCGAGACCGCCAATCTCCAGGCTTCATCCGGCGCCAGCGTACAGGCCTTCGCCGTCAGCGCCGCCAGCGGCGACGCCTCCTCCGGCGCCAGCGTGAACTTCTTCGGCAACCCCGCCCGCCTCGATCGCGACGAGTCCAGCGGCGGCTCGGTCAACGCGCGCTAGGCTGAGGAAAAATCGCCATGAAAAAGATCACCCCGCTCCTCTGCGCAGCGGCGCTGGCCACAACCAGCGGCTGCGTCATGACCGAATCGGTCGAAACACGCACTTTCAACCACTCCGACTTCGACGCCATCGACGCCTCCGGTGGCGTGAACGTGGTGCTGAAACAAGGTCCGTTCGCCGTCAGCGCCGAAGGCCCGAAAAGCAAACTCGACAAGCTCGTCGTCAAACAGCAGGGCGCGACGCTCTCGGTCCACCGCGAGTCGAGCACGATCACCTGGTTCAGCGTCAGCACAAGCGACGTCGTCACCATCACCGCGCCCACTTACACGGCCATCAGCGCCACCGGCGGCGCCGATATCGAAACAGCGGGCCTCGCCCTCCCCGCCCTCGCTCTCAGGATCAGCGGCGGCGCAGATTTCGACGCTAAAGACTTCAAGATCGATCAGCTCACCGTCGATGGCTCGGGCGGCAGCGATGTGCGCGTCTCCGGCGCCTGCAAGTCCGCCACCATCAACGCATCCGGTGGTGCAGATTTCGGAGGCAAGAACTTCATCTGCGAGACGGCCACGGTCACGTCGTCCAGCGGCTCGGATGTCGAGATCCACGCATCGCTCACCGCAACGGGCGACGCTTCATCCGGCGCAGACATCCGCTTCTACGGAAATCCCGCGAACGTCACCCGCAATGAAAGCAGCGGCGGCGACGTTGAGGTCGCCAACTAAGGAAATTGCTCATCCCGCTCCGGTAAAACCCGGAGCGGGATCCAGGGCGCCGTCGTTGTGGCGCCGGCTGGGTGGGACCCTGGGACCCGATACGCAGTCGGGACGAGCAGTCGAACCTGTCGGCTTCTAGCGTCCGACGCGGTTCATCAGGAACACCCGCGCATTGCGGGGAACACCAAGTTCAGCAAACGACCAGACCATGCGGCGGCCATCGGGAACGAGCGCCTTGCAGTGATCTTCATTGATGCGGCGGAAGCCGACATCGAACTTGTCGTCGCCGCGATCACGCACCACCGGCGCAAAATCCTGCTTGTCCGTGCAGCCGTTCGAATGCGCGATGATCATCACTTCGGGACCGCGCGAACTCACCTCGGCGCCAAGCACTTTGGCGAAATCATCATCCCTGTCCCAGCGGGACTCGCGCACATCGGCGTCCACCACGATGCACCCGGAGAGCATCACGCCAGCCAGCCCGGCCGCAGCCAGCGTCGTCATCTTTTTCATCTCAGACCCCGTTCTTATCTCGTTGGGATCATTATCGATATTCGATATGAACGCGCGATGAATACACGTTGGTGTACGGAGCAACCCGACCCAACAATCGCTTCAACTTCGCCAGCAACTTCCCCGGTCCGCGTCGCGCCGCACGCTCACCTTCTCGAACACGCTCCACGCCTGCTTGCAGCGCGTCGCCTGCGCCGTGCGTCATGGTCATCGGCACGAACAACGCGTCGTGGATCGCAGACGTCGTGCGCGCGTCCTCGTCGACGATGCAGAGGTCGAAATAAAACGCACTCCGCGGCAGCGAGCTCCGCGCGCCGAAGGTGATCTATGTTTGCCAAGCCATCATCGCTCTCGCGCGCGATGCTTGCGTGTAGTGACGGGTCACCGATCAGGCTCAGGAGCTCACCGATCCTGCACCACTCCGCGCAAAGCGCGCGAACACCACAACTCGCATGAGGGCATTAACCGGGATCAGGCTGCGACTCGGCATCGCAGGGGAGGCCCTGCGGCGATTTGCTGTACAAAACTAAGTGTTACCGGATTGACCCGAACAGGCGCCCAAGCCGATATCTCTGGTTCCGAGGCCCGTCCCCCCAACCCAGGGCCGAGGATGGAGGGGGCGCTGGGTGACCAGCGCCCCCGACACATTTCAGGGCTACTCCGCAAACTGCGGCACGGGCAAAAGCCCGATCCCCATAGCCCAACCTTTCCAGTGATAGCTGCGCGCCAGGCCCTTCGGCCATTCCCCATTTTGGGTATGCGGCAGTCATCCATGCGATTTGGCAGACGGTCCGACCGCGATCGGAAAACCGCTCGCGCTAGTCGATTTTGTACTGCTCCAGCCTGTAACCCGGATCAGGATATTCCAGCTTCATCGCTTCCAGTTCGGCGCGGATCAGCCGCGAGGTGATCGCATCGCGCCGCGACCTGCTATCGGCTGGCACCACATGCCACGGGGCATGCGGCGTCGAGCAACGCTGCAGCACCGTTTCGTAGGCAGCCTGATACTCATCCCACAGCTTGCGGTCTTCCAGATCGCCCGGATTGAACTTCCAGCGCTTCTCGGGAACCTCCAGCCGCTCGCGCAGCCGTTCGCCCTGCTCCTCCTTCGAGATGTGCAGCATGATCTTCAGAACGCGCGTACCGTTCTCGACCAGCATCTTCTCGAAGTCGTTGATCTGCGCATAGCGCTGCTCGACCATGCTGGCGGGCGCGAGATTGCGCACCTTCACAACCAGCACGTCCTCATACTGCGAGCGGTTGAAGACGGTGATGTAACCCTTGCGCGGGGCCACCTTGTGCAAGCGCCACAGATAGTCGTGCGCCAGCTCCTCCTCGGTCGGCTTGCCGAAGGCATGCACCATCACGCCCAGCGGACTGGTGAAGCGGAACGCCTCCTTCGCCGCGCCATCCTTGCCCGAGGTATCGATCCCCTGCAGGATCACCAGCAACGCCCCGGCCTTGGACGCGAACAACGTATCCTGCAGCTCGTTGATCTTGATCGCGTCCTCCTCGAGCGAGGCTTTCGCGTCCTTCTTGCTCTCGAACAGCTTCTCGCCGCGCGTATCGCGCTCCTTCAGCGAGAACGACTTCGCCTTCTTCGGGTCCACGATCGTGGCGCTCTGGACATCCTTCAGGCTCGGCTGGCTCGGCATGGGCACTCCTGCGCTAATCCCCCGGTAACGCCCCAAGCCTAGCGCCTGATGCGGCCCCCGTCTTGCCTTTCGCCTCACGGGCGAGCGCGCAGCCAGAAAGCGAAAGGGCGGCCCATTTCCAGGCCGCCCTCTCCAGTGTTCTGCAGTCGTGATCCCGTCTTACGACGAGTAGTATTCGACCACGAGGTTCGGTTCCATGCGCGCGGCGTACGGAATGTCCGACAGCGCCGGCATGCGGATGAACTTCGCCGTGCCGGCTTTCTGATCGACTTCCACATAGTCGGGAACTTCACGTTCGGCCGAGCCCATGGCTTCGATGACCAGCGCCATGTTGCGCGAACGCTCCTTGACCTGAATGATGTCGCCCGGCTTCACCAGCATCGAGCCGATGTTGGCTTTCTTGCCGTTCAGCGTGACGTGGCCGTGGTTCACGAACTGACGCGCCGCGAAGATCGTCGGCACGAATTTCGAGCGGTACACAACCGTATCCAGACGCGACTCGAGCAGGCCCACCAGCAGCTCGGCGGTGTTGCCGGTGCGGCGCGTGGCCTCTTCATAGGTCTTGCGGAACTGCTTTTCCGTGATGTCGCCGTAGAAGCCCTTGAGCTTCTGCTTGGCCATCAGCTGGATGCCGAAGTCCGACGGCTTGTTGGCGCGGCGTGCGCCGTGCTGGCCGGGACGGGTCTGGCGGTTGTTGATCGGGGATTTCGGACGACCCCACACGTTTTCACCAACGCGACGGTCGAGTTTGTACTTAGCGTTCTGACGCCTGGACATAATAGCCTCTTTGTCGATGCGCCCCGGCGGGACCCCTATGGCCCTCGCGATCTCAACGGCGGTACGCGCATCACCCGTAATTCCCGACCGTTTCCGGCGCGGAAGCGGGCAAAAACAGGATTGGCGGCCATAAGTCAAGGCCGCGGGCCCTCCAGCCGGAAAACTCCCGGTTTCTGGGCGTTTCCGCCGCGCCCCCTATCGTAACAGATGGTTAGCGGGAACGCTTGAAAAGGTCCGCGACTTGAGGATTGTGGCGCCTGGCTGGGCCACAGGCCGCCGGGGAGCGAACACGTCCATGGATTTCCTGTCTCTCGAAGCGCTGCAGGCCTTCCTGATGGTCGTGGGCATCGACCTCGTCCTTGCGGGCGACAACGCGGTCGTCATCGGCCTCGCCGCCGCGGGCCTTCCCAAGGAACAGCGCGGCAAGGCGATCCTCATCGGCGTCCTCGCCGCCACCGTGCTGCGCATCCTCTTCGCTCTTGTCGCCACCCAGCTCCTCGCCATCATCGGCCTGCTCCTCGCCGGCGGCGTCCTGCTGCTCTGGGTGTGCTGGAAGATGTGGCGCGAACTCCGCACGCCGCACCACAATGACGATCCCGAAGCCATCGCCGGTCAGGATCTCGACGGCGACGGCCTCATCGCCGGCAAGCCCGTCGTCAAGAAAACGCTTCGCCAGGCCGTCGCCCAGATCGTCATCGCCGACGTCTCGATGTCGCTCGACAACGTGCTCGCCGTCGCCGGCGCCGCGCACCAGCATCCCTGGATCATGGTCTTCGGCCTTGCGCTCTCCGTCGTGCTGATGGGCGTCGCCGCCACCTTCATCGCGCGCCTGCTCACCAAGCATCGCTGGATCGCTTATGTCGGCCTGCTGATCATCGTCTATGTCGCGCTCCACATGATGTGGGACGGCGGCTGGCAGATCTACGACTGCAACCCGACCTGGTTCGGCCAGACCGAGCTGGGCACGCATTGCAAGATCAACCCGACCGTCCCTGCCGCGCTCACGCCGGGCGCGCACTAACGCATCAACGACGGGACGTAGGGTGCATCTTCAGATGCACCGCAACAGAACGCAGGGTGGATCAAGATGCACCCTGCGCCCACGCATTTGCCCTAGAACGTCCCCGAAACACGCAGCCGCACCATCGGACCAAACGTCCGATAGCGCTCCTCGACGAAGTCCACGCCATTCGTCCGCAGCCGCGGCTGCCCTGCTCCCGCCGACTGATAGACGAAACGCTTGTAGTTCTCGGACGTGTCGTTGAGGTTCACGGCCTGCAAACGCACCTTCATCCCGAACACGTCCTTGTTCTCGATCGAGAAGAAGTTCACCGACGGCGCATCCCACCGCCACGCCACCTGATCCAGGCGGTAGCCGGCATAGTTCCGGTATTCCTCGATGCCGGCGACCAGCGCCCACGTCGTCTCGGGAATGTCCCAGCGCACCGAAGCCGAAGCCGTCGTCTGCGGCGCCCATGAGATCTCGCGCGGCGTTCCCGTCAGCGGATCATCCAGCTCGCTGTCGCGATAGCGATAGCTGACATCGATCTGCACGCCCTTCAGGCCGATCTGGTCCAGCTTGAGCGTGCCCGATCCCGTGATCGAATACGCCCACGCCTTGTCGATATTGCCGACGCCGCCGCCCACGATCGCGCCGATATTCTGGCTCGGATTGCGCACCGGCAGTCCGTTCGCATCGATCGGCACGAGGTCCACCACGTCCTCGATCATGTGGAACTCACCCGCCAGCTTCACCGCGCCCCAGGCGCCCAGCGCCTTGTTGATCTCGGACGAGAAGATCCACGACTGCTCCGGCACGAGATCAACGTTGCCCGCCGACTGATTGTTCGACTGGATGTCGACCGACGACAGGAAGTCGCCGAAGTCGAGCTGACCAACCTTCCGCTCAACCTTCATGTTCACATCCAGCGTCGGGTCCACCTTCCACACCAGCGACAGGAAGCCCTTCGGCCGCACGAACTCGCGCGTCAGCCCGCCTCCACCTGTCTGCGTCAGCTCGGAATACTCGACGCCCAGCGAACCCTGCAGGTTCCACGCATCGCCCAGCTGACGGCTGTAGGTGACGTTGGTTTCCGCGCGCCGCTCTTCCACGCGGGCATTGCCGCCCGGCAGTGGATCGAGCGTGTAACTGCCATCGCCCGCACGCATGCCATAGCCCGTCGCCAGATCGAGGAAGTTGAACGCGCCTTCCGCGGCAAGGTGCAGATCGCCGCCGAATGCAGCGAAGCCATACTCGGCGCGCACAATGCTCTCGCCCTCTTCCTCATGCTCCAGCACGCGCTCGCCCGTGCCCGCCAGATAAACCCCGGCCGGGTTGTACGACTCGATGGTGACGAGATCATCGCCCTCTTCGTAGCGATGCAGACCGATCAGCTTCAGGCGACCCGGCCCAAGATCGAACTCATAATCCGCGCCCAACTCGCCGCCGAGTTCTTCCTCGCCGACATTCGTGAATCGAGCATAGGGCGTGGCGTTCACTGGATTGCGGTATGATTCTTCGAGCCCCTCGAAGTCGAGCTTGCGCAGCGCGAAGTTCATGTTCGCGATAGCGCCATCCTGCGCTTCATATGTCAGCGTGGCGGCAAGGTCCGGCTCATGCCCCTCGCCATGGAAACCCTCACGTCGCGCATCCAGCACGTTCCCCGCGCTGCTGCTGATCGTACCCGGACCATCATGCCCGTTGTGGAACTCCTGCGCATTCAGCTGCGCAGACCACGACCAGCCATCCTCGGTCTTGCCGTTGGCCGACACGCCGCCGCGGAACCACGACGGCTGCAGGTTCTCGCGGAACTGCGGCTCGATATTCCATGTCCCGCTGAAGGCCGTGACCTTGGCAATAACGTTGGCCACCTGCCCCGAAAGCCCCGGAATGTTCAGCGTCGCGCCATCGACAATCTCGATCCGCACCACACTGTCGGCCGAGATGCGGCCCAGCGCCGTCTCTGCATCGTTGGACTTGCCCGAAACGCGGCGGCCATTGATCAGCACGTTCTGCTTGGCCTGACCGAAGCCACGCTCGTCGCTGTCATTGTCGCTGATCGTGAAGCCGGGAATGTTCTTCACCATGTCCACGGCCGTCTTCGGCGCAAAGCGCGCGAAGTAGGACGGCTCATAGGCTTGCGCCTTCGTTGCGGCGTTCGCCGGCTGCGCCGTCACGGGCGGCGCCTGCTCCTGCGCAAACGCGGGAGACGCCACATATAACGAAGCTGCGATCGAGAGAGCGCTGGCTGTGAGAATTAGAGGCGCACGTCCGCCTGCGCGGTGAGCGCATGTGTTACCTGTCGACAATCTCGTCTCCTGACCTTGACGGTTTCTTATGGAGACGCTGGCTCCTTCCGACAGGAACAGCGGCTCATTCAGTTCGATAGTTCGGGGAGTCTTAGTCCGGCCTGATTAGCGCTCGGTCTCGTGAGCGCTAATCACTTTGGAACACAACTTATCTAGCGCCTTGCGAGCGAAGATAGGCTGCGATTTCGTCCTCGCCGTTACGCTCGGCGACTTTCAGCGGCGAGCCTTTGCCGATCGGCGAAGCGCGGTTCACGTCCGCACCCTTCTTCACCAGCAGCTTGACGATCTCGAAGTTGCCCTCAGCGATTGCCGTGTTCAGCGGCGTGTCCTTGCCCGGCGTCGCCTTGTCCAAATCAGCACCCGCCTTCAGCAGGATCTGAACCGTGCCAACGGCGTCATTGTCAGCCGCGATCGACAGCGGGGTGCCCTTGCCCGGGAAGCCCAGGTTCACATCGGCGCCGGCCTTGATCAGCTCCTGCGCCACGCCCGGGCAGTTGTTGTCAGCCGCCGCCATCAGCGCCGAGCCCCTGCCCGGCTTCATCAGGTTCACGTCAGCCTTGTCCCTGATCAGCTCGCGGACAACGTTGATGTCGCAATCGTCAGCCGCGTCATACATCGGGTATTTGGGACCGCGCTTGTTGAAGCTGATGTCGTTGCGCACCACATCGAACTCGCCACGCTCACGCGCCGCACGGATCTCGTCACGCGCCGCCTGCATCGCATCACGCGCAACCTGCATGCTGTCCTGACGATCGCGCATGGCCGCCGCGATATCCTCGCGGTGCGAAGCGACTTCCTGGCGGGCTTCTTCCATCGCACGACGGATCTCGGCCTGCAGTTGCGGTCCAAGCGCAGCCTTCATCTCTTCCTGCGCCTGACGCAGTTCCTGACGAAGCCCCTCAGCGTCGAATGCGCTGGAGTTCTGCCACTCATCCATGTGATCCGGATCGATGCCGGCTTCCTGAAGGGCCGTGCGGACCTCTTCGAGGATCGCAGGCATCTCGTTCATCATCTCCGAGCTCACCTGAGCCGAGATTTCCGCACCCAGCGAAGCCAGCTCAGCCGAAAGGCCCGCCATCTCCGCCTGCAGTTCCGGCGACAGCTCCGCCAGCGAAGCCTGCAGCTCCGGCATCATCGACTGGACCATCTGGTTGATCTCGTCATTGAAGCCGGAGAAGTCCTTGCCATTCCACTGGAACTGGATGTCCGACGGGGCGCCATCGAGTTCACCAGCACGCTGGTTCTGACGCTGTTCGTCCATCATCGCGCGCTGAGTGGCCTTGCGATCCTTCAGATCAATCGCCGACTTCGTATCGCGCGGCTGGGCTTCAGCCGTGAAGCGCGGCGTGATCATCGCGGCAACAGCCACAGCCAGAGCCAGACCCGCAAAGGCGAGACGGCCGGAGTAACGCGCCGGGTGTCCACCCGTCTTGGCGATCTCGATCAGGCGCTTGATGCGGCGACCGAACTGCGAGCGCGGACCAATGGCGCCGACCGCAAGCTTGGGCGCACGCACCCACAGCTGGTTCTCGGCCTGCTTGGTCAGCGAGCGAGCGAAGGCTTTCGCATCACCCGTGCGATCGACAGCAGCTTCATCGCAGGCGACTTCGCGCTCTTCATCCATGCGACGGCTGATCCAGTAGAGCGCCGGGCTCCACCACATCAGCGCCAGCACAACGCGCTGGCCCAGAGCCGCCAGCATGTCGCGGCGACGAATGTGGGCATGCTCGTGCTCAAGCAGAGCCGCCATCCCGGGCGAACCCAGCGCAATCGACACCGGCAGAACGATCGCCGGCTTGAACAGGCCAGCCGCCATCGGCCCCGGCGCTTCCGGGCTCACGAGAACGCGCACGCCCTTCATGCGGGCCTTCAGCGTGTCCGGCAGATCGGCAGGCGTCGCACGCGCCACCAGGCGCTCGACAGCAACCAGATCCCGCACCGTACGCGCCAGCAGGAACACCACACCCGCCAGCCAGATCGCCAGCAGCGGCAGACCCATATCCGGCAGCTTGATCTCCGGCAGCGTGAACAGCGGCGCAGGCGCAGCAGCAATCTCCACAGGCGCAACCGGCGCGACGGGAGCTACAGGCGCAGCCGGTGCAATCGTAATCCGGTTCACCCGCCCCGCTTCATTCCGCTCGAACGAAGCCTGCATCACATTGGGATCAACCGGCGCAGCCGCCGGAGCAGGCGCCGCCATCGGCGCTGGCGCAGGAGCCGCCCCCGCCAGGCTAACCGGCGCATTCATCTGCTTCAGCAGACCCGCCACAATCGTCTCGCCCGGAATGAACGCCGCCATCGGCAGCGCAAGGCTCGCAATGAAAGCGCCGGCCGCGAGGCCATAGCGCGTCTCGCCGCGCATGCGCTTGCCGAGAATGAGCACACCAGCGAGCACAGCGGCCAGCGCCACGCTCTGCCACAGGTGGCCGAAGATCATCGTCTGAGACAAACCAGCTTGAGACAGGCCAACTTCACTCATCGCCGTCCTCCGGAGAGATCATGTCGAGTTCATCCTTCAGCATCTGAAGCTCGTCGTTGCTGAGGGTCTCGTTTCTTATGAGATGCTGTGCGAGCTCGGTCGGCGAGCCTTCGAAGAAGGTCGACACAACCTTGCGCAGCGCGCGGGAGCGCGCCTCGGCGCGCGTGACAGTCGCTTTGTAGATGAAGGCGCGTCCGTCCTGGCGCGGGATCACGTAATCCTTGTCGGTGAGGATACGCAGCAGCGTCAGCACGGTGTTGTAGGCAACCGGATAGGTATCCTCGAGCGCGTCGGTCACTTCCCGCACACTCGCCTCACCCTTCGCCCAGAGCACGCGCATGATGCGCTGCTCCGCCTCGGTCAGGACGTCGGACTTTGGTTTTGGCATCGGCTTTTGTCTCTTCTTGCCTGGGCTCTTATTGGCCAGCCTTTTGGGGCCCGTTTCGTCCGTTGGTCCTGACCGACTTTGCGGACAACTAGTTCCTTAGGTAGTCCTCTATCCCGTTTATCGATAATCGAGTCAACTAGGTTTCTAGTTTGAATCTGGAAATTTCTGCGGATCGCGCCATGCGATCCCCTCCGCGCACGTAAACAAGCAAATCCCAAGTCAAGCGCAGTAAACCCAAGACAATCCGCGACCACCCTTCAGCACCGCGCAATACAGAAACAGTCGAGTTTCTCCCGTCAAGCGAACCAGGACACTGAACCGTTTCGCGCCAGCCACGTTGATCCTGCTCCAACGGGCCATCCGGCTCGATTTCGGGAGACTTCCACATGATTCGTACTGGTATTTTCGCCAGCATCGCGCTGGCAGCTTTCATTGATCTTCCCGCCACCGCCCAGATCGGCGTAGGCGGCTCGGGCTCAGCCACAATCGACACCCGCCCCGTAACCGACACCGCGCGCGGCACGGCCGATAAAGCCCATGGCGCAGCTCACGCCACCGTCGACACGGCCAAACAGAAATCCGCTGAAGCCTCCGCGAAGGCCAAGGCCGCTAAACCCGACGTGAAAGTCGGCGCCAGTTCATCGACCTCCGCAGGCGCAGGCGCAAATTCGAATGGCGTCTCTGCTGGCGCCTCGAACAGCACCAGCGCCGGAGCATCGGTGAACAACTAGTCTGAGCCGAGAACTCAGATCGAGGACCAATGATCATCCCGGGCGCGTCACAGCGCTCGGGATTCTATTTGCCGGGACCCGATATCGCGGCCGCACATTGAGCCGAGCGATTGGCGGCTAGTCCTCGCGCTTGACGCGCGCCTTGCCCCGGCCAACCGCCAGCGCCTTGATCGCTCCGCGGAAGGTCGACACCTCCTGCGCCGTCCACCCTGCGCGGGTAAACGCATTGCGCAGGTTCTGCGTAATCGGCGCCCGCTTCGCATCCGGAAAGAAGAAGCCCGCGCGATCGAGCTCTTCCTCGAAATGCTCCATCATCCCGACCAGCTCTTCGCGCGAAGCTGGCGCGCCCACCGTGTCGATGAAACCATCCGGCAGATTCGCAGGCTCACTCGCCGCCCAGGCATGCGCCATCAGCGCCACCGCCTGCGCGAGGTTCAACGAAGCAAAACCCCGATGTACCGGATACGACAGGATCGCATCGGCCAGCGCCACCGCCTCATTCGGCAATCCCGCGCGCTCGGCGCCGAACAGGATCGCCGCCCTCGCCTGTGTCGCGCGCATCTGCGCCACAGCGCCCGCCGCATCGACAACCGGCTTCTCCATCTCGCGCGGCCGCGCCGTCGTTGCGAACACGATCCCGCAATCCGCAATCGCCGCTTCAACCGTATCGAACACCCGCGCCGTCACCACATCCGGCAACGCGCCCGCGCTCATCGTCTCCGCAGCAGGATTGGGCCACCCATCGCGCGGCGCCACCAGCCGCAGATCATGCAAACCAAAGTTCGCCATCACCCGCGCCGCCGCACCGATATTCTCCCCCATCTGGGGCGCCACAAGAACAAAACACGGATCACTCATCAGGCCCCTCTACCCCGTTCACCCCACCGAGCAAAGCAACCCGTAGCGTGCATCAACGATGCACCACGCCACACCCACGAAAGCCAGTTCCTTGTCCCGCTCCTCCCGACGCAAGTCGGGACCCAGAGCCACGCCCACCGTGTAGGGTGCATCTTGATGCACCGTGACCGAACCCAGGTGCATCAAGATGCACCCTACATCCCCACGCTGCGCGATCCGAAACTGGGGGATAGAGCGGGACAGATTCATGGGACGGCGAAATCCCATCCCAAGCAATCTCAACGCCCTACACGCCCAAACTGTAGGACGGAGCCTCCCAGAATCTACGGCGCCCAGAACCGGGTTATACTGCCCCCGCACCTGACAAACGGGAGGTCTTGGAACGCGTCCGAGCTCAAG
>ERZ795059.4046-NODE-4046-length-13951-cov-11.404217_pt1 | contig 13951 bp, 9 predicted proteins | sample MGYA00375143_ERZ795059 | MGnify/ENA primary metagenome ERZ795059 (study PRJEB30188, sample SAMN05720168) | activated sludge metagenome | isolation source: Anaerobic digester | place: USA | collected 2015-01-07 ... | reverse complement strand
GAAAAGTATTTGAAGTTTCCGCACATGAGTATGCCCAAATAACTGAAGGAGATAAAGGCAGGCTTTCATTCAGGGGAGATGTATTTATAGCCTTTGAAAGACTGATATAGGAAACCTACGCCGCATTAACCATCAGATAGAATATAAAAGTACTTCCGGCATCTATCTTACTGCGTACATAAATATGACCCGACATCCTTTCTATAAATGCTTTGGCAATCGTGAGCCCAAGACCTGAACCTCCATACTTTCTGCTTATGGAGCTGTCTGCCTGAGAAAAGGGTGAAAACAATCTTTCCATCTGCTCGGATGACATTCCGATTCCGGTATCTTTTATCACAAAAACTACTTTCCTCATATTTCCATATAATCTACCGTGAATAACGTTTAAGTACACACCACCTTCTGTGGTGAACTTTATAGAGTTGTTCAAAAGATTTACAAGTATCTGTTTTATCTTTACCACATCACCAGAGTATGAACCCTGTTCATGATTAAAAAACTGTATTTTTAACTCCAGATTCTTTCCTCTGACTATAGGCATGAAAAGATCCTTTATATCCCCAAGCATCTTCACAGGGTTGAAGTTCTGATTGTTAAGCTCTATACTTCCGCTTTCTATCTTCGATACATCGGTTAGGCTATTAATTATCTCATAAAGAAACTCCGATGAAGTCCTTGATTTTGAAATATAATCAATCTGCGTTTCAGAAAGTGGAGTATCCATTATTTGATCAAGATATGCAAATATATCATCTATATTATTTCTTATTCTTTCACTCATAGCCTGAAGAAAGACACCTTTTTCATAATTTATTCTTTCAGCCCTCTCCCTTGACTCAAGAATCTGCTTTTCATATCTTATATTCTCATCTATATCCTTGACAACAAAAATTTTGGATATAACCTTTCCGTTTCTGGATACTTTTCTGGTGGAAGCATTGTAATACCTGTTTTTCCAAAAAAAATTCCATTCATCATCAAGCTCCCCACGAGAGTTAAAGTACTCTTTTATACTTGGAAAAACCTTTTCTGCACTTTTTCCCAAAACATCGTTTGTATGCATGCTGAATATTTCGCAGGCCCTATTGTTGAACTCAATGATATAGCCTGCTTTATCTATCACTATCAAGCCGTCTGCCATATTGGATACAAGGAGATCTTTCGCTATGGGGACGATATTATATATTTTCAGTTTGACTATAGAATAGGCCATTATAACCCCGGAAATCAGAAAGAAAAAGGGTGTGTAGTTAAAACTGTACTTTATTACCTGAAGCAGATGAAGAGTATTGAAAACTAAAGGAAAAAGCAAGGCACTCAAAAGCAAAAGATAAATCACCACATACATGCCTTTACTGCTGAATACTTTTATAACTACCATGAAAAAAGATATCACAAGAAAGGAGTACTCATATATGCTTATCCAGTAAAAAAGAGGCGTAGGTGTTCCCAGTATGAAGGTATATCCATCTTCGGTTATTGTGCCGAGATTTGTAAGGAGCATCCCATGAAAAGAGTTGGTTGCAACCAATACAAAAAATATTATAGATAAACCAGCAAAAATAATCAGATGCTTCCTCTTAAAAAAGGGAAAAACACCGGTAATCTTCAAAGTTGTCCAAAACCAAAAAACAGGAAGAAGAAACATGGGAAGATACTGAAGATTATACCAAAAAACTTTGTCCGTAAAACTGATACAGACTATCTCGAAAAAAAAGCCCAGCGACCACAGACTGGCACAGGCCATTGAGGCGGAAAACGGATGGGCAATGCCTCTCTCACCTTTTCCAAGGCTAAATATATTCAATAAAAACATCAATAGGGAACTTACCAGAAGAATCCAGACTCTAGGACCTACAATGCTCATAATAACTCACCGCTCAACTTTTTTTGTAATAACATTTAATATTATACACTAAACATTTAACATATGTATGCACAAAAAAAGAATTGAATTTTAAGATCATAAAAAAATCGCGGGCTCACGCTCGCGATCCTGATCTTTACTATAGTTTAGGTAAACTGTATATTGCCGAAAAAAAGTGAAATATGCTTCCTCCTAGAACAAAGAGATGCCATACGGCATGCATAAACTTCACCTTCTTCATCATATAAAATACAGCTCCAACAGTATAACAAAGGCCCCCGATAAGTAAAAAGATAAAGCTTATCCTGGGAAGGTTGTCCCATAATGGTTTAATAGCCATTATGACTATCCACCCCATACCTATGTAAGCAAGGGCGGCGACCGCTTTATACTTTTTTATATATAAAGCAGAAAGAGTAATGCCTAACGCAGCTAGACCCCATATTATACCGAATATCGTCCATCCCAGGGGGCCTCTCAGAGTAGTAAGAGTAAAGGCAGTATAGGTTCCGGCTATAAGAACGAATATGGATGAGTGATCAAGAATCTGAAAAATATGCTTGGCCTTTTCATGCTGAATGCTATGATATAAAGTAGACATAGTATAAAGCACTACAAGGGATACCCCGAAAATCGTAAAACTGACCACATGCCATGCTGTTCCGTAAATAGCGGCAAATATTATAAGGATGACTAATCCGGCAATACTTAGCAGTCCCCCTATACCATGCGTAATACTGTTTGCGATCTCTTCACCCAAAGTATACTTTCTTACGTCTTTTTTCATGTTTTCACCTCCCTCTTGAAAGGCATCACAACTTTACTTCCAAGTATCCTATTATACCTTTATTTTATTAATATTCCTGCTGCTGCCGCTGCAATACAGAGTGCGATAATTATAAAATCCCATATTCCGGGTCTGGACGAACTGCTCTGAAGAGACTTAATACTGCTTTCAATAGAGTCAAGTCTTGCTTTTAACTGCGTATTCTCGTTTTTTAGACTTTCCATTTCTTTTTTCAGACTCTCCATTTCTGTTTTCAATATTTCAATTTCGTTTTTATAGCTTTCAATAACAGGGGTAATGTTTGATTCAAAGTCAGTTAGCTTTATTTGAATCTCATTGACCTTAATATCTATCTCCTCGTCCAGGCTGATCATCTTTTCATTAATCGTTTTTATCAATTCCTCAATAGTCTTAATAAAGTCAGTCATCTCCACAACACTTGAAACCGAAGTTTTTAAATAATCATTCAGATACTTCTCAAGAGAGATAAGCTCCTGCTGAATCTCAAACTTTCGGTTAAGAAGCTCTTCAAGAGACGGAACAGCTTGTTCCTGAACATCTAAAACCTGTGTCTCCAAAACTTCCGTAGAAGTAGCTTGCTGAGTCTGAGGCTCCGGAACTGTAGTAGGAGTAGCTTCCTGGGAAGACGAAAATGCAAGCGAGACTAAAAGAACCATAAGCAAAATACCCAAAAGTTTTTTCATACTATCACCTCTTATAAATTTTAACCCCTTCTTATTATATAATATTTTTAAACTTCTTCCACCATTCCGAACCCTTCGGAGTTTTTTACTCCCAAACCCCATTCAAAAGCTATCCTCATCATCTCATCGCTGCCTGATATACTGTAGATTCCCGTCCAGCCTTTTATTATTGACTGTTTATACCTTATAACTTTTTCATCTTTTTCGGTTACTTTAAAAGGAGAAATATCAAAAGTACCTGATCTGATACCCAAAATTGCCGCTTTTTTGTTCATGTTTGATTTGATACACTCTTTAAACTCCACCATATCCGGGCTGAAAAATCTGACAAACTTCGAGTCTTCATTTTTTTGAGTTTCATAAACAGTTATAGGACAAAGCGCTCTCACCTTCATACTGCTTTTTAACTTATAATCATTGCTTTTCAAAGAACTCACACTGACGATATTATCTCCAAGTCTTACTGTATTATTATTAAGAAAGTAATTTACTACATGATCCGATATATCAGAAAACGGAGATGAAAAAATAAAGTATATCTCTCCGTCAAAAAGTATTCTTTTATCTTTGATCTCGTATTTTGAAGAAAATATTCTTGAAAAACAAAATGGTTTAAACTTTTGGTTTTCATATACTTCACCTATATCATGAACATCCTTGAACTTCTGTGTGATAATGTTGTACAAAAGACCTTGTATAGCATAATTGTAATGAATAGGAAGATCTATGTTTTTTCCCTTAAGATTTATCTTTATTCTCAATGCTAATCCTCCAAACCTGACTATTTTCCATAGTCTACGTGTTTTTATGTTTCTGTTATATTATATCATACTTCTTTTAGGAAATTTTTTTGAATTAATATATCCTTTTATCTTTTAATCAAAAAAAAAGAAGACTGCTCATACCGCAGTCTTCTTTTGTATTATGCAATATTTTTGATTCTGAAGTCTTTGTTTCTGAATATTTCTATTACCGTTTCTTCATCGTGAATAACGTATATACCCGAATACTTTGTAAGATACTTGTTGTCTTCTATTTTATTTTCAGGGATATACGTTAGTAATGCTCCTCTGGTTACTCTCCTGGATTTGCCGTTTTGAAGAATGAAAAGGATCTCTTTTTCTTTCAGTCCGTGTCTGATAGCCTTTCTTAGAGCGTTTTTTGATATACGCATACTCATGCTCTCCCCTCCTTCATTGTCTTCAAATTATTATTCGACATTTACAGTTAAATATCTCCGGAGAGCTTTTTCAAAACCTTACATATTACCATCAACGGTCATCTTAAAACTCCAAATGCTCCGAAAGCAAAATATCTTTTCTCTCAGAAATTGCATTATTTACAGCGTTTTGTATTATAAACTCCATCTCCCTGAAATTTCCGGGATAGTTGTACTCTTCAAGTTTTTCTATTGCGTCTATTGATATTTTTTCCACTGCATACTTTCCCTCAAAGTATGGATTTATTTTAGGATTTTGAAGTATAAAGTTTATAAGAAATCTGATATCGCTTTTTCTCTCCCTTAAAGGCGGAATGCTTATCCTGTAACTAAACCTGTAATACAGATCTGATCTGAAACTTCCGTCTTTTATGCTTTCTTTTAAGTTCTTGTTAGTAGCTGCAACTATAAAAGCCGGAGCAGGCATTCCGGTCTCATCAGAACCGATAGGACGAACCTTGAAATCATCCAGGTATAAAAGCAGTTTTGTTTGTACCCCCAGGCTAACTTCGGCTATTTCATCCAAAAATATAATCTTTCCGGCATTTTTGAGTATTCTACCCGGTTTATCTTCAGCATCTGTATAAGCACCTTTCCTGCTTCCGAAAAGCTCAGTGTCCACAAGATTTTTTTCTATATTAACAAGTGAAAACTTATACATCCCTGCTCCTGTTTCTTTGGATATAACCTCTGCAATCATAGACTTTCCTGTCCCCGTCTCTCCTTCTAACAAAAGCGAAGGTAGAACAAGATCACTAAAATTGGAAAGATCTATTCTGGTTTTTGAGTTCTTAATCTTTTTGTCTATCTCTCCAAACTGGTCCGTATTCTCTTTACGGCACTTTTTTATGTCATTTATTATAGTCCTTAGTCTGACCGAAAAATCTTTCATGCTCTTATCGTAAAATATGCTTATATACTTTTTTGACTTGTAAGTATCAATGGGATCTTCTATCTCGAGCTTCCAGTTGCTTATCTTCTTATAGCCTAAGACTTTGACAAATCGTTCTTCACACTTGGTATCCAACTCTTCACTCTGGTTTCTTATTATTTCTTTTAAAAGCTTTTCAAAGTTTCCCATTTCCTCATACTCATACTCAAGTCTATCTTTTCTGAAAACACCGATTACATTGTACTTTAAAAAAATTTCCATAACCTCGCAGCATATCTTAGCCTCTACAATAATAATCATGGGAAAATACGATTTAAACTCTTCTATCTGTCTACTATCCTTAGGCTTTTCAAATTCGCTTTCATCAACAATATAACAGCTTGCTTTTTCGTAATCCTGCGTAAAAAAATCTTCTGGCTGAATATTTTCTCCTTTTTCTCTAAACTGTCTGTTCAAAGACTCCATAAACTTTTTTATGTACTCTTTGTCTTTTATATATATCATTTCATATCCTCCACGAAATATTTCCTATACTCTTCAAATACCTGAAGAACAAGTACCGATTTTTCTTTTAGAACCTGCTCAATTATTCCGCTTTTACAATAATCATTGTTTTCTTTAAGTATAAGAGAAAAGAACGAGTTAAAATGCGTATTAAACTTATCAAAATTAATGCCATCTTCAAACTTTTTACCTATCTTCTTTTCACCCATGTATGCAATGAAATAATAGATAAATTCCGAGAGATCTTTTGATTTGAGGATTGCTATATCTTTATCAGTAAATTGTATGCTGTTGAAAACATCCTTATACTCATACATCTTTTGCCTGAAGTTAGAATAGTAATTTTCAGACTGAATGCCTTTTCCGGATGTAAAAAAGGATATGGGGTAAATCTTCCCGTCCGGTAAAAGAATTTCATAGTTGTTTATATGATCCTTATCCAGAACAAATATATTGTCGCTCATATCCTGTTTTCTTGAAGTTTTAGCCACTGCTTTTATCTTATCGCCGTCAAGTCTCTCATAAGCCGGAAAAGAATCGATAACCTTCTGAAGCTGTTCTTTAAACTTATTCTGACTGGAAAAGTTCACCACAAAGTATCTTTCTTCTGTCTTTCCTACCTGGTAATAATACTTTTTTGAAAAAGCTATCCCTGTTTCAAACGACTCCTCAAACTCTTCGCCTTTATGCAGAGATGTCTGCGAATAATCATCCGATGAGTACTCCTCCGGAATATCGCTTTTCTCCTTTTCTTCTTCAAGAGTTATTACTTTTATATCTTCACTGAAATCCCTGGCTATCTGCTGTAATTTCTGTTCATTACTCTGCTTCTGAGCCATCCTCATCCCTCCTGAAAAAAGAATAATTGACCCTTGGGTGCGTTTCGTTAAAAATCATAACTTTCTTGTTTTGAAGTTCGTCCATAACGTTCTTCATAACCGTGTCAGAGCTTTCAAAAGTAAGACAGGTTAAAAAACCCCTTAGTTCTGTATTTAAAACAAACTTCTTAAATGAATTAATCTTCAGCTCGGTTTTAATAAACCTGGCAAAGTTATAGAGTATCTCAAAATAAATTGAATATGGATTTATTTTATTCAGAATATCTACCTTATTTGACTCATTCTTTTTATAATTTTGAAGCTTGTATAAAAAATCCATATACTCTGTTTTTTCAAAAGCTTGACTGAGAATATACGAGCTTATTGAGTTCATGTTTAACCCGCGAGAACCAGAATGAAAGGTCTCCATAGAAAGCTGAGTTCCTCTTTCTCCAAGAACATGTCCTGCTGTAATACCTATCATTTCACCATCTGAAAAAGATTTTAGTGTTGAAATGTCTTTTCCAAGATACTTTCCCGATACTCTGAAAGTGTTATCTTTTTCTTTTCTTATACCTGGAGAAAGGAGCTTTACCTTATCTATGACTTTAACTATCTCATTGAAGTTTGATGCATCTACAAAAAGCTCTTCCCCGTCAACCTTTACATACCTGTACATTATGAAATTTTCGGGCTTTTCATAAGATTTTATTTTTATTTTTCCTTTTCCATAAGATTTTATTTTTATTTTTCCATAAGATTTTATTTTTCCTTTTCCATAAGATTTTATTTTTCCTATAGACTTCAAATCAATTTCAAAATACTCTTTAAAATTACTGTCCACATATATACTTCCAAGAAACTCCGTGAGCTTTCGTGTAAAATATCCAGCATCTGCAACATGAAGTTTTTTATCCATGAGAGTTCTTCTGGCTCTTGCAGCAACTCCGTTTTTGACATTATAGTAGCTTTGCGCAGAAATTCCCTGCAAAAAGTTTTCTTTCTTGTCATCAATCTCTTTGTACAGCTGCTTGTACTGTTCTTCTTTGCCTCTGCACTGAGAGTCCATTATCTTAAACATACTGCTACTCTTATCATTATTACTCTGTATTTCATATATTCCTAAAGTCATACTCTTTTCTGTAGAATCTTTAAGTGTCTTACACATAAGATCGTTTAGATAGATCTTTATCTCTTGGGCATTTTTTCCGTTAATATCTTTCTTTATATCTGCCTTTACCACTTTTTTGTTTTTTGTCTGGACAAGATACTTTCCGTAAACTATATCCTGATCTATAGAGTAGTTTAGATCCGAATTACTCATTGAAAAAGGATTATTTGAAGGCAACATCTTTTCGGTTTCCGCTTTTATTTTTTCATTCCATATCGCCGGAAAGTACACAGCCATGGTATCCCCATCAAAGTCCGCATTGAATCCCTGACACACAAATATCGGCAACCCTATCGTATAATTCTCCCAGAACTTTGGATAGAACGACTGCATCGAATGTCTGATAAGAGAAGGCTGCCTGTTTAAAATCACCAACCTGTCAGGCCATCTCTTGGCAAAAAGCTCATTCAATTTCTCGGATACCTTTTTTCTCTCCTCTTTACTTCCTTTCAACGCATCTTCTTTCAATACTTGCGGTAAAAAATCCTTTTCTTCGTACTCTAAAGTTTTTAACATCTCAATTCCAAACTCGATAGGAAGTATCACATCATCAACCGTAAGCTTCGTTTTCCTGTACTCTGTCCTGGGCTGAGGAGTTATTACAGCTCTGCCAGAGTTATGAATTCTCCTTGCAACAACATACGAACGAGCATAACCTGACTTTTGAAAAGACAGACTTTTAAACTGCTTCTTAATTGCGCTTGTATACTCCAACTTTTCTGTTATATCTTTTATCAAAGAGTCGGCTCTTTTCTCGGGAGTTATACAAAAAGCATCAATATCATCATCATCAATAGTTTGATCTTTCTCCCTTATTATGACCTTTAAAACGCTGCTGTACTTTTCTAATATTCCCTTCAATTCATTAAAAACTTTCCCATCTAGCTCCTTAAGCTTGTTCTTAATTGATTGTTCGTTCTTTTCCCTAAATGCATTCAAAACATTTATGAACTCTTCTTTATCAGCATTCTGTTCATCATATATATACTTTAAAGCCCATCTGTTGCTTATAGAGTTTTTAAAAATTTCTGAAATTACCCTGCTGTATTTCTTATTAGAACCAGCTTCTGCACATACCTCAGTTTTAAACCCGTCCGTTTTAATATTAACTCCTGCTCTTCTCAATATCTCCAAGTATACGTCTTCAGCTTCAGTAACAGGTTTTTTTACAGAGTTAAGACCTTTAAAAAGATGAACCAGTTCCATATTGTTATAACTCAAAAGTGTCCAGAACTCCATCTCTCCAATCTTTTGCCCGCCGTTACGCGACTTACCTTTCAACGGTTGACATATAAGCTCTGATTCCTTTGCTGAAGAAACAAAATGTATCTTATCTCTGACACAATGATCCAATCTCACAAAGTACTGATATCCACACACAAGTCTATTTTCGTATCCGCTTACTGCAAACCTTCCAAAATCGTCTGATCCAATAAGCTTCAGCTTTTCCAAAATCTCTTGCTTCTCATCATATCCATTAAAGAATGGTCCATATTTCTTACCTTGAGGATGTGCAAGACTAGCGTGTACTTCGTACAACTGCCCAAGATTCATTCTTGAAACAACCCCCAGTGGGCTCAAAAGCATGTCTAATACCTTATTTTCGCCTCCTATTGTTGCCTTAGGCATCTGGTCATTATCAAGAATAAGAGAAACAGTTCCCTTATTTCCGTGTCTGCCCATTATCTTATCTCCAACTTCAAGAGGCTTTACAACATTAAAAAGCATTCCTATCTTTATATAATACTCATTATTCTCTCCGTTACTATCACGTTTTTTAACCGGAATTTCAGGTTTGTCAGGAATCTGTTTAACTTCTGCCGTATACTTGCCGGTATACCGATGCAAAAACTCTTTTCCGCCTTCCTTCTCTATAAAAAGAAGATCTCCGTACTCAACCACACTTCCGCTTTTTACCTTCCATAAAATCTCTTTATTCCCATACCTCCACTGAGTACCAACTTTCTCGGGTGATTTCACATTTTTAGTTTTTATTGTAAAGTACTCTTTCTCTTGCACAACTACTTTCATTTTTTCAGCAAAATTAGAACTCACTACTATACCGTCTTCAAAGTTAAATCCATGGTAAAGACCATAAGCTATAAGAGCATTTACTCCCAGCTCTCCCCCTTCGTTTCCTGTAAAAACTATAGGTTTTTCGGCTTTTACAACCTTAACTGCCTGCTTTAAATTTTTTGCTCCCATTAAAACCCTTGCACCATCAGAATGAAGCAAAAAAGGAATCTGCTTTGTAGCATACGAAAGAGAATAATTTTCATCTATCTCCAATATTTTGGGTTTAAAATTCAAACTGCTTAACTCATAACTTAAATTATCACTGTCAACCAAAGTCAAATTAAGTCCTATCTTTTCAGATTCGGGCGTTTCCAACATATCAAAAATATTCGTTTGAGTATCGTTAGGCAACCTAATGCTTTCAGATACCTTTTCAGAAGGATAAACTACTTTATACGGATTAGTTTTTCTCTCAATATAATTAAGATTTTCAGGCTCGAAAAAAACCGGAACCTTCACCCACAAACTTCTGATTTTATCTATCTTATGAAGCTTAAACTTATAAACGCCCAATTTATTTGAAAGCGTATTTATGAGCGAAAGCTGTACAAAATCATTTTCAGCTGAAGTCTTCTTTTTTGTAGAGTTTTCTATCGAACAGATAATAGACATAAGATACGTCAATATAGCAAGATAATACCCCGGAAGAATTATCGAACCCTTTAAATCAAGTATCTTCTCTTTATCTTTGCCAGCATCCTTCTCTTTATCTACGATAACAACCTTTTCATTATCAGACTCTTCTTCTACGTCGGCACTTGCTTCTTCTTCACTCAAAAATTTGTCAAAAACTACCCACGGAGAGTACATCTTTTCCCTGAATCCATTATAAAAATAACCATCCTCATCCTGCGTTAGAATTAGTATCTCGCCGTTTTTACGAATATCATTACCAACCTTTAACGTTACTTCACAGATATTACCGATTTTCTTACCTTCATTATCCCTAAACTCACTTATTTTTTTATAATCAATCTCAGTTTCTTTTAATGCTTTTACAACTTTCTCGTTTTCCTGCTTAAAACTTTCTGACTTCTTCAAAAAATCATAAAACTTATATTTAAAAACATCGAAAAGCTTTTTAATATCAGGATTTTGAAAATCTTCAAATATACTCATTATGCTTCTTTCCTCCCAATTTTAATTTCATGCCTCTAACCTTTATCTCAGCTTTTTCCAACTCTTCTTCTATATCCTCATATATTCTCTTTATCTCGCTTTCTACGTTCTCAGCATCCTTTTGCTCACTAATATTAGGAATTATTTCTATTACCAACTGCGCTTGCCCGTTGCATGTAAAAGCTACAGGATATATAGCCCCGACCGCATTATGCTTTTCAAAATGCTCAAACTGTGAAACCTTGAAAATAATATGAGCCAGCTCCTCGTATCGTGGATCGTAAAACTTCAAAAAATTCATATCTTGAATTATCGGATTTACCTCTTCTAAAAGCATCTTTTCAAGACTACTCTTTATCTCTTTTACTTCCAAAAACTCTTCTTTTTCAAGCAGCTCTTTTAACCTTATAAGCTCATCCTTATACTCAGCGCTCTCATACTTTAAAAGATGCTTTTCTATAAGGAACAAAGCTTCGTATGCCGTTCTCTTCTTTCTTATAATATTGTACTGAGGAGTAATAATTCTATCGGCCTGAACGTCTGTACCGTCTATGAATTTTAACCATCTCGCCGCATGAATAACCACTTGACTAAGCTTTTCATCACCAATTTTTCCTTTAATTACCTTTTTAAGCGGTGAAGTATCTAGCCTAAAGAGATTACAAATATCCTTCTTCTTATCGATAGCTATATCTTCATCTATACCCAAATGCTCCCTATGATACCTGCAGATTAATATCAAAGCTTCGATAATCTCATCTGTCTTCTCACCAAAAAGATCGGTTACCTTCTTAGACTCCGATGAAAAAGAACTACCCTTACCAAGAATGTCAAAAAGCTTTTCTTCCCTGATAAGACTTATTGTAAGCTCATTATGCAGATCACGCACAAAGTTAGGATACTTATCTAAAATCAACCTCTTTTTTTCATTACCATACTCGCCATCAAAATAAAAATATGCATAAGTATGACCCAGATCATGAACATTCATGGCAGCGATCAAAAGAAAGTAAAATATCGTTTTATAACTCATTCCATTATAATACTCACCTTCAGGTACTTCGCCAAGAAACTCCTCTTCCCCCATAACGTTTATGAGCTTGACAGTAAAATCCATAAGCCTTTTGCTGTGCCTCTGAGAATGCTCAACAGTCTCAGGAATCAGGTCACCTATCCACATGTTCGTCCATTTCTTTTTTATCCCCTGAGTAAGATAACTTTCCAAATCATCATTTTTAACAAATTTGATAAGATTTTCACCATACCCAAACGGAATCTCTTTCTTTGACTTGTACATCATTCCTATCCTATCAATAGAATAAAAAGGCTCAAAATCCTTAGACTGATTCAACTGATACACCTTGGTTATCATATCCGGAAGCTTCAAATAATCTTCAGTACTCATTTTAGTTTCAAGCTTCTTACTCTCTATAACATGAATTATCTCATCAAGATAAGCATAATCCCAGTCAAACCCAAAAGCCGGGAACTCAAGCAACTCCTTACCATGCTCAAACTTATAATAAAAACTCTTCTTTTTAAACAAAGAATAGATCACCTGCATAATACTTATATTTTTCATACCCGGCGCTATATCCATAACAACCTTCTGCTGGCGGTCATACTTATCCAAGACCTCCCAAAGCTTTTCTTGCAAAGCTTTTTGATTTTCAGACATTCTTGGGTCTTGTTTAAAAGCCTCCATCTCAATACTTTCTATTTTAAAGACTTTTTCCAAAATATAGGATATGTAAACACTAGACTTAGTTATGTCAGGATACTTTTTTTTATTTTCTATCTCTAACTTTGACCCTAACTCTGACATCTGCAAAGTCAACTTAGTTATCTCTTCTTTATTTGTTAAAAAATCCGGAACCAAAAACATAACCACTTTTGAAACTTCAAATCCTTTTTCTTCAAGATAATATACTGTGTCAAGCTCCGGGCTAAGCTTAATAATTTCTTTCCTATTATTATCTTTTAAAAAAGAAAATAAATCCTTAATATCATTAAATTTATTTGAAATTGAGATCCCTGGAGACATAAAAACAGTAACCGTTCCCTCCAACCTATTCTCAACATACTTAATCTCTTTTATAAAATCATTAGCCTGCACAGCTATATCTTTGTTAGAAATACCCCCGGTTACCTCTTCTTTAATATAATCATTGAGATTATTTTCCAACAGTATTTCCTCAAAAGACTTTTCAACCTTCTTAAGCTCTACTTCCATAACATACTTATAATCAAAGTTATTATACTTCTTACCATAAGGAGTCAAAAACTCATCCACAACTATTTCAGGATCCCTGCACAAATAATGCCTGATCTTACAAACACTACGAGATCCCATAATTTTTTGCCTTTCTGCTTCATCTATCTCTATTATCTCTTCTTTTTCCTCTCTCTCATCCTTACAAACAAGCTTCTTCTTAGAAGTTTTTACCCATCTCTTTGATATCCCAGAAGCAGTCTTTTGCTCCACTAATCTTATTCTGGTTTCATCATAACCATCTTCTGGATCAATATACCATTGAATTATTCCTTCTGACTTCAAAACACGTTCCTTATCTAACAAAATTTTTATTTTATCCTCTTTCAATATGTATTTTTTTTCTTTTTCCATATATATAATAATCATCTCCTTTCCATTCATAAATATTTTATCATATATACCAATAAAAAAACTTTACTTTAAAGCTTTATAACAACTAAATCACTCAAATAAAACAAAAATCTCCCCTTTAGGGGAGTACGGCTTTAGCCGGGAGGGATTTGCCTTTGTGCTTTT
>ERZ795059.4045-NODE-4045-length-13953-cov-6.700460_pt1 | contig 13953 bp, 12 predicted proteins | sample MGYA00375143_ERZ795059 | MGnify/ENA primary metagenome ERZ795059 (study PRJEB30188, sample SAMN05720168) | activated sludge metagenome | isolation source: Anaerobic digester | place: USA | collected 2015-01-07 ... | reverse complement strand
AGCCTCGTAGAGCTTGCCCGAGAAGTTGAGGTGCATGCCGTGGGTGAGGTGACCGCCCTGGTCGAGGGCCAGGCCCAGGATGCGGTCGCCGGGGGTCGCGATCGCGGAGAGCACGGCGGCATTGGCCGAGGCACCGGAGTGCGGCTGCACGTTCGCGTAGGCGGCGCCGAACAGGCTCTTGGCGCGGCTGATCGCCAGGGTCTCGGCGACGTCGACGAATTCGCATCCGCCGTAGTAGCGGCGGCCCGGGTAGCCCTCTGCGTACTTGTTGGTGAGCACGGAGCCCTGCGCCTCGAGCACCGCGCGGGGAACGAAGTTCTCGCTGGCGATCATCTCGAGCGTGCCGCGCTGGCGGTCGAGCTCCTGCTGCAGAACGGCGGCGATCTCAGGATCGACTTCGGCCAACGGGGAATTGAAGACGGATGACACGGGCGGCTCCTCGACACTCGAACGGATAGTACTAACGGTATCCGGTGAGCCCAGGCGTACGGCCCAATCGTGTGCCCGCGGGATGAACCAGCGGGCCGTCGCTCCCCGATGGTTGCCCATCTCAGCGCCAGTTGCGACGGGTTCAGTCTAGCCGCCGCGGTGTTCATAACTCCTGCAGAATTTGGTCTCCGTCGGCGGCTGGGGCGGATTCCCGGGGGCTACCTCGCAACCCGGGGAGGAATTGCAGGAGTTATGAACACGGGGCGGGGGTCTGGCAGAATGGGGCGAGTTAGTTAGGAGTCCTGACTAACTCGGGCGGTGTGCCCGGCAGACCGTCCCGCAGGAGTGACATGAGCATCGCAATCGTCCCCGCCCCCGTGAGCGTCGTGCCCGGCGACGGCACGTTCACCCTCACCGACGCGACCGTGAGCGGACCGCTCGCCGAGTACGTGAGCGAGACGCTCGGACTTGCGGTCGTCGAGTCCGGCGGCGGCGTGCTGCTCGAGCTGGGCAGCGGTGCGGCACCCGGTGGGTACGCCCTCGAGGTCGTGCCGACGGGCATCCGGCTCGCAGCGGATGCCACCGCCGGCCTCTTCGCGGGAGTGCAGACCCTGCGCCAGCTGGCCGCAAACGGGCCGGTGCCGTGCGTGGCGATCGAGGATCACCCGCGGTTCTCCTACCGGGGCGCGATGCTCGACGTGGCCCGCCACTTCTTCGCGGTCGCCGACGTGAAGCGGTACATCGACGACATCGCGCTGCTGAAGTTCAATCACCTGCACCTGCACCTCACCGACGATCAGGGCTGGCGGCTGGAGATCCTCAGCCGTCCCGAGCTCACAGCGAAGGGTGCGACGACGCAGGTCGGCGGCGGGGGTGGCGGGTACGCTGCGCCCCTGTACTACACGCAGGAGGAGTACCGCGAGATCGTCGCGTACGCGGCATCCCGGTTCATCACGATCGTGCCGGAGATCGACATGCCCGGGCACACCAATGCGGCGATCGTCGCCTACCCCGAGCTGGGCGATTCGCCGGCCGAGCCGTACGAGGGCATCGAGGTCGGTTTCTCGAGCCTGGCGATCGGTAGCGAGAGCACCTACGACTTCATCGACGACGTCGTGCGCGAGGTCGTCGATCTGACCCCCGGCCCGTACCTGCACCTCGGCGGTGACGAGTCGCTGTCGACGACCGACGAGGACTTCCTGACCTTCATCGCCCGGGCGACGGCGATCGCCGCGGCCTCCGGCCGCACGATCGTCGGCTGGCACGAGATGGGACGAAGCCCCGACCTGCCCGCGGGCACCGTCGGGCAGTACTGGAGTTTCACCACCCCACAGGAGGGTGCCGCCGAACACACCCTCAGCTTCGTGCAGCAGGGCGGAAGCATCATCATGTCGCCCGCCGACGTGGCCTACCTCGACATGGCGTACGAGCCCGACGCGTCGCTCGGTCTGGTCTGGGCGAACGGTCCGACGAGCCTCGAGCAGGCCTACGACTGGGATCCCGCCGATATCGTGCCCGGCATCGGCGAGGAGCACCTGCTCGGCGTAGAGGCGCCGCTGTGGACCGAGACCGTGCGCTCGATCGGCGACGCCGAGTACCTCGCGTTCCCGCGGATGGCGGCGGTGGCCGAGATCGCGTGGTCCCCTCGCGGCGCGCGGCAGTCGTTCGCCGACTTCGCGAGCCGCCTCGGCTCGATCGAAGCGGTGTGGGATGCTGCGGGCATCCGTCACCGGCCGCTCGACGGGTAGCGCTACTTCGCTGCCGCCCGGCGCCGCAGCCGTAAGTCTCCCGCGAGGAACACGACGACCGCGAGCAGGGTCACACCGGCGGTGACGTAGGGCAGCACGCCCACCCCGACGGCATCCAGGATCACGGCGCCGATGAGCGCGCCGACACCGATGCCGATGTTGAACGACGTCGTGAGGTAGGCCGAGGCGATGTCGCGCATGCGCCGCGACGCAGTGTGCAGCATGCGCGCCTGAAGCACCGGTGGCGCCATGCCGAAGCCGATGCTCCAGATGACGAGGGCGGGGAAGACGATCCACGGCGTGCCCGCGAACAGGCCGATCACGAGCACCGACAGCGCGATCACCAGGAGCGAGCCGGCGAGAGCCGCCCGGGGGAATCGGTCACTGAGGGCGCCCGCGAACACGAGGCCGATGACCGCCGCGCTGCCGTAGAGGAAGAGCACGAGGGCAACCGACGCCGATGGCACCCCGACCGGCCCCAGGAGGAACGGGGCGATGTAGGTGTAGAAGAGGTTGTGCGCCGTCATCAGCAGCACGACGGTCAGGCAGATCAGGATGATGCCGGGGATCGTCTTGTCCTTGCGCAACGGCAGGGGGATCTCGCCGGTCACCAGCGGCTCGAGGTGCTGCACGGGCGGCAGGATGCGCGCGGCGACGACGACGAGCACGAGAATCACGCACGCCATGACGAGGAAGGATGAGCGCCAGCCGAACGCGTGACCGATCGCCGTGCCGAGGGGAACGCCGAGGACGAACGCGGCGGTTCCGCCGCCCGCGGTGATCGCCACGGCCCGGCCGAGGAACTTCTTCGGCACCAGATGCGCCGAGTACGCCCCGACGACCGCCCAGAACAGGCCGTGAGCGAGTCCGCCGAGCACCCGCGCGGCCACGAGCAGCGGGTAGTTGGGCGCGAGACCGGTCAGCACGCTGGAGACCACGAACACGAGCAGCACGACGATCACGAGGGTCTTGCGCGGGAACCGGCGAGTCAGCGTCGCCAACGGTGCTGCGCTCAGCACGACCGTGCCCGCGAACACCGACACGAGGATGCCGACCTGGGACTGCGAGACGCCGAGCTCCGTGGCGATCTCCGGCAGCAGGCCGGTCGGTAGGAACTCGATCGTCACCGAGGTGAAGATGAGGGCTGCGAGGGTGAAGATTCCGACCCAGGGGAAAGTGGTGTTCTTCGCGTCCATGAGGACGATCCGTTCGGTGGGGGTTGGCGTTCGCCGCCTGCGGGATGACGCGGGTCGGCGTCATCGCGTACCAGCCTAATCCAGAAGCTGCGCGAGCTCCCCGAGCGTGGGTGCGGTGGCCGGGCCCCGGCGGGTGACGGCGATGGCCGCGCAGGCGTTGGCTGCCCGGGCGGCGACGAGCGGATCGGCACCCCGGGCGAGGGCGGCGAGGAAGGCGCCGGCGTGGGCATCCCCGGCACCGTTGGTGTCGATGGCCGTCACAGGGAATCCGGGCACGTGGGTAAGCACCCCGCACATGCCGACCAGGCAGCCGTCGGCCCCGAGGCGCACGATGACATCGCCGTGACTTGCGAGTGCCTCGGCCGCCGCCGCGGGTTCGGACTCACCGGTCATCAGCCGCGCCTCGCGCAGATTGCAGCTGACCCAGGTGGCCCGCGCCTGCGCGACGGCCCAGACGGCGGGGTGGATGTCGCCCACCAACGGCCCCGGATCGACCAGCACCACGTGGTCCGAGCCGACCGACCCGAGCCATCCCGCGATCGCCCGCCCGTTGGTGGACTCCAGCAGCCCGTACCCGGACACGTGCACCAGGTCGCCCTCGGCCAGGCGGATGCCCGCCAGCGCGTCGGCCGTCAGGCTCGCCTCAGCGCCGAACACCGTCACGAATGTGCGCTCGCCGTCGCTCTCGGTCAGTGCGATGTCGTATCCCGTGTCGGTGTCGGGCGTCGGATGCTGAAGCACCCCGATGCCTTCGGCGGCGAGCGCCGCGCGCACCCTGTCGCCGAACGGACCCGTGCCGTGTGCTCCCGCGTAGGCGGTCGGCAGGCCCTGCCGGGTCGCCGCGACCATGGTGTTGAAGCTGCCGCCGGGGGTTGTTCCGGTCGCGCGTCCGAGCACATCGCCGCCGCGCTCGGGCAGGGCGGGAACGTCGATCGTGAGATCGACGATGACGTTGCCGACGCTGATCAGCGTCACGCCGACATCACCGCAGCTCCAGGAGCCCGCAGCTCCAGCAGGCCGTAGACGACCGGTAGCAGGTCGAGGTCGTTCGCGGCGAGCACGGTCTCGACGGCGTCGGTCGGCCACGAGCCGTGAACGGCACCGCCGATCGCGCCGGCAATGGCCCCGATGGTGTCGCTGTCGCCGCCGAGCGTGGCGGCGGCGCAGACCGCGGCCCACGGGTCATCCGGGAAGAGGGCGAGCAGCGCGAACGCCGCCGGCACTGACTCCTGCGTGGCCAGGCTCGTGCCGACGAGCCGGTAGATGTCGTCGAGGCTGCGCTCGACGTTCGTGGGGTCGGCCAGGGTGCGAGCCCAGAGGATGCGCCGTCCGACGTCGCCGCCGGCCACCCAGTGCCCGCGGGTGGCGGCGAGTTCGGCCGCCTCGATCGCCACGGGGATCGGGTCGACCCCGTCGATGCCCGCGCTCACGGCAGCGGCGACAGCGGCCGCGCCGGCGAGCGCGACGCCGGTGTTGTGGCTGACGAGACTGACCTCGACCACGAGGTCGACGAGGGCCGGCAGATCGCTGGTACCGCGCGCGAGACCGACCGGGGTTACCCGCATCGTCGCACCGTTGGTGGTGCCGTATCGGCCCGCCTCGTCGAGCGACTCGCCGGCGACGACTGCCTCCACGGCGCGCTTGGTCGACGGCCCGAGCAGGTCGAGCGAGCCCTTCGCTCGCATGCCGTCCTCCCAGTCCACGAGCTCGCGCGCAAAGGTCGCGGGATCGACGTGTCCGCGCCCCTCGATGATGAGGCGGGCGGTGAGGAGCGCCTGTTCGGTGTCGTCGGTGATGGAGGCGGCGGGCATCCCGGCGGCGAGGGGATGGTCATCGGCCGCGGGCAGGAAGGTCGTGATCGACCCGTAGCGGGCGGCGACCTGCTCGCGCGACATCAGCTGCGTGGGCATGCCGAGCGCATCGCCGATGGCGAGTCCGGTGAGGGCGGCGAGCGCCCGGTTGTGCTCACTCATGAGTCGGAGTCGAACTCGAAGTGCAGCCGGAAGTGCGCGGGGTCGAGGTAGCTCTCCACGCACTCGACCACGTCACCCGCCGACGTGCGGGTGACGCACCGCGACCAGAGGAACAGGTCGTGCGGCTGGTGCCCGAGCAGCTCGGCGTTCTCGGCGCCCAGTGGTCGCACCTCCACCCACTGCTCGCCGGTGGCCGCCACCAGGCCGGCCGAACGGAAGACGGCGGTCAGCGAACCGGCCGCCGACTCGACGGTCACCGCCTCCAGCACGGCGTCGCTGACCGGGATGCGCGACGACTCCCGCGAGACCGCACCCGCGCCGATCGTGCGCAGCCGGTCGAGCCGCAGGAAGTGCGGGCTGTCGAGGGCCAGCTCCGCGGCGAGCGCCGGGTCTTCGATCCGCTCGAGCGCGAGCACCGTGACGGTCGCGTCGACGCCCTGCTCCTGCAGGGCGCGGGCCCAGCCGAGCCGCACGTTGAGCGGGCGTCCGTCGAACGTGACGTACGACCCCTTGCCCGAGCGGGTCGAGATGAGCCCGGCGCGACCGAGCTCGCTCAGCGCTGCGCGCACGGTGTTGCGACTCACGGAGAACCTCTCGGCCAGCGCCGTCTCGCCCGGCAGCTGGTCGCCGGTCGGCAGTTCGCCCGCACGGATCTCGCGCGCCAGCACAGCCGCAATCTCCTCGTGCTTCAACCGGGGGCCAGAGACCATCAGCGCAGCACCATCAGCGCAGCGACTCCAGCACTGCGTCGACCGACGTGATCTCGATCAGCGGCCCGTACAGCGCCATCGCGTCGAGCGCGCGCTGGTGGTCGTTGTCGCTGATGCCGGCACAGGCGTCGGAGACGACCCGCACGGCGACGCCCGCATCGGCGGCAGCCAGTGCGGTCGAGATCACGCAGCAGTCGGTGGAGACCCCGGTGAGCACCATCGTCGCATCCGGCCCCAGGATGCCCGCCAGTTCGTCATCCCACTTGCCGAACGTCGTGCGGCTCACCACGGGGTGCTGCGGCTGCCGGAAGGTGGGCGTCAAGTCGTACAGGCGATCGGTCGGCGGCACGAGCGCGAACGGCCAGAGTTCGTAGTACGGCACCCAGGCGCCCTGCGGATGCTCCGGCGCGATGAACCGCGTGAACACCACCCGGTCACCGAACTCGGGTGCCAACCGCGCGATCTGCTTCTCGACCTCCGGGTAGCCCGGGGTGCACCACGCACTCCCGGGCTCTCCGAAGATGACCTGCATGTCGATGACGACGAGCCAGGCGTTGTCTGACATGACGGATCCGCTAGTCGTTGTCGAGCGGGGTGGATTCCTGCTTCTTCACCGCGGCGCGGCCGAAGGCGAGGTAGCCCAGGAAGCCGATCAGCAGCGAGAACAGCACGCCGAGGTTGGCGAAGGCCCAGGCGCCCTCCTTGCCGCCGATGGCATCCATGAAGTAGCCCTGCCAGGCCAGCCAGTCGGCGTAGGTGTTGGTCACGAAGCCCCAGCCGACGACGCTTCCGATCACCAGAAGTGCGATGGGCAGCCAGCGCCAGCTGCCGTAGCGACCGGTGGCGGTGTAGAGCTCCTTCTCGGCGTAGCCCTTCTTGCGGATGATCGTGTCGGCCAGGAAGATGCCGGCCCAGGCCGCGATCGGCACACCGAGCGTGATCAGGAAGCCCTGGAACGGGAAGAAGAAGTCCTGGGCGATGAACACCACGTAGATCGCGCCGAGCACCATGATCACGCCGTCGATGCCTGCCGCCACCGGACGGGGCACCTTGATGCCCGCGGTCAACAGCGAGAGTCCTGAGGAGTAGATGTCGAGCACAGCACCGCCGACGAGGCCGAGGATAGCGACGAGAGCGAAGGGCAGCAGGAACCAGATCGGCAGCAGGGTCGACAGCGCACCGATCGGGTCGGCGCCGAGGGCGTTGCGCAGCTCGGCCGACGATCCGGCCAGCAGCAGACCGAAGATCAGCAGGATCACGGGGGCGACAGATGCGCCGAATGTGGTCCAGCCGACGACGCCCTTGCTGCTGGCGTTGCGGGGCAGGTAGCGCGAGTAGTCCGCTGCGGCGTTGACCCAGCCGAGGCCGAATCCGGTCATCATGAAGACGAAACCGCCGATGACTGCGGGCACGTCACCCGCGGGCAGTGCTGCGACGGCGGCGAGGTCGATGTGACCCTGAGCAACTGTGATCACGATGTAGCCGATGGTGAGCACGACCGTGACGATGGTGATCCAGAACTGGAGCTTGAGGATCAGGTCGAAGCCCATGACCCCTGCGGCGATGACGAGCGCAGCCACGACGATGAGGGCGACGACCTGGGTGACCGGTCCGCCGTTCCAGCCGAGCGCCGTGAACACTGTCGCGGTGGCGAGGGTCGCCAGCGACACGAGCACCGTCTCCCAGCCGACCGTCAGCACCCACGAGAGGATCGACGGCACGCGACCGCCGTTGACGCCGAAGATCGAGCGGCTGAGCACCAGCGTGGGAGCCGAGCCTCGCTTGCCGGCGAGCGCGATGACGCCGACGAAGAAGAAGGACACGACGATGCCCACGAGACCGATGACGGTCGCCTGCCAGAAGGAGACGCCGAAGCCGAGGAGGTACGAGCCGTAGGCGATTCCGAAGACGGAGACGTTAGCCGCCGCCCAGGGCCAGAAGAGGTCGCGCGGCTTGCCTTTGCGTTCCGCTTCGGTGATGGTGTTGATTCCGTTGGTCTCGACGCTGAGGGCCGAGGTGCCCGCGTCGTTCTTGGTGGTCGTACTCACTCTGAGGATCCTCCTGACGTGGGGCCGCCAACGGCCTGCACCTGTTCAGACCTGTTCAGTCTGCTGAGCACACGCTAGTGGCGCAGTCGGGCCCGCGTCAACAACTACCCTTGAACCGTGACCGACGCCGCCGCCACGACCCACTGGATCCTCACCCTCGTGTGCGAGGACAGACCCGGAATCGTGCACGCCATCTCCGGTGCGATCGTCGAGGCATCCGGCAACATCACCGAGTCGCAGCAGTTCTCCAGCGACGACACCGGCCGCTTCTTCATGCGGCTGCAGGTGGAGTCCGCAGCATCCCGCGACCGCTTCGAGGCGGCCCTCGCGCCGGTGACCGAGCGCTACGACATGGAGTGGCAACTCGACGTCGTCGGCCGCCCCCTGCGCACGCTCGTGCTCGTGTCCACGGCGGGGCACTGCCTCAACGACCTGCTGTACCGTCAGCGGGCCGGTCAGCTCACCGTCGACCTGCCGCTGGTGATGAGCAACCACCCCGACCTCGGTGGACTCGCGGAGTTCTACGACGTGCCCTTCGAGTCGCACCCGGTCACCAGCGCAGGCCAGAAGCTCGCATTCGAGGATCGCGTGCTCGAAGTCGTCGAGCAGCACGCGATCGAGCTGGTCGTGCTCGCGCGCTACATGCAAATCCTCTCCCCCGAGCTGTGCGCAGCACTCAGCGGTCGGGTCATCAACATCCACCACTCGTTCCTGCCCGGGTTCAAGGGTGCGAACCCCTACCGCCAGGCTCACGCCCGCGGCGTCAAGCTGATCGGCGCCACGGCCCACTTCGTCACGAGCGACCTCGACGAGGGACCGATCATCGAGCAGAACGTCGTGCGCGTCGACCACTCGCGCACCCCCGCCGAACTCGTCGCCATCGGCCAGGACGAGGAGAGCCGCACCCTCACCCAGGCCGTCAAGTGGTTCGCCGAGCATCGCGTGCTGCTCGACGGCGCGAGAACGATCATCTTCAAGTGAGCCTGCGACCATGAGCCTTCTCATCCACGGGGCCCGCAAACTCGACGCCCACGGCGAGGTCGACAGCTTCTGGATGCTCTGCGAGGGTGACTCGATCGTCGCGACCGGTCACGGCTCACCGCCGGTGGTCGAGCGCGTCGAGACCGAGATCGTCGATGCTTCCGGCGCCTGGCTCGTACCCGGCTTTCTCGACCTGCACGGCCACGGCGGCAGCGGCCACTCCTTCGACGATGGACCTGCGGCCATTGCCGCGGCCCTCGCCGTGCACCGTGCTCACGGCACCACCCGCTCGGTCATCTCGCTCGTCGCCAACCCGGTCGACACCCTCTGCGAATCGCTCGCCGGCATCGCCGACCTCGCCGAGGTCGACCCACTCGTGCTCGGCTCGCACCTCGAGGGCCCGTTCCTCGCGCCGGCCCGCCGCGGCGCCCACAACCTCGACCACCTGCTCGAACCCGAACCGTACGAGGTCGAACGCCTCATCGGAGCGGCCCGCGGCACCCTGCGCCAGATCACTCTCGCCCCCGAGCTGCCCGGAGCGTTCGAGGCGATCGACGTGCTTGTTGAGGCCGGGGTCCTCGTTGCGGTCGGTCACACGGAGGCCGACTTCGAGATGACCCGGGCGGCATTCGATCGGGGCGCGCGGCTCGTCACCCACGCCTTCAACGCGATGCCGGGCATCCACCACCGCCAGCCGGGGCCGGTGGTTGCGGCGTTCGAAGACGACCGGGTGACGATCGAGCTGATCCTCGACGGCGAGCACGTGCATCCGGATGTCGCAGCCCTCGCCTTCACCGCCGCCCCGGGCCGCGTGGCTCTCGTCACCGACGCCATGGCGGCCGCCGGTTCGGGCGACGGCGACTATGCGCTGGGCAGCCTCACCGTCACCGTGCGCGACGGTCTCGCGGTGCTGCGTGGAACTCACACCCTCGCCGGCTCGACCCTCACCCAGGACCGCGCCCTGCGGCTCGCGATCACCCGCGCCGGCCTCTCGCCGCGCGATGCGGTGACTGCGCTCACCCTCACCCCCGCGCACGCCCTCGGCCTCGACCACCGGCACGGCCTGCTCGCCCCCGGCTTCGCCGCCGACGCCGTGCTGCTCGACCACGAATGGCGCGTGCAGCACGTATGGGCCGACGGGAAGGCACTGTCCTGAGGGTCGATTGTGCGACACCTCGGACCACTATTCTCTGAGCCATGAGACTGATTCCCGGTGCCGTGATCCTCGTCGGGCTTGCCCTGCTGGCCCCGAGCACGACGGCCGCCGCGGCGACCTCCTCGACCACCGCGGGCCTCGAGTACGTCGCGCTGGGCGACTCGTACTCGGCCGGCTACGGTCTCCTGCCGCTGAGTCCGACATCGCCCGCGACCGGCTGCTACCAGGCTGAAGTCGACTACCCGCACCTGGTCGCGACCGCGCTCGGTCTGGACCTCGACGACCGGTCGTGCGCCGGCGCGGTGACCGCGAACATCCGGGACACTCCGCAGGTGACCGGCTCGGGAACGGCACCGGTGCAGTCTGACGCGCTGTCGGCATCCACCGACATCGTCACTGTGACGATCGGCGGCAACGACCTCGGCTTCGCGTCGATCGCGGGCTACTGCGTCGCCCTCACGGCGAACGGGCCCATCGCCGGCGACCCGTCGCTCGACAACTGCAAGGATCACTACAACCCCTCGCCCGGCGTCGACCAACTCATCGACCTGCTCGACTCGACGGTCGCGCCCGCCCTCGCCGAGACGTTCGCGCTGATCGCGGCGAAGGCCCCCAATGCGACCGTGTACGTGATCGGGTATCCGACTATCGCACCGGATGCCGCGAACATCCGTCAGCCCGAACCGCCCGGGTGCTTCACCACGGCGATCGGCGACGGCAACCCGCCCTTCCCGGTGAACTCGTTCCCCTACACGCAGACCGACACGCTCTACCTGCACTACATCGAGAAGGAACTCGACGCCCGCATCCAGGCGGCCGCCACCACCCAGGGGTTCACCTACCTGCCCACCTGGGCCGCGTCGGCGCTGCACTCGGTGTGCGCGGATGATCCGCACATCTTCGGCATCACCCTCACGACGGATGCTCAGGACGGCGAACCGACACCGCTGCCCGGGATCTACCTCGTGCGCGGGGCACTGCACCCCAACACCGAGGGCGTCGACTTCTTCGCCTCGACGATCATCGCCGCGATCGAGGCCGATCGCGCCCGACCGGCGCTCGCCGATACCGGCGGGCCCGACCTGGCGCCGCCGCTCGGGGCGCTCGCGGCGGGTCTGCTCGCGGCCGGCGTGCTGCTCGCGCGCCGCTCGCGGCGGGCGGAGGGCTAGAGCCGCTCCCACTCCAGCCGGTTCGCCCACGCGTAGCGGTAGTAGTCGGCATGAGCGAGACCGGATGCCGCGGCCTCATCCACGATCACGGTGACCTGCCGGTGCAGCTGGATCGCCGAGCCCGGAAGCGATGACGTCACCGCACCCTCCACGGCGCCAACGACGGCGGCAGCCTTGGTCTCGCCGAAGGCGAGGAGCACGAGGTGGCGCGCCCGAAGGATCGTGCCGAGACCCTGCGTGATGCAGTGCATGGGCACATCCTCGACCGAGTCGAAGAAGCGCGCGTTGTCGATCCTGGTCTGCTGGGTGAGCGTCTTGACCCGGGTGAGCGAGGCGAACGACGAGCCCGGCTCGTTGAAGCCGATGTGCCCGGTGCGACCGATTCCGAGCACCTGCAGGTCGACGCCGCCGGCGTCATCGATGGCCCGCTCGTAGCGCTCGCCCGCGGTCTCGATCGGTCCGTCGTCGCCCGGAACTCGCACGCGCTCCGGCGTGAGGCCGAGGGGCTCGACGACCTCGCGGGTGATGACCGAGCGATAGCTCTCGGGATGCCCGGCCGGCAGACCCACGTACTCGTCGAGCGCGAAGCCCCGCACCCGCGACAGGTCGAGACCCCGACCGGCGAGCGCGCGCCACGTCGTGAGCGGCGTGGATCCGGTCGCCAGCCCGAGCACGGCGTCGGGCCGCGTGCGCACGAGGTGCTCGATGGCGTCCGCGGCCAGCTCGCCCGCGGCATCCGCCGACTCGACGATGACGACTTCGGCCACGTCAGCCGACCCGTTCGGGTGCGACGCCGACGAGGGCGGCACCGACGGCGGCCGCCGGGAAGTCTGCGGGCACCAGCTGCATCCGACGGCTCAGTTCGATCGACGCAAGGAACGGCGAGTCGTGCTCCCAGCCCTCGAGCACTACGACGATGTCGTGGAGCAGCGACCTGCCGAGCGACGACAGCCCGCCGCCGATGACGACGCTATCGACGTCCACCGTGAGCACGAGCACCCGCACGGCAGCGGCCACGTTCTCGACGAACCGCCGCTTGACCTCCATCGCCCGGGGGTCTCCGGATTCTGCGGCCGCGAACAGTGCACGCGCCGGTCGGGCATCGTCGGTGGGCCACTGGCGGGCGATCGCCGATCCGCTCGCGACCATCTCCAGGCAGCCGCGCTGGCCGCACGGGCACTCCGGACCGTTCGGATCGACCGGGATGTGCCCGATCTCGCCCGCGGTCCCCCGCGATCCGCGCCACAGTTCGCCGCCGAGCACGAGGCCCGCCGCGAGTCCCGTGCCGAGGTTGAGGTAGGCCATCGAGTGCGACGGATCCTTCTCGAGCAGGTGGAAGGCGCCGATCGCTGCAGCGTTGACGTCGTTCTCGATCCGCACCGGGCGGCCCAGCCGTGCCGACAGCTCGGCGCCCAGGTCGAGTCCGTCGAGCCCGAGGTTGACCGCGTGAGTCACCCGACCGGTACCGTTGTCGACGGCACCGGGGATGCCGATCCCAATGGACGTGAACCCCTCGATGGTCGTCTCGCACAGCGCGGCCAGTTGTGTGACGGCGGTGACCGCGGTCTCGAGCACAGCGGCGGGGCCGAAGCCGGTGGGCAGGCGCAGCTGCTGCGCGATCCGGCCATCGGCGTGGATGGCCACGGCGTCGGTCTTGGTGCCGCCGATGTCGATTCCGACCCGCAGCGGCGCGAACCCGGTCATCCCTTCACCGCCCCGGCGACGAGACCCGAGGTGAGTCGGCCCTGCACGATGAGGAAGAAGATGATCACCGGCACGGCGACCAGCGTGGATGCCGCCATCACCTGGCCCCAGTCGGTCTCGCGAGTGGCGCTCGCCTGCACGAACCCGCGCAACCACAGCGGCAGGGTCTGCGCCGCCTCGGACGGCAGCAGCACGAGGGCGACGGTGAACTCGTTCCACGCCTGCAGGAACGCGTAGACGCCGGATGCGACGAGGCCAGGAGCCAGCAGCGGGAACGTGATGCGCATGAAGGCCCCGAACCGGCTCAAGCCGTCGACCATCGCGGCCTCCTCGAGGTCGGCGGGGACGCCTGCGACGAAGCCGCGGAGCATCCAGATCGTGAAGGGCACGACGGCGGCGATGTAGATCACGCTGACGCCGAGCACGCTGTCGAGCAGCCCGGCGCTCGCGACCATCTTGTACTGGGCGATGAAGAGCCCCTCGGCGGGGAGCATCTGCACGATCAGCACGGCGATCACGAAGCTGCGCCGACCCCGGAACCGGAAGCGGCTGATCGCGATGGCGGCGAGGAAGGCGAAGAGCAGGCAGAACACGACGACAGTCAGAGTGATGGCCACGCTCATGCCGAGGGCGCTGAAGAAGCTGCCGTCGGCGAGTGCGCCGGTGAAGTTGCTCAGGGTCGCCTTCACCGGGAAGAAGGTGGGGATGAACGACTGCAGGATGATGTTGGGCAGGAAGGCCGAGTTGACCATCCAGTACACGGGGAAGACCCAGGCCAGCGCGACGATGATAGATCGGAAGAGCGTCGTGTAGGGAAAGAGTGTACCATCCAGTGTAGA
>ERZ795059.4043-NODE-4043-length-13955-cov-6.878273_pt1 | contig 13955 bp, 8 predicted proteins | sample MGYA00375143_ERZ795059 | MGnify/ENA primary metagenome ERZ795059 (study PRJEB30188, sample SAMN05720168) | activated sludge metagenome | isolation source: Anaerobic digester | place: USA | collected 2015-01-07 ... | reverse complement strand
CTGATAGCATGACAAGAGATAAGTCATGCTATCAACTTGTTGATAGTATGACTAAGTAAAGATGTCATTGGCAACGAAGTGAGAAATCTCACAACTCCTTGCTACCACAGACTTTGAGATTCCTCACTTCGTATCGGAATGACACCTTTTCTTAATAATTTGGGCAATTGTTCTTTACGAGGAAATTCTCCTACTCCTTTATTTTCGATATGGAGTCAAGAGTTCTGAACTTTTAAAAAAGGAACAGTAGAAATTGAAAAAAACTTCAATTACTTATGATATTTCCCTATTAGTTTCCAGATGAATCGATGGAGTGAGTGCATTGATTTCACTGGTTCAGCATACATCATAATACATTCATTTGAAATAAATGGAATATTGTTGTTTTTGCAAAAATTAATTGCTTCATCGCTTTCGCTACCTTGCTGTATCCAAATATTTTTTACTCCTGCATTAACCGCAGATTTTACAGCAGAAAGCGTTTCAGCCGGTTTAACAGTAATTAAAGCTGATTCAAATTTTTCATTTAAATCATTAAAGCTGTTAAAACACTTTACACCATCAATTTCATTTGTATTTTTATTGATTGGTGCAACACTAAAGCCCTTAGTGGATAATTCATTAAAAACAAATCTCCCGAACTTTTTTTTATCACGGGAAACTCCGGCAATTGCAATTTTCTTTTGCTTTAAAAATGATTGAATGAATTGTGCTTTTTCCATAATATTACAATCACAAAATTTAAAATAATGATTATTACTTTACAAAAATATATATAAAATTTTATTTTACTTGTATGATTTTTTTTCAGATTTAAGAAAGTTAAAAAATTACTTTGCTATTTTTTTAATAAAATAGCTAAAAAGCAAAAAAAAAGCCGAGTAAACTCGGCTTTTAAATATTAACGTATAGTCTTTATTTCTTTTTTTCTGGTGTTGCAGTAGGTTGTTGACCTGGAGCAGGTTGTCCTGGAGCAGGTTGGCCTTGAGCTTCTAAAGCTTGTTGTTCGGCTGCTGCTTTTGCTGCTTCTTCTTCCATTTTTTCTTGCATTACTTGATTTTGGACTTCTTGTTGAGCAAGAGCTAAGTCTTCGGTAAGCTTAGTAATGTCTGGGTCGGCTGCATTTTGGTCAATAATCTTTTGCATTTCTTCCATTGATTCTACTTGGAAACCGGCATTCTTGAATAATTCCAAATTTTTGGCGGACCAATCTTCACCATTTTTTAACATAGCTTTGAAATCGGGTGTCTTAACAAATTCAATTGCTGAATTATAGTATTTTACTAAATTCTCTTTGTCTTTGTTTCCGCCGCAGCTTGTTAAAGAAAAGCTTATTGCGATAATGGCTATTAATGCGTAGATTGAGAAAACTTTGAGTTTCATTTATAACTCCATAAAATTATAAAAAAATTTAATTATTTAATTAAATCATTACAAAATTATGACAATTTTTTTAATTGTCAAATTAATTTATGTTAATAATTCAATTTTTTTTATTTTATTTTTTTCTTACGTATTTTTGTAAGAAAATAACTTATGAAATAATATGCAAACACCAAATATTCAAGATGTCTTAAAAGCTGCAAAAACAATTGCAAACTTTTCTCATATTACTCCAATACTCACTTGCAAAACTATAAATAAAATTACAAATAATCAAATTTTTTTTAAATGTGAAAATTTTCAAAAAATTGGTGCTTTTAAATTCAGGGGAGCTTGCAATGCTGTGTTTTCTTTGCCAGAAGAGTTAGCTAAAAAAGGAGTTACGACCCATTCCTCCGGAAATCATGCTCAGGCACTTGCTCTTGCTGCAAAAATCAGTGGTATAAATGCAACAGTTGTTATGCCAGATAATTCTTCTGCTATAAAAATTGATGCTGTTCGGAATTATGGCGCCAATATCATTTTCTGCAAGCCAGACCTAATTTCAAGAGAAACTACATTAAACGAAAGAATATCAGAATCAGGAGAAACTTTTATCCATCCTTACGATAATTTTAAGATTATAGCTGGTCAAGGCACTGCTGCTCTTGAACTGCTTAATGAGGTAAAAGATTTGGATTATGTTATTGCTCCTGTCGGTGGTGGTGGTTTGCTTAGTGGTACTTTAATTTCCTGTGCAGCTCTTTCGCCAAATACAAAAGTGATAGCCGCTGAACCCGAAGGAGCCGACGACGCCTACCGTTCATTAATTGAAAATCGCATAGTGCCTTCTGTTAATCCAAAAACTATTGCTGATGGGCTACTTACATCACTTGGAGAATTGAATTTTAAAATAATTAAAGAAAATATTTATAAAATTGTTACCGTTAGCGAAGAAGCTATTACTAATGCTATGAAACTGATTTGGGAGCGAATGAAAATTATCGTTGAACCATCATCGGCAACTACTCTTGCAGTTCTATTAGAAAATAAAATAGAAATTTCCGGTAAACGAATAGGCATTATTCTTTCAGGTGGTAATGTTGATTTAAAAAAATTACCTTTTTAATTCAAAATCAATCATTTCCTTCTTGCGATATTAATAATCCAAATGTAATAGTTCTGATAATAGGGAATATAAAGAATTAATGCGGATTTGAAATTTCAGAACTCTTGGTGTCTCATAGTTTTTCGTTATTAATATAGTTCTGATAATTTAAAGAATCGTTTTTTTGTAAAATTGTAAATATATAACTCCCAAATAAATTTGGGAGTTATTCTAATCATAAGTGTAACTCCATAATTTATTATGGAGTTTAAAAGGGAATGTTCTTTTTAAGTATCAAATTTCCTAAATCCTTTATTCTAGTTATAGGGGCTGGAGTTCAGAATTTATTCCGTAGGAATTATATATTTGTAACAAAAATAATTCTTAACTGTGCTTATCCCGTAGGGATTATATTTTAAAAAAGCTACTAAATATTTAATTCCTACGGAATAAAAAGAGACTAAAAAAACATTGTTACAAATATTTTATCCCTAACGGGACAAGTAGAATAGCAGCACATTTTAAATATATGGTTAATCATTGAGTTTATTGTCAAGATAGATTCCTGCATACGCCAGAATGAAAATAGCGTTGTCATCGGCAATACTCACTAACTATTTTAGATTTCATTTTATTAATGCAAAATAATATATGAATACCAAAAATCAAATAAATATTTCCAAGGGTATTATTACTTCTTATTTTGTCATTTTTTTTAGATTTAATACATTTATTAAAAAGAAATTTCAAATAATCTTTTTTTTCAATAAATTTTTGTTTAAATTAAATTTTTTAATTAGATTAATTGTTTTGTTATTAATTTTTATTTATTTTACAGTTATAATTAATGCTCAGGAAATAATTGAATCTAAATCAAAAAACGAAAAGGAAAATCAATTGCTATACGGATTAGATAAAATTGCTAATACATACATCTTTAAACTAAACGGGAACTATTCCCTTGATGTTTATGGTGGGAAATTAGATTTATTCAATCAATATAAAGGAACTTATTTTAGTAGCAGTTCCGGAAGTTTCCGCGATGATGAAAATTTAGAAATAAAATATACATATCCAATTAATAATTTGTTTTCAATTTATTCATTAAATACTGCAAATATATCTTCAGATTCCCGTTCTATTGGATTAAATAAATTAGAACGTCTCAATACTAATTTAGGGATTCGGCTGAATTTTAAAAGAAATGATTATGTTCAATTCAGTGCAGGTGTAGAAAAAAACACTCAACTTGACATTCGCTCTGATGGTTCTTTATTCAAATTAGAAGGTGAGTTTATCAATTATCAAATAAGCGACTACTATTTCAATTCAAAATTTAATGGTGAATATTTGGGCTTGAATTTTAATAGAAAAAATTATAATTTAGATTTATTTTCTAATATTTTTAGAAAATTTGACGATGAAAATAAAATAGTTTTTAATTTGCAGTATAAAATGCTGAACAGAGCTTACATATCGCCATTAAATGCATCGACCTTAGGTACCCCTCTTATTGAGAACCGATTGGAAAACCGTTTGCAGGCAAACCTTGAGTTTAACTTTGCACTAACTGATTTTTTACAATCTGAAGTGAAACTCTCTTCTAATAATATTTTGGTTTCAAGGGATTATAATTTTAACATAACAGGCGAATCTCAAACAAAAGTATCTCGCGATTTGCAAGACCTACAGCTTGGTTTTAGCTTTAATACAAAATTAATTCTGAAAAACTATTTTCATAACATCGGAATTAGTTTCAACGTTAGAAATGAAACAAATTCAATTGATAAAAAATTTGAAATAAACAAAACAGATGAAGATTTAATCCGAACACTCGAAAATCAAAGAGACAATTCATCAAACAGGACACGACTTTTTTCAAATTTAAAATACAATCCTACATCAAAAGATACTATTAGTTCAAGCATTAATATTTCTTTGTACCAATACGATACCCCAAGCAGCTTAAACTATGACGACAGAGATGAATTTAACCTGATTTTTAATTTAACTTATGCACATCGTTTCAATAATAGCTTTTCGACAAGCATAGCATTAGAAACTCAGCACAATCATCTTGTATTTCTTAAGCAGCAAAGAAGCGGACAAAATAATTGGAATAGAATCATTCGTTTAGCCCCATCTTTTTCCTGGCGAACTGATTTGTTTACAATTGCTCCCCAATTTGAAGTTCTTGCTAATTATACTGCTTATGATTATGAAGATAAAAAAACTCTGGTTAAATCATTTAGTTTTAGGCAAATTGGCTACAAAGATTCGATATTCATTTATTTGAATAAAAATTTAAATTTACAATTTTCAAATATTTATAAGTACTCTGAGCGTGGAATATTAAACTGGAATAATTTTTCAGAATCTCCACAAAACGGAATCTCGGAAATATATATTAAATCGTTAATATTTTATAATTTATCAGAAAAAGTATCGCTGGCAAGTGGTATAAAATATTATTCAATAACCCAAAAATCCTTAGTAAAGAAATCAAGTTCAGTAACTTTAGACCAATACAGTCAGTATTCTATAGGACCAGAGGCGTTATTCAGTTATAAATTCAATAGTTTTAGCGAAGCATATATTTCAGGATGGTTAGAATACCAATATATAAATAATTTACCTGCTCGTCTCGTTCCAAGTTTATATCTTTTTACAATGTTAAATCTTTAAAAAAATGGAAGAAACAATTTATATTCATAAAACGCTGTCAAGCGATAAAAATGCAGTAAAAATAATAGAACCATTGATTTGGGATATAAAAAATTCTCTGTCACTCACCGATGAAAGAGTTTATAATATTCTGATTGCTGTTACCGAAGCTGTCAACAATGCCGTTTGTCACGGCAATAAATTTGATATTACAAAGAAAGTAGATTTTTCAATCAGAGTACTTGACAATGAAATTATTTTTGTTGTAATTGATGAAGGAAGTGGTTTTAATCCCGATAAAATCCCCGACCCTCGCGACCCAAAAAACTTATTAAGAGAAGGTGGACGGGGAGTATTTCTTATTCAGCAACTTTCTGATGAAGCAGTTTTTTCCGATAATGGACGTCAGCTTACTATGAAATTCTTGATTAATAAGTAACTCACCTTACGCATTCCCCTCTTGAGAGGGGTAGGGGTGTGTTCTTTTTCTTTTACCAAGTTGTGATTTGGTTCGATGAAATATTAGCATAAACTATGATTTATTTGATTAATGAGATTAAGATAATTTACTTTTTAATAAATATCATATTAATCATAAACATCACAGTATAAAACGAAATTAGATTAATAACAGACATACAAGAACACACCCCTGCCCCTCTCAAGAGGGGAATGGTATTTGTATTAAAAAAAATAGCGCTTCAACTTAACTTTAAATTTGAATTGCGTAATGTGAGATACTAAGTTGTTTTTAAGATAAAATATGTTTATTTGTCATTTAGATACGAAGTGAGAAATCTCAAATATTGTGGTAAAAAGAGTTTGTGAGATTCTTCGCTATGCCTCAGAATGACAAAACTTCGAAATAAATAACTACGAGGTGTAGGAATTTCTGAAATTAATAATTTTTATTACCATTTTTCATAAAAAATTAACTATTAAATAAACAAATAATTAAAAAGGTATTTATATGAAAAAATTAATTTTATTAACTGTATTTTTCATTATTTGCATAGTAAATGTTTATGCAATTTTGCCGCCGTATATGAAACAGGTGGAAGAGAAATCTTATGGAGAAGTCGCTTATCAGATTTATGTACCCGGCAAGAAACTACCAGATGGTACTTTTTCTGCTGCTACAATCCATAAGGTCTATCGCGTTCCGGAATCTGAATTTATTCCAAATGCCTTTCACATAAAAACTAAAGAAGTTGAAGATATTGGAGATGGTAATGTTACCTTAGGTTCTTCTACTTTAATGAGTTCGCTAAAAGGATTACAAATAGAAAATATTAAACAGGCGATAAATCTTCCTGTTAGAAGCAAACAAAAAGGTTCAAAAGAAGAAGAATTAAGCAGAATTTATGAAATAACTTTTAATTCCGGCGAAGATGTTTATAAAGTATGCTATGATTTGCTAAGAAATCCGGAAGTTGAATACGCAGTCCCAATTTATAAACGCCACCCGTTCCATATTCCTGATGATACTCAGTTCCCTTATCAATATGCAATGACTAATATTGATGCTACAAATGCTTGGGATATAACCAAAGGCAGCACTGATATTGTTATTGGTATTGTTGATACCGGAGTAGATTATCTTCATGAAGACATAGGGTCAAATGATTGGATTAATCCGGGTGAAATACCCAATAATAATGTTGATGACGATGGAAATGGCTATATTGATGATATTTATGGCTGGGATTTTGTCGGAGATATTACAATTATGGAGGCATTTAGCAAGCAATGGAAAGAAGATAACGACCCAAGAAATACAAATCAAACACATGGAACTCACGTCGCAGGATGTGCGTCTGCTTCAACAAATAACTTGAAAGGTATAGCAGGTACAGGATATAATTGCAGAATAATGTCAATCAAATGTGCTTCTGACAAGGCAAATGTTGGTGGGATTTGGCGAGGTTATGATGGTATTGTTTACGCAGCCGACAATGGTGCTCACGTAATTAATTGTAGTTGGGGTGGCTCCGGTTCAAGTCCTGTAGAGCAGGAAGTAATTAATTATGCTGTAAGTAAAGGTTCAGTTGTAGTAGTAGCTGCCGGAAATGACGGTAATAATATTGACAATCGAATTGCATTTCCTGCCTGCTATCAAAACGTTTTATGTGTAGGTGCTACAACTCAGGCAGATACATTAGCATATTTTACAAACAGAGGTAGATTGGTAACTGTTTATGCTCCAGGAGAGGAAATTCTTTCTACTTTACCGGGTCATTTATATGGCAAAGAAAGTGGTACTTCTATGGCTTCTCCAATCGTTGCAGGTATTGCTGGTTTAGTTCTAAGCTCGCATCCGGATTGGATAACCAATTCACCTACTCCAGCTGATAGAGTGCAGCGTGTAATCCATCAGATTAGAAGTACAAGTGATAATGTTATTGCCAAAAGCAAAGAAGAAAGACATCTTTATTATGGCAGAGCAAATGCTTTTAAAGCAGTAGATTACAATAGAACCGGTTCAACGAACAAAATTGCTGGTCTGGTTATTTCTGGTATTAAATTTTACGATACAGATGCTATTACAAGCTATGAAAAAACCAGGTTAATCTTAACTATGAAAAACTATCTTGGCTATGCAGATAATGTTTTTTTAAGGATTACCCCTATTTCAAATTTTGTTACTTTTACTGAATTTGAAAAAGACCTCGGTAGTTTAAATGAATTACAAAGTAAAGATTTTGAAGTAGAAATACAATTAAAGGAAAACAATCCATGGATGGTCGGAGTTGCCGATTTATTTCTGACAGTTGCTCACGATGAATATGTTGACTATCAGATTATTCAGGTACCTATTCACCTTAGCTCCAAAAATAAATATTCAGTTTATTATAATATTCCTGAAGCATTGGCTTTTACCTGCTATGGAGCAATAGCACCTTCAGCAAATAATTTGTGGGCAGTAGGAAATGCCGGCAGCAATGGCTCAAGCATATTTTTGATTAATGATGATAATTTTAAAGTTATGGGAACTCCTAAAAACTTTTATAGCATTTATGCAATGGACAATCAAACAGCGTATTGCGGTACTGGTGTTCAAACTGGAGTTTGTGAAGTATTTAAAACAACTGATGCTGGTGCTACTTGGAATTCTGCTTCCGTTGAGTCAATTACAAATTTTATAACTAGTATTAAGTTTTTTGATGAAAATACCGGCTGCCTTATTGGAGACCAAAAAACAGGTAAATTTGGTATTGGTACTACTTCTAATGCCGGAGCAAGCTGGTCGCTTGTAACTAATGCACCTGTTCCCTTAGCAAATGAAAGTGTTTTTATAAATGGAGCTGCATGGCTTGAAAATAAAGGTTGGTTCGGAACAAATAAAGGGCGACTTTTATATACTACTAATAAGGGAAAAAATTGGGATGTAGTATCAATAATGAAAGCTGAAAATGTATATCTTATAGGTTTTAAAGATAATTTTAATGGTGTTGCTATATATAACGAAACTAACAGTTCAGACGCAATTGTTGCTTCTTCGACAAATGGAGGGTTGACTTGGGTGCCTAACCGTTATAATTTTTCAAGTAATGGAGTAACTCCAGTAGCTGTTTATGCACCTCCTGATTCTAAAGAAATTTATGTTGTCGGTTCTTTTGGGCAAGTCTTTTCTACAAGTGATAATGGAGTTACCTGGAAACCTGTTCTTAATTATATGCAGGCAGATATACATCGTTCTACCGGTTTTGCTTATGAATATGGAAAAGTTAGGTTATGGCAGATAGGAAAGCCAATTATTTCTACTTTACAGTTTGAGTACACTCCGGCAAGCGCCAAAAAAGAACTAACCAATCTTAGCGGTGAAACAATTAACTACGACTCTGTTCTGGTTAATTTAAATATAACAAAAAGTATTCAAATAAAAAATACAGGGACAATCGCAGTAAATATTTCTAATGTTGAAATTATTCCTGATGCTGGCGTTCCTAATGGTGTATTTGAATTATCAAATTCTGCTCCAACGTCAATTGAACCTGATAATACAGCAACTTTAAGAGTTCGTTTTACTCCAGATATTGTTGGGCAAAGAACTGCAAAACTAAGAATTACTAATGATGGAACACCAGAAACCCTAGATATAAACTTAAAAGGTATTGGCAAAGAAGGTTCTTCAGTAGAAGACTTTGATAGAATTTTTTCAGGAAAAATTACTCCTAATCCAATAGCAGACCATGCAAATTTAGAACTAAATATTACAAACGCTTCAGAGTATAAAATTGATATTATTGACAAGTTGGGTAATGTTCAATTTAATATTTTTAATGGTTACTTAGAAATTGGTAATTATAATTACTTCTTGACATTTGCTCAAATACCTTCTGGAGTTTACTTTATAAGAATCTCAAATGAGGAAATTTCTGCAATAAAAAAGATTGTTTTAGTAAAATAATAACATTATGAAAACAACAGATATATATAAAAGTAAAATCTTCTTTCTGTTTTTATCTTTATTATTTCTTTTTTCCAACATATTTTATACTGCTGCGGAAGAACAACCCGCAGCAGTTCAAATGAAGGAATACCTACGCTACCTTTCTTCTGATGAGTTGGAAGGGCGTGAGCCGGGTAAGAAAGGGAATTTTGACGCTGCGAATTTTATTGCGGACAACTTTAAAAAGTTTGGTCTAAAACCATTAGCAACTGATTATTTCCAAAATTTTTCTATTTCTTCAGGCGTTAGAATTACAGATAAAAACAGCGTATCTTTCGGCGTCAAAATCGAAAAGCCCGGTGTGCCTTTAGATAAAATAAAACCTATTGAAAGGAAATGGACTCTTAAAGAAGATTTTTATCCAATTAGTTTTTCTGATAATGCTAGTTTCTCTGGGGAAATAGCTTTTGTTGGCTACGGTATAAGTGCGAAAAATTTCGACTATGATGACTATAAAGATGTTGATGTTTCCGGAAAAGCTGTAATTATTCTAATAGATTCCGCTGAAGGACGTCCTAAAATTGACAAATTTAAAGAATATAGCGAAATAAAATATAAAGTATCGAATGCAAAATCTAAAGGCGCTACTGCTGTTATTCTGGTAAAAGACCAAGGCGATTCTGCTGATGTGTTTATTCCACTTAATATGGTGCGATTCTTTAAAAGTAATAACATTCCTGTTGTTCAGGCAACAAGGACAAGCATTTCTAAATTTTTTCCAAAAGACAAACAACTTTATGTAGTTGAGCAGGAAATAGTAAAAAACTTAAAACCCAAAAGTTTTATTATTCCGAATACAACAGTAAATATAAGCGTTGATCTCGAAATAGTTGAAACAAGCGTGCCAAACGTTCTTGGAATGGTAAAAGGCACCGATGAGAAATTGTCCGATGAATATATTGTTGTTGGAGCTCATTTCGACCATTTGGGCTGGGGTGGAGCTAATTCATTATATCGTGGAAAAACAACACAAATTCACAATGGAGCAGATGATAATGCTTCAGGTACATCAGTGATTTTAGAACTGGCAGATAGAATTGCGAAAAATCCATTAAAGCGTTCAGTAATATTTTTTGCTATAAATTGTGAAGAAATGGGATTACTTGGTTCAAACTATTATGCTCGAAACCCATTAGTTCCTTTAGAGAAAACAGTTTTTATGCTTAATTTGGATATGGTTGGCAGGATGCAGGATAACAAATTGAATATTATTGGCACTGGCTCTTCTCCGTATTTTAGCCAACTTGTTGATTCTATTTCTGTAATTGATAATCTGATACTATCAAAATCTGTTGACCCTTACGGTGCGAGCGACCATACATCTTTTTATTCCAACAACGTTCCTGTTATGTTCTTTTTTACTGGACTTCATTCTGATTATCATTTGCCAAGTGATGATATTGAGAAAATCAATTTCGATGGTATGTTGAAAATTACGGATTTCTCTATGAAAATCTTGGATTTCGTAGGGAATAATTCAAAGAAGCCAGAATATATTTTAGTAAAAATGGACCATCAGGAAATGGCTGCTAAAGCTGGTGCTGGAAATGGCGCATGGTTCGGTATTGTCCCTAATTTTGAAGATAATCATCTTGGCTTTAAAATATCCGGAACAAGCACTGGAAGTCCTGCAGAAAAAGCCGGATTGAAAAATGGCGATATCATCACTAAGTTCGGTGAAAAAGTAATCAATAATCTTTATGATTTAACTTATGCTATTCGTGAGCATAATCCCGGCGATGTCGTTGTGGTTGAATTGCTCCGTGATGGAAAACTAATGAAATTTAACGTTGAACTCTCAAAACGTGGAAAATAGTTGATTTCTGATTTTCATACCAAACCTCTAACTAATAGTGAAAATCATAATGTCATTACTAACCCCCTGATAAAGCAAGTGCTTTATTTAAATTGAGATGACATAAAGACTTATCCCCTGTTGGCGGGAGTTTATTCTATACCCACAAGTATAATAGGTGCTGCTATTCTATTTATCCCGATAGGGATTTGATATTTGTAACAATGCTTTCTTTTTGTTTTTTATTATTCCGTAGGAATTAAATATTTAATTGCTTTTTATTATATAATCCCTACGGGATAAGCACAGTCAAGGATTATTCTTGTTACAAATATTTAATTCCTACGGAATAAATTTTAAAGGTACAAAATTAATATAACACTCTTTTATAAGAACTAAAACATGTGGATAATGAGTAGCTGGCGATAGACAAAGATGTCATTCTGAACGAAGTGAAGAATCTCAAACTCTGTGGTATCAATGATTTGTGAGATTCCTCACTTCGTATCGAAATGACAAGAAATGTTTATAAGGTTTTAAATAAATTACAACACCAGCTCCCCAAAGAGCGTTGCAGAAGTTGACCTAAGTATTTTTAACTTAATAAAATCACCTTTTTCTATTTTACTTTCTGGTAAATCGAAAATAATAAGTTTGTTTGTATCGCTTCGAGCTTGCCATTGCTTTGGATTTCGTTTGCTTTTTCCTTCAACAAGGGCAATATGAACTTTCCCAATTTCTTCTTTGTTAATTTCCTTTGCAATTTTGCTTTGTAAATCAATAATTTCATTTAAACGTCGAATTTTTTCATCTTCACTAACATCATCATCAAAGCTTTCTGCTTTTGTTCCCGGTCTAACTGAGTATTTAAACATAAAAGCACCATCGTAACGAATTTCTTCAATAGCAGACAATGTTTGCTTATGCTCTTCAATTGTTTCAGAAGGGAAGCCGGAAATAATGTCTGTAGTGATAGCACAATCAGGAATTCTAAAACGAATTTTTTTTATAAGTGAAAGATAATGCTCACGGGTATATTTCCTGTTCATTTTATGTAAAATTCTGTTCGCACCTGCTTGCAATGGCAAATGTATATGTTTACAAATATTTTGATGTTTGGAAATAACTTCGATTAGCTCATCGCTCATATCCTTGGGGTGCGAAGTAATAAACCGAAACCAGTTATCTGGATTAGATGAAGCACATAATTCAAGAAGTTTTGCAAAAGTAATTTTTGTTTCCGGGCATACATAACTATTAACATTTTGACCTAACAAGGTAATTTCCTTAACACCTTTTCCTTTAAGGAGAGCAACTTCATCAATAATAATTTGTGAGTTCTTTGAGCGTTCTCTGCCACGGGTAAATGGAACAATGCAATAAGAGCAAAAATTGTTACAGCCACGCATTATTGAAACGTAGGCAGAAATGGAATTTTCACGGTAAGGAATAATATCGTCATAAGTTTCATCAGTGCTAAGCTCAACAGCAACGTGTCTGCTTTTATTGAATGAATTATTGAGTAATTCCGGCAGCTTCCTGTATTCATCTGGTCCTACTACTAAATCAAGAATCTCATTTTTATCTAAAAGCGTCCCCTTGAAATTTTCTGCCATACATCCAAGCAGACCAACTTTCAAGCGAGGTTTCTTTTTCTTATACTGCTTTAAATGTATAAGACGCTCAAGAATTTTGCGCTCCGCATTCTCACGTACTGAACAAGTATTAAGTAAAATAATATCTGCGTTTTCTATTTTCTTTTCAATAGTAAAATCAGCATCTATTAAAATAGAACTAACAATTTCGCTGTCATTTAGATTCATTTGACAGCCGTAGGTCTCTATATATATTTTTCTGTTATTTTCTTTTGCCATTTTCTGGAATTTACGATTAAAATATTAGTTAGAAAAATTTGAATTTTTTTCAAAAATTTATTTTACAAAATTACAATTTTTCTTTTGAAAAAAATTAACTATATATATTATATAAGTTGCCTTTATATACTAAACCGCTAACAAATAGTGTAAAATCATAATGTCATTCCGATACGAAGTAAGGAATCTCACAAGTCATTGCTACCACAGAACTTGAGAATCCTCGCTTTACTCAGTATGATTGAATTTTCAGTAATACTATCAACAAGTTGATAGCATTACTTTAAATATTTTTTGTCATGCAATCAGCTTGCTGATAGTATGACTGAGAAAAGATGTCATTGGTAATGGAGATGACATAATTCTTATCAAATTTTATGTAAAAGAAAAATTAGAATAAGGTAATAAGGTTTATTGATTCTTCGTGCTTATTTGCTACTAAGGTTTATTATAAAAATAAGGTTTTAAATTTTTTAGCTAAAATTATTCTTTTTTAAAAAAATATAAACCTTATTTTTATAATAAACCTTAGTAGAAAAATATCAACCGGTTGAAAAAACCTTATTAGATTATTTTATATAAACTTAATAGAATAGTATTAAAATATTTAGTAGTGATGTCATTGGTAACCCCACGATAAAGGAAGACCTTTATTTAAATGTAGATGAAATAGCTACTAAACAGTGTTTTTCAGTCATA
>ERZ795059.4042-NODE-4042-length-13958-cov-6.578005_pt1 | contig 13958 bp, 9 predicted proteins | sample MGYA00375143_ERZ795059 | MGnify/ENA primary metagenome ERZ795059 (study PRJEB30188, sample SAMN05720168) | activated sludge metagenome | isolation source: Anaerobic digester | place: USA | collected 2015-01-07 ... | reverse complement strand
TTGGATGGTGTGACTGGAGTTCAGACGTGTGCTCTTCCGATCTCGACGACACCGGTGACGACGACAACGACGACGATACCGGTGACGACGACGACACCATGTTGCCGGAACCTACCTTGTTCATCATCGGGAAAAGCGGCGCGTTCCTGAAGACGGATTCCGGTTGGAAGTCCTATCCGTATGCCGGGTCGAACGACGCGCGCGATAGGCAGCTTTTGAGTAAATCTATGAACGGGCATTTTGCCTTGGAAGGCCGGACGATATTCGCTTCCGTGGATTATTTCAACGATGTTTGGTATTACACCGATGGTTTTGAAATCTGGACCTTCAATTTGGCCGACGGTTGGCAGAAAAAGAAACACATGTTTTATTACAATATGGGTTTGCTCCATGCCTGGGGCGATGAACAGTGGATGATGTATGTCGCCTTTTACCAGATTTCGGGATTCCAAATTGGGCGCCTGGCGTATTACAACCAGTCCCAGATAAATTGGATCGTCAATTCCACCCCGGTTGGGGGCTCACAGTTCTTCTTTGACCAAGACAACGGGATGTTTGCCTACTTTAGCGAATCAAATGCACGTTTCGTCCGTCTTGAGGACGGTGTGCCGGCCCTTCGCGTGTTGCCGGGTCATCCGTCGGATCTGGTCACCGAACTATACTTGTTCGACCTGAATAACGGATGGGCGATCTCCATGGATGAGTCCTTTTCCAATTCGTTTCTCTGGCGAGACGTTGCGGACCAGTGGACGCTGGTGGATCCGCCGGTCGGTTGTCCGGGTAAAAAGCCGAGTATGGTCAAGTTCGCCGATGAGAACTACGGCGTTGTCACTGTGTCGGACGATTCCGATCAGGTTTGGCTGTACGACCACGGCGTCTGGTCTTGCCCAACTCTGCCCGTTCCTTCCGGCTGGATCGGGGCATATGCATACCAACTTCATGTCGTGGCGCCGGGATGGTTCTATATCGCCTTCTATTGCGCGGATTTATATAAGACCCGCCTATTTGAAGTCAAAGACGGCGTAACGACCGAAATCGAGTTGCCGGCCGGCGTCACTTACCTTACCGGGGTTTTTACCCTCGGCAGCGGTTCGCCGCGCTTCGCGGCCGTACAGTACTAGACGGTTATTGCACCGGCCAAACATCCTGTTCAATGTAAAAAGGGTGTTTTAAGCGCCTCATTTGATGACCAATTGGCTAGAGGATGTCGATTTACCGTCGGTGGCCGATGGTTTCGTCGTGGTCGAGGAAGATTTCCTCGTCGTGCAGGCGGCGGGGGTCTTCGCCCTTGACCGGGTCGCCGAAGCGGGCCAGGTCCAGCACCCACAGCGCGTAGAGGGTTTGGTAGAAGCGGCGGACCTCCATCCCCGCGCGTTCGCGCACGGCCACCGAACTCGAGCGGCCGTCGGCCGATTTGAGCAGGCGGCGCGCGGCGACGGGCAGGTCGTCGATGTGCGGGGTCATGGGGATCAGGGCGCGGCGCAGCCGTTCGCGTTTGGAGAAGATCATCTCCAGCCGGTCGCGATCGTAATAGCGGCCGATGCCCTCGAAGATCAAATTGCGCAGGTCGACTTCGCAGCGCAGTTGCGCACCGTCGGCCTGCTCATGGGGAAGGTAGCTCCACAGCCCCTCGTACCAGCGCCAGGAAAAGGCGACCGACAATTTATCCAGCACGTGTTTTTGCAGTTCGCCGTTGAGCTCGTCCTCGGTCAGCAGGCCGTTTTCCACCAGCCATTGGCCCAGGCGCTGCCCGGGCTGGAGGCGGCTCATGCCTTCGCGCACGGCGTAGCGGCTGAGCACGTCGTTTTTCACCAGCAGTTCGCCGAGGCTGTTGCCGGGCAGGTAGGAGCTGGAGATCGCGCCGATGCACGTTTTATCCAGCCAGATTTCCATCCATTGCCCCGGGCGCTCGATGCGCAGGCGGCCGCAGCCGCGCCGTCCGGCCAGCACCAGCACGCGCGCGAAGGGCACTTCCGAGAAGGATCCCTCGTCGGACAGTTGGCCGAGATGATCGAATTTCGGTTCTTCGGGCAACAGGCGGCTTTTGACTTCGACGCCCACCCAGCGCGACACGGCGTGCGCCAGGCGTTCGTCGTCGACCGGCTTGTCGACCCACTCCTGCGGCGCGGGCCTGATCGAACGATGGCGGTAATGTTCGGACTGCATCGGCGTGGCCAGCATCAGCACGGGGATGCGCGCGGCGCGCTCGTCCCGGCACACCTGGCGCAGCAGTTCCAGGCCCGAGCCGTCGACCAGGTGGAAGTCGACCACCATCAAGGTGGGCAGTCGTTTTTTGATGATCTCGAGCGCCTCGGCGATGCCCCCGGCCGTTTCGGCGCGGAAGCGCATGCGGCGCAATTGCTCGCGCAATTCCGCCGCGATTTGGCGATCGCCGGAGACGCATAAAATCCACTGCACCAAACTCGCCGCTCCCCCTGCCGGTGTTGGTCCGCTCCGCCGCCGGCATCATAGCGGGATTCACCGCCGAAAACCAGCGGCGTTTCCGGTGTTAACGCAAGAGATCACGCAGCAAATCGCCCAGTTCCTCGGGGCGGGCCTGGCGCAGCCGGCGCAAGGCGATGACCGGATCGTCCATGTTGTCCAGCCGCGTGGCCAGCGCCTTGGCGCCGTTCACGTCGCGCTCGTTGCCGCGCAGCACGACCGTGCGCGAATGCGGCTCGGTCACCACGATCAACCCGCCGGCGCCGTTGCGTTGACGCACCAGCGAACCGTCGATGCGGTAGTCGGCGAACACCCGCCGCAGAATCTCGGCCATGATCTCCGGATCGGCCTTGCGCAGGCGCACCACGTCGAGCTTCTCCGTTTCGCCCGCGCGATCGAGCCGCTCGACCACCAGCCGCATGCGCTCGACGTTCGCCGCCGTGTCGACCACCACGACCTGGTTCTGCCCCGGCAGGCCGACCACGCGCCCGGCGGGTCCGGCCAGGCGCTGCAATTGCGCGGCGATCATTTCCGCCTCGGCGTGCTTGAGCTCGAAGGTCGTCGTGATCGTCGCGGCCGGCACGGGCGCGGGCGGTTCGCTCATCACCACCTCGGGCACGCCTTGCGTGGCCATTTCCGCAAGTTTGACGACCCGCGCCACGTCGCCCTGCAGCACGACGCCCCAGCCCTGGCTGTCGAGCGTGGCCAGCAGGTAGTTCCACAATTGATCTTTGTTGAACGGGCCGGCCGGCTGCAGCTCGATCTCGCCGCCGAAGTCCGCCCCGAAGATCAACACGCGCCCGGTGGCCTGGGCCACCTTTTTCGTGAAGTCGCGCAGCTCGACCGTGCCCGCCTCGATCTCCCACTTGTCTTCCGCCTCCGCCGCGACCGTCGCCAGCAGCAGGATCGTCAGGCAGAGGGCGGCGACGCGGTTCATTCGGCCGCCCGCGCCGAGGAAATCGGATAGATGCGCAGCCGCACGCCGATCAGCAGCGAATAGACGTTCAAGGCCATTTCCTCGTCGCAATCGACGGCGAGCGGATTGTGCCCGAAGACGACCCGGTCGTCGCTTTCCAGTTCGTAGCGGCCCCAATAGAAGCGCGCCATCCAGCCCAGCAACACGTGCTGGCCGCGCATCAGGTCGCCGCCCGCGCCCACGTGAACGGCGAAGCCGGGCACGTCGGCGCCGGTGAAGTCGTTGGTCTGCGTCGGCCCCGGTTCGTCGACGTAATCGTATTCGAGCGACGCCGCGGCCATCACCCGCGCGGCCAGGCCGAGCTGCGCTTCGACGGTCGTCCATTTGAAGGTCATCGCCTGGTAGGACACCTCCGGGCCGACTTCGACCGAGTGCAGCACGCCCTCGGCGATGTCGCCGTAGGGCAGGTCGAGTTTGATCAACTGCGACACGTACGCGCCGCGCACGGCCAGCCGCCAATCGCCGAAGCCCCAGCCCGCGGCCAGGTTGGGCATGAAGATCCAGTTCAGATCGCCGGTATGAATGTTGAGTTCGTCGGATTCGCCGTCCGGCAAAAAGCGCTCGTCAATGCCTTTGACCGTGGTGAAGGTCGACAACACGAAGGCCGGCTCGAGGTAGAATCCGGTCGGTTCGGGCGCTTGTTGGGCGTGGACCGTCACGGCGGAAAAAACCAGAATCAGCAGGCTTAAGACGATGATGTTGCGCACGCAGGAACCTCCGCCTTTTTCAGGTGCGATGGCAGAATAAATCGACACGCCCGGCGCGTCCAGGGTTAATTTTACAGCGTGGCGCGTTCCGGGTAAGGTGAGGCGCTCGGCTCAATGGCGAAAGGAGACCCGCGGTGGGCATCTTCCGGTTGTTTTTTCTGATTGTTTTCGCGGCGATTTTACCGCTTGTCGGATGCGGCGGCGATGACGACCCTTCGCCAAGCTCGGGGCAAGCTGATGACGATGCAATCGACGACGACGCGCCGGACGACGACGCGCCGGACGACGACGCGGCCGACGATGACGACGTCGGCGACGCCGACTGGTACCGGCGCGTCGTGTTCATGGAAATTTTCGTGCGCAGCTACGCCGACAGCGACGGCGACGGCATCGGCGATCTGCCCGGCCTGACGGCCAAGCTGCCCTATCTGGCCGAACTGGGCATCGGGGCGCTGTGGCTGACGCCGATCTACCCCACGCCCTTCGTCGACTCGGGCTACGACGTGGCCGACTACACGGCGATCAACCCCGACTACGGCACGATGGACGATTTCCTGACCTTCCTCGCCCGCGCCCACGAACTGGGTTTGCGCGTGTTTCTCGACGGCGTGTTCAACCACACCAGCGACCGCCACGAGTGGTTTCTGGCCTCGCGTTCCAGCCGCGACGATCCCAAACGCGATTGGTACGTGTGGGCCGACGAACCGCCGTTTGCCTGCCCCGCCGAGGCGAGCGGCGTCGAGGAAATGGCTTGGGCCTACGACGAAGCGACCGGCCAGTACTATTGGCATCATTTCCGCGCGGGCATGCCCGACCTGAACTGGGCGAATCCGGCGGTGCATGAGGCGATCGCCGAGGTCATGCGTTTCTGGCTCGATGTGGGCGTCGACGGTTTCCGGCTCGACGTGGCGCACCTGTATTTCGAGGATGCGACGACCTGCACGCATCATCCGCTCACGCACGCGGTGCATCGCGAGTTTCGCGCCCTGCTCGACGAATACGGCGACCGGGCGCTGGTCGGCGAGCTGATCGGCACGCCGCAACAAATGGCGTCCTACTACGGCGACGGCCGCGACGAGCTGCACATGGTCTTGAATTTCAACCTGACCTATGCCCTGTTCGGCGCGCACCATCTGAACCGGCCGGACATCCTTGCCGATACGCTGGCCGCTTCGCTGGGCGCGATGCCCGCCGGCGGCCAGAACACGGTGTTTTTCTCGAACCATGATTTCTACCGCACCTTCGATCTGCTGCTGCGCGACGAGGCGCGCATGAAGCAGATGGCCGCGCTGCAACTGGCGCTGCCGGGCACGCCGTTCATCTATTACGGCGAGGAAATCGGCATGGCCGACGGGCGGGAGGTCGTCACCGATTACCGCGACGCCGCGCGCACGCCGATGCACTGGACCGGCGAGGACAACGCCGGGTTCACCACCGGCGAACCGTGGATCGCCCTCGCGCCCAATTACCGCACGCACAACGTCGCCGCCGAGGCGGTCGAGCCGGCTTCGTTATTAAATCACTACCGACGCCTGCTGGCGCTACGCAACGCTTCCGAGCCGCTGCAGACCGGTGCCTACCGCGCATGGGCCGCGGGCGATCCGCTGGCGTTCGCCTTCTTTCGCGGCAAGGGCGAGCGGGCCGTGCTGGCGGCGTTCAATTTTTCCGCTGAAACGCAAACATTACGCCTGAACTTCGCCGCGTCGCCCTGGGACGGTTTGACCGGCGCGGTGCGCGATGCATACGGCGAGGAGGCGTATCCGCTGTTGGACGCCGACAACGCGGACGATTACCGCTTCACGCTGCCCGGACGGGGCTTCGCGCTGCTGACGGTGGAGTGATGATAAGGTCGGGAAGAGTATCGGCTGGTCCTGGATGCCCACCTACGCGGGCATGACGGTTTTTTTCCGTCATCCTCGGGCTCGACCCGGGGATCCAGGACTCGATTACTGCCGAGCGAAGCGCGGCTTTCCTTTTATTTTGGATGGCGAGGGCAATTATTCCTTCAGCATCTCCGCCACGATCTTCTCGAACTCCTCATAGGGCCGAGCGCCGACGATTACGTCCCCGTTGATGACCGAAGTGGGCGTGCCGCGCACGGAACAATCGCGGCCGAGTTGGGTTTCCGTTGCGAGCTGCTTTTTGATGGCTTCGTCCTGCATGTCGCGGAAAAGAAGGTCGGCGTCCAGGCCCAGCTTGGCGGCCGCCGGGCGGATCGTCTTGTCGTAAGCCTCCGCCTCCTGCTCGACGGTCATGTCGTCGTTGAGAAGGCCGGCTTTCCAGTCGCCCATGTTGGCGAAGGCTATTTCGATGAACTTCCAGAATTTCCCCTGCCGGCCGGCGGCGAGGGCGGCGCGCTGCAGGAAATCGGCTCCCGGATGGATGCGGAAGTAGAGGTACACGATTTGCACGTTGTCGTCGCCGAATTTTTCCTGCAATTTTTTAACGTTGTCATGATGGCGGGCGCAAAAGGGGCACAGCAGCTCCATGAACACGACCAACTTGACCGGGGCATCGGCGCTGCCGCGGGTCATGGCCGTGGCGGGAACGGTCAGGTCGACTTGTTTGGAAGGTGTTTTCGCCGCCTCATTGGCGCGGAGCCGCCGCTTGAGTTGTTCGATCTCCTGCCGCAACGCCTCGTTCTCGGCGGTGAGCTCTTCCACCCGCTTTTGCAGCGCGGCGATTTCCCGCTCGTCGGCGGACATGTGCGCCGCTTCGAGGCCCGGCTGGTCGACCACCATGGCCGGCGGCGGCGTTTGTTTGACCGCGCAGGCGGAGAACATCAACAGCGACACCGAGAGCGCGACGAGAATCAACCGTTTCATGCGAGGCTCCGTGGCTGAAGTGAGCGTTTTGACTATAAACGATCGGAAGGCTATGAGCAACCGGCGATATTCATTTCATTGACGGATAGTGCGCCGGAACTGGTATTTTTTCACGTGTTTGACAGGTGGCATAGGTCTGGAAAGCCGTTGCACCGCAGCGTTGCCTACTGCACCGCTTCTTCGCGCCGGTAGACGGTGAAGGCGACCGGGGCGGACAGTTTGGGCGTCAGCACCAGATGGTAGGGAGCGGTGACCACGTCGTCGCCGCCGTGACAATCGTAGAAATAGACGATCGCCGTATTGCCGTCGTCGTTCTGGTACACGTCGCAAAACTCGATGGTCGCGCAGCCGCCGGAGTAGACCGTCGTGCCGACGGCGAGCAGGGAGTCGGCCGTGAAATCGACCGTGCACTGCTCGGCAAACAATTGCGCGAAATCGGGATCGGCGGCCAGGAGGGCGTCAAGTTCGGCCTGGTCGTCGATCGCCTTGGCGCCCAGTTCGGCGAAGGGCCCGCTGCTGGAAGTATGCGAGCGCATCTCGTTGCCGTTGCAGACCAACGTGTTAAAAGACAGCGGTTCGCCCGGTTCATCGATGCCAAGCTCGGCGCAGCCATTTGCGCCGGTGTCGATCACCTCGAGGGTGTCGTCATCGTCGTCGTCATTGAGGTCATCGTCGGCAGAATCGTCGTCGTCATCGTTGCTTTTGCAAGCGGACGGCGCCATAAAGAGTATGGCGAGCAAATAGAACATTGCCCGCGGGCGGAATGTCGTCATGCTTCCTCCCTTCGCCCCTGAATGGATGTTATTTTAGCGCCAACGGTAAAAAGTGCAACGTTAAGGAGCGACATCCTTAATTCGTGGAGCCAAAATGTTTCGTAAAAAATAGGGGTGTAATTTTGATATAATGAGGGATGATAAATGTGATAAAGGAAAGAAGTCGGAGGGTCGAAATGAAAGGTATGTCATGGTTATTCCTTTTCCTTTTTGTGCTGTTGCCGAAGTTCACGGCGGGCAACGACATCATGGCGGACCCTTATATCGACCGAGTAGTGCAGAAAAGCGGCTCCGCCTGCATTGTCTTCAGTGAGGGGGTGATGGCCGGGTGGTCTTCGGTACGCCTGATTCGAATCATCGACAATGTTGAAACCGTGCTGTTCGACAGCGACGAAGGGGCTTTCGACGGTCCGACGAAACAGACGGAACATTTGACTTTTTGCATCTACGCCGATAACTGCGTCGCTCCCGGCAATGTGTTCTATAAGATGTACGGCGAATATGGCGGCGAGGAAATGAAACTTGCCTCGAAAATGATCACCATCAAAACGACGGATGATCCCTGCGACGATACCGCGGAAGTGTGTGCCGATGCTGCGGACTACCTTGACGGCGACGAGGAAGACGACGACGAAGCCGGCTGCGGCTGCTTCTAAATCAAGGGACACCCATCCTCAACCATCAAGGGAAGATGTTCGTATTCAGGCGATAGTCGGCTAATTATTTGTAATAAAAGAAAAAGGTTGCCTTATAATCAAAGGCGTTTTTCGGTTGAGGAAAGGGGCTTGTTGCCCCCCAAATGCATCATATGCCGATAACGACCATTTTTGATGGGACAATAATTTAGTAAAGTGTCCCTCAATTGGTAAATTAAATTCGTTTGGATTCGGAAGAAGGAGAAAGCTTGAAGAGAAAAGTCAGCCAATTTCTATTTGGCGTCAATGTCAATGAAATCGCTTTCGATTTTGTTCTCGCCATGTATGTTCGATTTTGTTTGTATGGCGCTTTGCTCGATCAAGGGCGAATTATCGATCGGCTAAACGCGGGAACCGCGATCATTTTGGCCCTGGCCATCGACTTTTTCATTCCTTGGTACCTGGGTATTTTGTATAAGCAATACCGAAAAGCTCCTCAATTCATCAGAAAAACCGTGCTGATAATTTTTGGTTTTGTCGTGTTTTTCCTCTACATCGAAATCCCGGCAAACCTTTATCACTACAAAATCGTTTCCACGGAAATGCACATGATGGCGCTTTTTATCGGCGGGCTGTTTACGTTGATCGCCGGGGGAATGCTGGGCGCTCATGAAAACGAGCCCGTGGAAAAAGACGAGCCAAGCGGCCTGGGCGCGGCGGTCATGATGTCGATTGCGCCATTGGAAATTTTCGGAATCTATCTGGCAATCCTGATCGGCCAAAAAGTCGGCATGTTCTTCGGCGTCATCATCTGGCTGGGGCTTACCGTGGGAATCGCCCTCGGAGTTATCTGGCTTTCCCTGGTAATCGACAAGCTGATCAAAATGGATACGGGGGAATTCCTGGCCAAATGGGGAAAGAACCTTATCCTTCCTTTCATTCTGGTTACCTTGATGTGCGCATGGACGGAAATTTATATCTGGCCGACGTTGCGTTACTCGCAAGAATCCGGAGGATCGCCGGATCTTTCCTATATGTTCTTTACCCTTATTCTTACAGGGCTTTTGCCTTTGCGGCTGATCATGGCATTTCACCCTCCGTTGCGTCTGCCGACTCTCGTCACCGGGGGATGCGCCGTTTACTTCTTCATCCATTCCCTAAGTCAAATTGTGGTTTAGGCAAATCACGCTCCATAAAAGCATCGATCGCGAGAAAAAACCTTGCTTCGCCGGCTGCGGCTACCGGTAATTTCTTAAAACCCAAAATTACAAGCTTTTCCTTCATGCCGTCGGGCTCTCTGCCGATTTAATGGGAGAACGAAACGGACTGAATCGTCCGAACCGGGGTTCGAGAAAAAGTGTTTCGGCCGATGAAAAACGAGATTGACTCGTCCGTCCGTTTGGAATAAGCTTAGCAATTGGAGAGTCTTTCTTTCAGATGGAGCCAAGCATGGTAACCGTACGCAGCCAGGATCCGTTCACCGTAGATGATCTCGCTCCGAAATCCAAGCAAGCCGCCGATACACTGCAGGTCTTGAAGATCCAACGCACCTGTGTGCACGACGGCCCCGGCATCCGCACGACCGTCTTCTTCCACGGGTGCGGCCTGCGCTGCCTGTGGTGCCAGAATCCCGAGGCGATGTCCTTCACCCCGCCGGCGGGCACGGTGGAGGAGTACCCGCTCGACGAGATGGTGGAGATCGTCACGCGCGACAAGGATTACTACGCGCGCACCGGCGGCGGCGTCACCTTGAGCGGCGGCGATCCGCTATTGCAAAACCCGGACACGCTGCTGCCGCTGCTGAAGCGGCTGAAGAAGGAAAAGATCCACATCGCAGTCGAAACTTCGCTGCACGCGCCCTGGAAGAACGTCGAGAAGCTGGCTCCGTACGTCAATTTGTTTTTGGTCGACCTGAAGGTGGTCGGCAACGAAGTGTTGCACAAGAAATTCACCGGCCAGTCCGACCGGTTGATCCGTGAAAACATCAAGCTGCTGCTCAAACGCAAGGCCAAGGTCAAGTTCCGCATGGTCATGATCCCGGGCCACAACGACGGCGAGGAGCAGATCGACGCGGCGGCGAAATTTTTGAAATCCGTGGGCCACAAGTCGATCGAGCTGCTCAAGTACCACAACATGTACGAGGACAAGGCCAAGCGCTTGGGCCTGACGCGGCCGGAGCTGCACATCGACAACGAGCGTGCGCTGGCGGCGGTGAAAAACGCGGTCGGCCTGTTCGTGCGGCGGAAAATCCAGGCCGAATGCATCGACCTGGACGCGCCCCGGCACAAGGCCGTGTTCACCCAGCGCGTCTACGACATTCAAAACGCGATTCGCGGCAGCGGCTACAACATCTGCTTCGAAGCCGCGCGGCTGAAAACCGATTTCTACAAGAAGCACGGATTCGACAAACCCAACTACATCCACCGCGCCGAACGGTTGATGCACCTGCTGTCGAACAAAAAAATCATCGTGTACCCCGACGAGCTGCTGGTCGGCAATTTCACGACCAAGCGCCGCGGCGGTCAGTTGTGGGAAGAGCATTCCGGAGCGTTGTTCGGCACGATCCTGCACCAGATCGACCACCAGACGCCGGTCCCCTTCCAGTGCACCTGGCGCGAAAGGCTGTACTTCTACCGCCACATCATGCCCTTCTGGCTCAAGCACGGCCTGTTGATGAAAGCCTTCAATTCCCGCAGCAAGTTGCGGCAGAATTTCGCGCGCATGTCCGAGACCAACGCCGGCTTCAACAACAACCTGTCGGCGGTGGCGCACTTCATCGTCAATTACGAGCGCGTGCTGGAACTGGGCACGACCGGGATCATCGAAGAGATCGAAGCCGCGCGCCAAGCGAAACCGGAGAACAACCAAGACTTCTACGACGGGGCGATCATCGCCCTGCGCGCCCTGGAAACGTTCGCGCAGCGCTACGCCGAACACCTGGAGGAGAAGGCGCGCACCGAGGCCAATCCGCGCCGGCGCAAGGAGCTGGAAGAGATGGCCGCGATCTGCCGCCGCGTGCCCAAGCATCCGGCGCGCACCTATCACGAGGCGCTGCAGAGCATGATGCTGCTGCACATCGCGCTGTGCGTCGAGTCGTACGAAAACGCCGTTTCGCCCGGCCGCCTCGACATGATTTTGTATCCTTATTACAAACGCGACAAGGAAGCGGGGATCATCGATTACGAAAAGGCCCGCGAGTTGCTGGCGCTGTTCGTGCTCAAGCTGGACGAGTGCATTCTGATCAACGACGGCGACACCTACATGCACATCGGCCGTTTGTTTGAAACCATGTCCACCGACCAGACGATCACCGCCGGCGGCCTGGGCAAGGACGGCAAGGACGCCACCAACGAGCTGACCTACGCGCTGCTGGACATCTGCGAGTTGCAGCCCTACGCGGCGAACATGACCGCCCGCATCCACCCCGACAGCCCGCAGGAATACCTCGACCGGCTGGCCGAGGTGTACATCAACGGCGCGCCGATGCCCGCGCTCTACAACGACGAGCTGTACGTCGAAACGCTGCAGCAGCACTACGACACCACCGTGGAGGACGCGCGCAACTACGCGATCGTCGGCTGCGTCGAGCCCAACGCCTCGGACGACCACTACGGCAACACCGACTGCGGGAACATGAACCTCGCGTTGGCTTTCCTGCAGGCGCTCAAGGGCGACGACCGCGACTTGTGGAACATCGACGTGCCGGATCAGTACGACAAAATGACCGCCAAGTTTTTCAATCAGGTCTTCGGCGGCGACGGCAAGCTCGACAAGCTGGTCGGCGGCAATTTCAACAAGGCGCGCAAGCTGTACAAGAAGGCGCGCGCGGTCAAACCCAAGCCGCCCAAGGACATGGACGAACTGATGGCGCGCTTCCAGGAGCGGTTGAACGCGCTGGCCAACGCGATTCTCGCCGATCACAACGCGATCGAGGAGATCATCCGCAAGGACTTCACCGTGCCGTTGACCTCGACGCTGTTCCCGCATTGCATCGAAAGCGGCAAGGACGTCAACGAGGGCGGCGCGCGCTTCAACAGCCACGGCGTGCAGGCGGTGGGCGTCACCGACGTCGCCGATTCGCTGCATGCGCTGGACGCGGTCGTCTTCCGGCAGAAGAAATACTCCTTGCCGGAAGTCATCGACGCGATCGACCACAACTTCGAGGGCGAAAAGTACCAAGCGATTCACGCGGCGCTCGAGGCCGTGCCCAAGTTCGGGCAGGACGAATCGCCGGCCGCCACCGACTGGGTGAACAAGACCCTGCAGGTGTACATCAACGCGCTGGCCCAGGTGCCCACCCATCCGCGCAACGGCGTTTACCGCGCCGGGTATTACGCGCTGAACGTGAGCGACATCTACGGCAAGGCCACGCCCGCCCTGCCTTCGGGCCGGCGCGCCAGCGTGCCGCTGGCCAACAGCGTGGCCCCGCACTACGGGATGCAGGCGGCCGACCTGCTGTCGTCGCTCAACTCGGTCGCCGGGGTGGATTTCGTCAAGTACGCGCCCAACGGCACGACGGTGACCTTCACCATCGACGCGGCGCTGTTCCAGGGGGCCGGCGGGGTGCGCAACCTGGCGAGCATCTTCGCCACGTACTTCAAGAAGGGCGGCATGCAGTTCCAGCCCAACGTGATCAACCGCGAGATCCTGCTGGACGCTTATGAGCACCCGGAGAAATACCCGTACCTGCTCGTGCGCGTCGCAGGCTACTGCGCGTACTTCACGCAACTGTCCGACGATCTGAAAAAGATCATCATCAATCGGACGTGCTATAGCTGATCGTTCCGGAGGATGCGGGTCGTCCGGCTTAAAAACGGCGCGCGAAAAGCGGTTGCAGCTTTTCGCGCGCCGGTAGTTTTTAACCGCGTTGACGGATCGTTACTTCGTGCAACCGGCCGGTTGGGGGTTCGTCGGGTAATCGCTCTCGTGATAGTAGATGTTGACGTAGGTCAGCGAGTTGGCGAAAACCTGCGGCACCGGTTCGGATTCCTCGTCGCCGTCCACATTCGCCGTGAAGGTGTAGGAACCCGGGTCCATCAGCAGCGCCAGGAAGTACCCGTCGTTGGGATTGGTGCTGGTGCGCGAGGTGGTGGGCATGCCGGCATCGTCCATGTAATAGACCGTGTCGCCGCCGCTGGAGCTCACTTCCGCACAGCCGATGTCCTGGGTGTCGCCGCTGTTCGGCTGCCATTTGACGCCGCCGACGACCGCGCCCTTCGTCTCGTCCTGGGTCAGGCCGAGGAGCGTGAAAATCATGGTCCGCGTGAGGTTGCTGACCGTGTAGAAATACCAGTTGTAACCGGTCGAGTAATTGAAGAAATACGAGTCGACCAGCCCGGTCTTGGTCACCTTCATCGAGAAGAACTCCACCTTTTCCGTCTGGTTGAACAGGCAATAGCCCTGCGCGTCCGACGTGGTGGTGAGCGGCGGATTGAACGACCCGCCGTTGCTGTTGCGCACGAGTTCGCAGGTCGCACCGGAGACGGGCTGGCCGGTGATGAAGTCCTCGAGGCGCACGCTGATCGGGTCGGTCGGCGGCACGTCGGTATCGTCGTCGCCGGTGTCGTCGTCGGTCGTGTCGTCGTCGGTCGTGTCGTCGT
>ERZ795059.4039-NODE-4039-length-13963-cov-8.972749_pt1 | contig 13963 bp, 15 predicted proteins | sample MGYA00375143_ERZ795059 | MGnify/ENA primary metagenome ERZ795059 (study PRJEB30188, sample SAMN05720168) | activated sludge metagenome | isolation source: Anaerobic digester | place: USA | collected 2015-01-07 ... | reverse complement strand
ATTGAGACCAGAGTAGCTGCTCTGTCCTGTCATCCACAGACTTTTTGGATTGTCCAGCCAATCGTATATGTTATCCCAGATAAGGTTCCCTTGTTTGGACCAGCAACAATCTGGGTCGATTAGGTGATTTTCTTTTTGATGAGACGATGGCTGAGGGGCAGTACAGGGCATATGGAGAATATCGAGCAATCTTGGGTCATGTCCATTATCATAACGTCTCTCTTCTTCAGAAAGTTCATGGGTTGTTCGAACACTGATAGGACGCACCCATTCCCCCGGTACTCCCTTATGCCATTCTTTCCCGGCGATACAGCGCCCGGACCATTTCCTTGAGTTGGCAAAACAAACTATCGTTTTAACGTAATTCATAAATGTGCCCGATACCATAGCTGACAATAATGGTGATTATATACTACCCAGGTGTGTTTTCGCTATCGCTTCAGCGCGGCGAGGAGTTTCCAGGCGGTTTTTTCCCAGGAGTATTTTCCGGCGAGGGTGCGGCCCTGCTGGATGCGTTGTTTGCGCTGGGCGGGGGTTTGTTCGATGGCCCATCGAATGGCCTGACCCATGGACGCGGCACTGGCGGGATTGTAGAAAAAGGGTATGTCTCCGGCCAGTTCGTTGGCTGCGTTTCCTGTAGGGGTGACTACCGTCGCCCCGGCGCGAAGCGCCTCAATCACACGCATGCCGCTCCCGTCGTATTTTGCGGGATACAGAAATGCGGCGGAATGCTGATACAACGAAGCCAGCACTTGGGGGGTATAGGTTTCCACGCGGATAATGTTCTCTCCCCAGGAGAGAGGCTCAGTATCCGAGGGTGGACCAGCGATGATTAGGGGATATGGGAAATCGTTGTTCCGTTTTTTCAAATCCGCACATGCCTCGGAAAGATGCGCCGTGGTGGCTGAATCCAAGAAGCTCATAAAGTAGGGGGCGTTGAGTAAAGAAGGTTGGCGTGTGTCCAATCCGGCATCCACGCCGGGATGCGCCACTATGCTCTTGTCCAGCGGGGACTCGAATAGTTCCAGACATTTTCGCCGCATGAACTCGGAGGGCAGAAGGATCGCACGGGCCTGGGCGCAGGCGCGTTTGGCCGCCTTCACTGCGGAACCGGACTTATTCAATTCGTCTTGCCAAGCGCTCAACCCAAGAGTATACAACACGGTGGGAACCGGTGAATTAACTGGCGCCGCTTCGAGCAGGGATAACAATACATCCACTTTTGCCTGACGTACGGCCGCCGCAAAACCAGGATCACCATTGGACCATCCTAAACCTCCCCGGCCATAAGGCTTGACGCGCACCCGCATCCACCCCTCATACCTGTCGTGATTACCCTCATGCGTGAACAGCACAAACCGGGTATTATCCTGGGCCCCCCGGATTGTGTCGAGGATGCGAAACAGGTAGTGTTCTTCATTGCTTGAATTCAGGCTTTCGGCCTGAAGCGTATTTATACCGGCCAACATGAGTCTATTTTACAATGCTTTTCACCCGTACTGCTATTCAATGTATCCGAGGCTTTTGAGACGGTTTCGCAGCTCTGTTTCTTCTTCCGGAGACATCCACAGGTCTTTTAGCTCAAGCAGGCCCTTTGTTGCAAGAAGATCCAAGACTTTCTCCGCGGCAAAGTCAGGCGCATCGTTTGGTTCCAGTTCCACATTCAGTTCCAGTGTCTCGCCACAGGACTCCGTATACGTCACCATGGTTTTCGAGTGAGTGGCCGCCTGGCCAAGCGCCTGAAGCCGTTGGGCAACCTTGGCCGCCACGATTTCCGCTTGAACTCCTTGAAGTCGAAGCTGAATCGAACCTTCCATGGGCATTATTTCGCCGCACCCGTGGCCCAGCGGATGAGGATCTGCGCCACTTCATGCCGCGTGAATTCCACGGGAGGCTCCTCGCCCCGGCCCAGCATTTCGCGCACTTTAGTGCCGCTGAGAAACACATGATCTTCTTTGCCATGCGGACAGGTCTTGATGGAGGCCATGTTCCCGCATGCCTTGCAGAAGAAGGAGTGGTCAAAGAACAACGGCGTGATGCCGAGTTCCTTGGGGTCGAATTCGTCAAAAATATAGTGTGCATCATACGTGCCGTAGTAACTGCCCACGCCCGCATGGTCGCGGCCGACGATGAAATGCGTGCAGCCGTAATTTTTCCGCACAATCGAGTGCATGATGGCCTCGCGCGGGCCCGCGTACCGCATGTTCACCGGCATGATCGAAAGCAGGGCATGATCCTTGGGATAATACTTTTCGAGCAGCGCCTGATAGCACTCCATGCGGACTTCGCCGGGAATGTCATCGCTTTTGGTGGTTCCCATCAACGGATGAATCAAGAGCCCGTCGCAGACTTCCAGGGCGCATTTGGTCAAATATTCATGCGCACGGTGAATGGGATTGCGCGTTTGAAAGGCCACAATCCGTTTCCAGCCCCGTTCCTCAAACACGGCGCGTGTTTCCACCGGGGTCAGATTATATTCCTGAAACTCGATTTCACGGGCTTTCAGCACATCCAAATCACCTGCCAGGAATACCGGGCCCAGCGATAGGGTATAGGCCACCCCGGGATGTGCCGGATCGGTTGTTCGGTAGACCTTTTCCGACAACTCGGTTTTGTCTACGCTGAATTTCTCGGCAAGGTGCAATATAGCCACCAAATCCCCCCTGTCGTCTTCGATTGCCACTTCGGACCCTTCAGTCAAACGATCCGCATCAGCCTGCGACACAGACAGCAGGATGGGAATAGTCCAGGGAATTCCTGGTCGCAGACACATGCGATCCAGGGCATTCCGCGTCTGTTCCTCGTTCATAAACCCCTTCAACGGGCTGAACATCCCTTTTGCAATACAATCAATATCGAAGGCCGTATAGGTGTCCACTTTGATTTTGGACATCTTTTTCGCACGATTCAATGCGGCGGTGCGCACCTCGTCTGTTAAAATGCGGTTAACTAGTTCGCCGCCATGGGGAGTGATGGACATACTCATTTCCTCCTAAAGATTGAACGTGAAGTCACCGGGGTGAAAACTACAAGGTGGATTATAGCAGCCAAAATCAGATAGCTCAAACCCTTATTTGACCGATTTATGGGGTTCTGATAGCATCGCCGAATGCCACAACCAACAGTTTCAATCATTACGGCCACATACAATCGCAGCAACGTGTTGGCCTTTGCCCTGCGCAGCGCATTGGCTTCCACGTGGAAAGACTGGGAACTTATTGTAGTGGGCGATGCCTGCACCGATGATTCTCAGAAGGTGGTGGAATCTTTGGGGGAACCGCGTATCCGGTTTACAAACCTGCCTCGAAACACCGGCGACCAATCGGAACCGAACAATCAAGGGGTGAGATTGTCCACAGGACGCTATATCGCATATCTTAATCATGATGATCTCTGGTTTCCCGACCATTTGGATACAGCAGTGAATGCGCTGGAAACATCGGAGGCGGATCTAGTCTTTACCTTGGGTCTGGCTTTGAGGCCGGGAAACGAACAAAAATTATCGGGTATTCCGGCGGATGGATTAAATTATGAACCCAATATTTTCGTACCTGCAACGGTATGGGTGTTCCGGCGGGAATTAGCCAAAGCCGTAGGGCCATGGCTGCATTACCGGAAATGTTATAACCTGCCTTCCCAAAATTGGTTGTTTCGCGCCTACCGCATGGGGAAAAAACTGCAGTTGGTTCCCCAAATAACGGCGCTGCTTATCCAAGGCGGTCTACGAAAGGATGTCTATGCCCGGCGGGAAGAAACTGAAAACAAGGCATATTTTATCCGCATGACCCATGACCCGGGATTTCGGGAGGAACTTACTCGGCAAATGATGATGCAATTTGCGGCACAAAACCAGGAGGGGCGCTTTTCTAAGAATCCAGTGCGCGCCCTGCGCCGTGCCGCCAACCGTTGCCTGTTTCCCTTAGGTTTGAATGCCACAATCCTCAAAAACATGGTACGGTATCATAAACGGGGCGGGCTGGTGGATCATCTGCGGCGGCACACCGGCGCGCGAAAAACAGGATAGAGCTCTTCCTCGTGAATTCCTCCGAACATGATACTGTGTTTCAACAAGCTGAAAGCCGCGGTTTGGGGGCCCGCATGGTGCGTGGGGGGGCGTGGGTTTTAGCCTTGCGCATTGCACAGCGCGCGCTCAGCTTCATCCGGCTGCTGGTGCTGGTGCACTGGCTTGCCCCCAATGACTTCGGGCTGATGGGAGCGGCCATGCTGGCCTACTCAATGTTGAATTCCCTTACAGGGGTTGGCCTCCAGTCGGCAATGATTCAACGCAAAGAGATTGACAGATCCCTGCTTGATATCGCATGGACCTTCCAAATAGTGCGGGGAGCGATCCTGGCCCTTGTCTTGTTTGCTTGTGCGCCTCTGGCGGCACGTCTTGTCAATGCCACCGAGATAACAGCGATTATCCGGGTGCTTGCCCTGACGTTCGTGATACAAGCCTGCACCAGCAGCGCCATTGTGTACCTGCGCAAGGAATTGGCCTTTGACAAACATTTCTTTTATCAATTTGGTGAAACCGTCGCTGAATTCAGCGTAACACTCACCACCGCCTTCTTGTTGCGAAGCGTATGGGCGTTGGTGTTGGGAAGGCTCGTATCGTGTGCCGTGGCATGCGTATTGAGCTATGTAATCGTTCCCTATCGGCCCCGGATCAACTTTGCCTGGCGGCAGGCCGAAGGAATATGGAACTTTGGACTGTGGGTATTGGGATCGGCCATTCTCATTTTTCTGCTCACGCAAAGCGATCAACTGGCGGTAGCCGGCCTTTTGGGGACCACTATGCTTGGGTATTATCGAATCGCATTCCGTGTATCCAACGCCCCCACCACGGAATTTTCCCAGATTTTATCCCATGTAACGTTTCCTGCCTTTTCCAAATTACAGGAATCCACATCACAATTTCGGCAGGCATATCTTCGTGTATTCCGTTTGACTGCGTTTGCCGTGTTTCCCTTGTCCTCAATGATTCTCGTTTTGGCCGCGGAGTTTACCACCCTCTTTTTAGGAAACGCCTGGACCCCGGCCATACCGCTTATTCAATGCCTGGCAGTGTACGGTCTCATGGAGTCGCTCGGCGCTACTACCCGGTCTGTTTTCATGGCGTCGGGGCGGTTAGGAACAATGGTGAAACTTCAGGTCCTCCAGGTAATGGTGCTTGCCCTCAGTTTAGTGCCCTTAACCGTATGCTGCGGTGCTTTGGGCGCCGCATTCGCTATGACCGCCAGCACTACCCTGTTCAGTATCATCTTGTTGACAAAAGCATGGGGGTTGTTAGGCATTTCCATTTTCCATGGATTGCGAGAAATGGTTACGCCGCTGCTGAGTGCGTGTCTTAGTACGGGGGCCGTCCTCTGTCTGCCTTTGGGTACACTGGAAGAAGGTTACGTCGGGTTTTTCACACGGGCCATTGTGGCAGGCCTCCTTTACCTCGGTGCTTCCTATGCTTTCGATAGAATCTTGCACACAGAGAGTTGGCGTCTCATAGCAGAGGTGTGGGGGAGTTTAGTCAAGAAGTCCATATCCTGAAGATTGTGCTTGTATCATAAAATATGAGGAAACCGAAAATCGCTTAGACCAAGTCTCTTACAGGCTTCTTTGTGCGGTACGCTTCCCTGACATAATTGGTCGATCAAATGACTATATAAAATACCACGGTTTTTACTTTTTAGCGGAGGGTAACAATGACTTGCCGTTTTTGCTATAAAATCGAGCCTGGAAGGCTGCCATAGAAAATTGCCGCACCCCGTTCCTAGAACATCCGCAATCGCATAACGGGGTTGGTATTTCACTTCCGGCGCCAAGTAATTTTTCCCGTCAGCGCCAATAATCAGGAGAAAATAAGCGCTGTAATAAGATGCGAAACTCAATTCCTCGTCCGTATAGCGATCCTTAAGCCAATATACGGAAAAACCGTTATCCTGTTTCGTGACATCCGATTGAATACTCTCTACTACACCGTCCTGAGGCACTTTAACCGGAGCCCCCGAACCCCAGCCAACGCATACCGGGTGAAAATAGAGCCAGTGCGCTCCAGCGGAGCATACCTTGAGGGCCACCTCATTCAGTGCGGTGGCGTTGTCACTGCAGGTTAATGCGCTGGTGCCGATTTGAAGCGAACTGCCCGATGTGTCGATTTTTTTGCGCAGCCGCTCAATCCGTTCCAGGGTTGGGTTCATCCCCTGGCATGAATCCGCGCCCCATTCATACATTGAGACGCGAATGGTGCTCGCGTGTTCCAACAAAGCTCCCATAACAGATGGTTCATCCAGATAGGTGCCATTGGTAACCACGGCAATATCTTTAAAACCCAACCGCCGCGCCATGGCCAATACCGCCGGAAACTCCGGATAAAGGGTCGGCTCGCCGCCGGTCAGCAGCAAACCTTTTGTTTCCCCTGCCAGTGAGCGCATCAGTCTTTCAACAAAATCAAGGGTCAATGACATATCTGCACTGCTTTTACTGCTCGGACACTCTGGGCAGTTGCGATTGCACTGTGCGGTCAGATCAAGTTCCAACGAAACTGGATAGATGGCTTCTCCTCGAAGATAGGAATCAATTTTTGAAGTATGACACGCCACTTTATAGCTAGAGGCCAACTCAGACATTTCCATGTACTCCCATGAATAGCCAACATTGATACGAATCAATATAACGAATTTGCCTGTCAGCAGTATTATGGTGTGTCTATGACAAAGGATTCAAAGCCGCATTTTAAGGAGTGTACCCCTGGGAAACGGCTGTGCCCGCCCACTATGGTTCAAAACCGGGATACCCAAACGGCTGGCCAAGCATGCAACTGTTCTTTTCATTATGGGATAACATATACTAGTGACGGGTGAGACATGCCGGAATGAATATGAATCAAAAGGCAGAGGAACTGGAAACTGAATGGCAGATGAATCGGAGAGAAGCGTTATTTCACCGGCGCGCCTCGGGCGGTTATGCATTGAGACCGTAGGCGAGATGGGGCGCATTTCGCTTTTTTTAGGAAATGTATTTGTTAAAACAGTCATGCCACCCTATGCCTTCCGGCGCATTTTGCAGCAGGTGCACTTCATCGGCATGAAATCGCTTTTCGTGGTGGCCCTAACCGGCTTGTTTACCGGCATGGTCCTGGGCCTGCAATTGTACTATGTCCTGGTCCGCTTCGGCTCTGAAACGGTGTTGGGGGTGGCCGTGGCGCTGTCGCTCGTCCGTGAACTGGGCCCGGTCCTCACCGCGTTGATGGTTACGGGACGTGCCGGTTCCTCCATGGCCGCCGAACTCGGCATTATGCGCATCTCCGAGCAAATCGACGCGCTGGATACCATGAATATAGATCCCGTCAGGTATTTGGTAAGCCCCCGGCTTGCCGCCTGCATCATTTGCTTCCCGCTTCTCACCGCTATTTTCGATGTTATCGGCATTATTGGCGGATACCTCACCGGTGTCCTGCTGCTTGGCACCAATTCCGGCACTTTTATATGGCGCATGGAAGCGGGCGTAACGGCTCAGGATGTTTTTGGCGGGTTCTACAAATCCATCGTATTCGCCATCATCGTATGCATTATCTGCTGTTATCAAGGGTATTATACGCATTTGCGGCGTGAGGGATTTGGCGCGCGCGGCGTCAGCCTGTCCACCACCACTGCCGTTGTGATGTCGAGTGTACTCATTTTAGTGTCCGATTACGTATTAACGTCATTCTTGCTTTAGGCAAACCATGGAAACACCGCTGATTCAATTTCAAGATGTTCATAAGGCCTTCGGCAGCCAGGAAGTGCTGCGGGGAGTGACCTTGGATATTCAGCGGGGCAAGGTGACCACGATTATTGGGCGCAGCGGCATAGGCAAAAGCGTGTTACTCAAGCATGTAGTCGGCTTGATGGAACCCGACCACGGAGCCATTTTACTGGAAGGGCAAAACCTCCTGAAATTGTCCCGCCGCGCCCATCAGGCCATGAAAAGCCGGTTCAGCTATATGTTTCAGCAAATGGCCTTGCTGGATTCCTTAACGGTGTATGAAAACATTGCCCTGCCCCTGCAGGAATGCACAAAACTGCCCAAGGGGAAAATCCGCGAAAAGGTGATGGAGATAGCGGGAGTGATGGAACTGGGCGATACCCTCGCCAAATACCCTTCGCAACTCTCCGGTGGCATGAGTAAACGCGTGGCTTTCGCACGAGCTCTGGTTACCGAACCGGAAATTGTGTTGTTTGACGAACCGACCACGGGTCTTGACCCCGTCCGCAAGTCCATGGTACATAATATGATAGCGCAGCACCAGCTACGTAAAGGATTCACGGCGGTTGTCGTAAGCCACGATATCCCGGAGGTATTTGATATTACGCAAAAAGTGGCGATGCTGGAGGAGGGTATTATCATTGCCGAGGGTTCTCCGGACGAGATCCGGGAAAATGAGGATCCTCGGGTAAGTTCGTTTATTGAAGGGAAAAGCAATTCACATATTGAGCTTTGAAAGATTCTCGTAAATAATGTGTATTGTATATAAGGTTGTAAAACAGTTATGAAAAAAGGTTCGATGGAAATGGGTGTAGGAGTCTTTGTACTCCTGGGATTGATATGCATTGCGTATCTGACCGTCAAGCTGGGCAAGATGGAGTGGCTCGACAATGACGTGTACCGGGTGAACGCGAAATTCGCCACCGTGACCGGCTTGAAAGAAGGCGCCATGGTGGAAATTGCCGGGGTGCAGGTGGGCAAAGTGGAGACCATTACCCTCGACCCGAAAAACATGGTGGCGCGTGTAGTCATGAAAATCCGTAACGGGGTGGAACTGGACGATGAGACCATCGCCGCAGTGAAAACTTCGGGATTAATTGGCGATAAATACGTCCGGTTACAGCCCGGCGGCGGCTTGAATATGCTCCAGGACGGCGGTCAGATCACAGAGACACAATCCGCCGTGGACATGGAAGAATTGGTTGGGAAGTACGCCTTTGGCGAAGTGAAACAATAATGTGGAGAATCTGGAAATGAAACGAAGTATGGCGTGTGTGGCGTTGGCGGCAATGATTGCAGCGCCCCTGCTGCCGGTGTGGGCCGATGAGCAGCAGGATATCCGGAAACTGATGGAGACCACCATCGAAAAAACCATTTCCATTCTCTCCGATCCGGAACTTAAAGGCGATGTCAAGCGTGAAGAGCGCCGTTCCCAGATTCGAACAACGCTTCTGGGGGTGACCGATGCCCGCCGGGTCAGTATGCTGGTGCTGGGCCGTCAACGGAACAACTTCTCTGAAACACAGCTTAAGGAGTTCACCGATACTTTCGCCCAACTGGTCTTTGTCACATACATTCAAAATCTGGAGAAATACACTGATCAAAAAGTGCAAATTTTATCCGTGGAAATGCAGTCGGATGGAAAAGCCTATGCCGCCACGAAGGTTCTGTCGAAAGACAAGGAATTTCCAGCGGATTTCAGCCTTTTTAAGGATGAACATGGGGAATGGAAGTGCTATGATGTGAAGGTGGAGGGCGTAAGCATGATCAGCAACTACCGGAGCCAGTTTAATGAATTGCTGCTCAACAAGACCCCCGACCAGCTCATCGCGCACTTAAAAGAGAAGGTGAAGGAAAATGAGCAAGCCCATTAGCTTTCTGTTGGCGCTGTGCCTGTGTGCGGGATGCGCCACTACCTCCAAATCCACGCAAACAAACACGCCAAAGAAGGGCGAACCGATCCTGACAATGCCTGTGTCCGAAACGCCTGCCAAGGAAATGGAAGTCCCTGCCAAGGAAGCTGAGGCTCCCGCTTCCGAAAAAGCGGCTTCGGAAGATGCCCTGCTGGAAGGATTGGAAAGTGAATATGCCAGCGATAAGGAGGGGAAAGACGTTAAAAACATGAAGGATCCCCTCAAACCCTGGAATTTGGTCTGGTTCCACTTTAATGACAAGCTCCATTTCTGGCTGATACGTCCCGTAGCCATCGGATATGGCAAAGTGGTTCCAAAACCCGTTCGAACAGGCATCGACAGTTTCTTTTCCAATCTGAAATTCCCCGACCGGCTCATCAGTTGTCTCCTGCAAGGCCGATGGAAAGACATGGGAATTGTCTCGGCGCGTTTCGGGATTAATACTACAGCAGGCGGCTTGGGTTTTTATGATTTGGCCGAAAAAAAGTGTGGGATGAAAGAACGTGACGAGGATTTCGACCAAGCCTTCGGCAGATGGGGAATTGGTCAAGGATATTATCTTGTATGGCCTCTGTTTGGCCCGTCCTCCATACGCGGCACGGTTGGGCTGGTTGGCGACATTGCCGCCAACCCACTTACCTGGATTCCCTGGCCACGCGCGGCTTCCGTGGGCGTTTCCGCCCTAAATACCGTCAATAATACCTCCCTCGACCCCAACAAGATAAAAGACCTCAAAAGCGCGACCGTCCAACCGTATGTTGCGCTCCGTCAGGCCTACTACGAGAATCGAAAGAAACTTGTCGAGGAATAAGGACGGGGTAATTGAAATCCGAATAGCCATTGACGGCACCGGCAAAGGCGGCTACAATGAGCGGGCGTCTGCGATGGCCGCGGACGGAGTTCTCGGATAATTCAGCACCGGGCCAGGGACTGGGAGCCGCGGAATGAAAACAGTAACGCTGGTGGCGCCGTGTTACGATGAAGTGGAGGTGTTGCCGGAGTTCTATGCACGCGTACGGCAACTGGCTAATCAACTCCCCCAATACAAACTTGAAATTCTCTTTGTAAATGACGGGAGCCGCGACGGCACGGATGGGTTGTTGGACAGCCTGGCCGCCCAGGATCCGTACGTAAAGGTGCTTCATTTCGCCCGGAACAGAGGGCACCAAGTAGCATTGACCGCCGGATTGGATTTTGCCGAAGGCGATGTAATTGTCACGATGGATGCTGACCTGCAGGATCCGCCGGAGGTTATTCCGGAACTGCTCACAAAGATCGAAGAAGGCTTCGATATCGTGCATGCCCAACGAAGCGTCCGGGAGGGGGAGACCCGCTTCAAGCTGGCCACGGCCCACGCATTTTACCGGCTGCTCAACGCCATCGCCCATGAACCGCTGATTGAGGATTATGGCGACTTTCGGGCCTTTACTCGGCCGGTGTTGATGGCCGTCCGCGGATTTCGGGAACAACACCGGTTTCTCCGGGGAACCTTTGTGCTGCTTGGATTCCGGCAAGCGGTCTTGCCATATCACCGGGCGGCCCGGTCAGCAGGCCGCACGAAGTTTCCGCTCCGAAAGATGCTGTCATTCGCGGTGGACGGAATCGTTTCATTCAGTTCGGCGCCTCTGCGCAGCCTGTTATGGTTTGCATTTATTCTCTGGGGAGTCAGCCTCGCGTTCACCGCCCGCGCGCTCATCGGGCATTTCATATTCCGGTGGACGGTGCCTGGCTGGACATCCCTGGTGGTATTGTTAACCTTTTTTACCGGCCTCAACCTGTTTTCACTGAGCGTGGTGGGATTGTATGTGGGCCGAACGTTCGAACAGGGGCAACACCGTCCGCTGTACTGGTGCCGGGCCACGCGAAACATCGACCTTCGCGCCCTGCCTTATTCTCCCGAGATCGAGTTATCGCGCCGAATTCTGGGACTCAATGAATCCCCCTCCTCGCCTACCGACAACGACCATCCGGAATGATGAGCGGGTGATGCCAATGATAAAATTTTCTCCGCTGTCTATGTCCGTGAAACATATAGATGGCAGGGGAGGTGTTTTTCATAGTGGTGGAAGTCTTTATCCAAAGTAAAAATTGGCGCATTCAGGCGTATCGATAGAGCGCAAAGAAGCATGTCGATAGGGCTGGATGCTATCCCTGCTGAACGGCAAAGAGTGTAACACTCAGCGGCGTATTCATAATCTTCTTTAACTATAGGCTCGTCAGGATAAGCGCGAAGTTTGTCACGGACACGTTTAAAAACGAGCGGATCCTTTATACCTGATAGAATTTCTTGGCGTACAATCCCGATTAATAGAACTCGGTTTTCCCAGATAAGTTCGGCAAGTTCTTTTACTATTGCCTGTTCTTTATGATTCAACTGGGCAGGTTTTCGGCGCAGGGCCAATGACCATATCGTGGTATCCACGATAGTTTTCACGTCCGCTTTACCTTCCGTAACGTTTTATGATCATAGGTGGAATCGAAATCTACCGTGCCAAAAAGATTCAACACTTCTAATTGCCGTTGTTGCGTTATATAGTTCTGCAATGCCGCGGTCACGGCAGCTTTTTTGGTCTTATGACCGCCAACTTTCTGCGCTTCCTCGATAAGCCTGTCATCAATGGCAAGATTTGTAGGCATGGACGGACTCCTTTTTACACATTATTTTACACATAAATTTGTGTAAAAAGCAAGACACACCCAATCCCGCAAACGATCCCCGTCTTGTAGGCTTGTTGCCACGATTATTGGCTGTTTTTGGTATTTTTTTGCGTAAACGTTATTTCTTGGGTTCTTCGATGGCTTTGGGCACGACCGTGTCGTAATTGGGATCGGCATTTAATTCACCGTTTCCGTTGGCCCAGGAGAGGTTGTCGCGGAGCAGTTGTTGGAAATCGGGATTGCTCCACATGTCTTCGCGGTGGCCCAGGGCGTTATAGAGCACGCGGCCGTTGCCATAGGCGAGGCACCAGATGATCGGGTAGCAGGGCCGTTGGTAGACTTCATACTCTTTATCGCCGTATACGCTGCTGGGATCGAGCAGGGCCAGTACATGCATTTTTTCTTTGTTCAGGTTTTTGGAGATGTACCATTCATCCTGATGAGACCATCCGTCCTGGAGGCTGGCAATGGCGGGGTGGCCCTTGCTTACGACTTTCAGCGTGCCATTGAATTGCTTGCCATGCGTCTCAAATTCGCCGCCGATCATTTCCACATACGGCGAAATTTCATTTTCCTTGGAATGGAACGAGTCGTTGGCGTTGTGATACCCGATGAAGCCGTTGCCCGCCTTGATCCATTCGAGCAGGTCGGTCACGCCGTTGGGGCCCATGACCGGCTGGCCGTCGGTGCCCAGTTCCGTAAGATAACCCGTGGTGCAAAAGATCACGACGTTGTATTTTTTGAGATTCTCGGCGTTGATCAGGCCGGCATCCTTTGTGCACAGAATGGTGCCGCCCATTTTTTGAACAATCTCCGTCAGGATCTGCTCCGAGTGACTGAGCTTGTCGCCATGGCGCTTCACCACGCTGTGCTCATAGCCCGTCGACTTGGAGAGATACAACACGTTCAATGGTTTCTGACCGTGTGCGCAGGAAGACGCCAAGGCCATCGCCACCGTTACCGCAAGAAGTTGCTTTGTCATGGAAATTTCTCCTCTCTGATGGTTAATGATTCCGCCTCAGACTAACCACATCCCAACAGCCAAGTCAAAAAGAACTTTTAAAAGCCCAACTATCGTATGGGGCTTAAGACTATAGGTCCTAAATGCCATAACATCATCCCATAAGGTAAGGGCAAGGGCCAACAGGTTTCCTTCTATGACCTGATGAACAAATGCGGCACGCATCGCTGTCCGATGCGTGCCGCGCATTAAATGTTCAGATAAGATTACAGTCCAGGGCAGAAGCCGTCTTCGGAGCCTTCGCAGGCGTGGTAGCCGCCGGAATTGAAGAATTGGATGACCCGGAGCAGTTCAGAGAGATTGATTAACCAGTCTTGCGCATTGTAGTCGCTGGCGTGGGGGGCACAGCTTTGATCGCCGGGTCCGGGGGCATATCCATCTTCGGTGCCCGCCTGGCAGTGCAGGCCGCCGGAATTGAAGAATTGGATCACGCGCAGCAATTCGGACAGGTTGATCATGTTGTCGCCGTTCTGGTCCGCGGTGTGGAATTCCTCGAATCCGCCGCCTTCGCCTTCAGCGCCTTCGCCCTCGCCTTCGCCTTCGGCGCCTTCGCCTTCGCCTTCGGCGCCTTCGCCCTCGCCTTCGGCGCCTTCGCCTTCTGCTCCTTCTCCCTCGCCTTCGGTTCCTTCTC
>ERZ795059.4014-NODE-4014-length-14008-cov-8.373396_pt1 | contig 14008 bp, 12 predicted proteins | sample MGYA00375143_ERZ795059 | MGnify/ENA primary metagenome ERZ795059 (study PRJEB30188, sample SAMN05720168) | activated sludge metagenome | isolation source: Anaerobic digester | place: USA | collected 2015-01-07 ... | reverse complement strand
GCACCGCCTCTATGAGTGTTATGCAAGGAGTGCTGCCTTCCTATACAAGGCTTGGTATGGCTGCATTGCTTCCTCACAAGAAACTATCCATGAGTGAGAACTTTGATGTGCTATTAGATGACAAAGCTTGTATAGATACAAAATCCAGAGAACAGGCTTTGAGAAATTTCGTTGCCCAAAGTCGTGCTGTCCAGTTCGACGATATAAAGAATATGAAGGTGGTGGATCTGAAGGAGATATTTGCCGGTCAGGAAATTGTGTATATCTACCATGACCAAATTGATGAAAGAGGTACTGCAAGTGATGGTGATGAAGTTTTCGCAGCTTGTGAAGAAGCCATCATAGAAATCCACACCATGATAAAGAGGTTGACCAGTGCCAACAACATACATTTCATCATTACTGCGGATCATGGGTTTCTATATAAGCGGGACAAGCTTTCAGAAAGTGATAAGATCAGCAGTTTTGATAAGAACAATGCCTTCGTGGGAAGAAGGTATGTCATAGCTGATAAAGCAGTAGATGCGGAAGGCATCGGAACGGTTACTTTGGGCGATATATTAGGAAATAAGGATGAACGGGTTATTTCTCTTCCTATAGGCAGCGATGTTTTCAAAGTTACCGGTGCCGGGCAGAACTATGTACACGGGGGTATGGCGCCGCAGGAAATATTGATTCCTATTATAGATGTTAGGACTACAAAATATCACATGGAGACAAAGGCTGTCGGCATCGCATTAGTGAGTTCTTTATACAAGATCACAAACCTTAATACCAACTTGGATTTTATCCAGAAAGAGGCTGTAAGCGATATCAATAAAGAAACCGTATATATGCTGTTCTTTATTTCTGACGATAATGAGAAAATATCCAATGACAATATCTATGTAGCCGATAAGAAGGATGTGGATGCCGGGAAACGCGTTTTTCGACTGAAGTTTACTTTCAAAAACAAAAAATATGATAAGAATAAAAAATACTACCTAGTCGCATATGACGAAAAGAATGCTCTTGAAGTCTTAAGACACGAAGTGCAGATGGATCTTGCTTTTACGGATGATTTCGGATTCAACCTTTAAGACTGGAGGAATGGGATAGTGGAAAACAAAAGAATCGATGAGATGGAAAGTCCCAACGCTATTCTCAATAAGAAACTTAGGCAGTACTTTGACGGAAAGATAGTAAGAAAGGATCTGACAAAGTCCATAAAAGAAGGTGCCAATGTCCCCATTTATGTGCTGGAGTTCCTGCTGGGTCAGTACTGCAGCTCAGATGATCCCGGAATCATCGAAGAAGGTGTAAATACAGTAAAAAGGATTCTTGCTGAGAACTTCGTCAGACCTGATGAAGCTCAGAAGGTACTGTCTATATTGCGTGAACGGGGCAGTTACACTGTAATAGACCGGATCACTGCAAAGTTAAATATTAAGGAAGACCGGTATGAAGCTGAATTTTCAAATCTAGGTGTAAAAGGAATCCTTCTTTCTCCAAGCCATGTATCCGAATATGACCGTCTCTTGTGCGGGGGAATATGGTGTATAGTACAGCTCGAATACGAATACCTGGAGGAAGATAAAAGAGTTAATCCTATTCAAGTGCGCAAGCTTACTCCTATCCAGATGCCCCATATTGATATGGATGAAATCAAGGAAGCAAGAAAGAAGTTTACGAAGGAAGAATGGCTGAATGTGCTTATCCGTTCCACGGGAATGGAGTCAGACAAGTTTTCGAACAGGGAGAAATGGCTGCTTCTAACTCGTATGATCCCGCTTGTAGAAAACAATTTTAACCTATGCGAGCTTGGTCCGCGCAGCACAGGTAAATCTCATATTTATAAAGAAATCTCACCCAACAGTATCCTTGTGTCCGGCGGGCAAACAACAGTGGCCAACCTGTTCTACAACATGGCGAATAAGAGCGTAGGACTTGTAGGCCTGTGGGACTGCGTTGCCTTTGATGAAGTGGCAGGAATTACTTTTAAGGACAAAGACGGCGTCCAAATCATGAAGGATTATATGGCTTCGGGTTCTTTTGCCCGCGGCAAAGAACAAAAGGCAGCCAGTGCCTCTATGGTCTTCGTAGGAAATATAAACCAAAGCGTTGATGTTTTGCTTAAGACATCCCACTTGTTTGATCCGTTTCCGGAAGCCATGGCCTACGATACCGCATTCTTAGATCGAATGCACTGCTATGTGCCGGGCTGGGAGATACCCAAGTACCGTCCGAACTTTTTCACCGATGAATACGCATTTATTACGGATTACTTGTCAGAATTCATGAAGGAGATGCGTAAAGAGCAGTATGGAGATGCGATTGACAAATACTTCAAATTCGGATCGAATCTAAACCAGCGGGATGTAATCGGAGTCAGAAAAATGATTTCAGGCTTTACGAAGCTCCTCTATCCAAACGGCGAGTTTTCGAAAGAGGATATGGAAGAGATCATCACTATTTCCCTGGAACTTAGGCGTCGTGTAAAAGAACAGCTTAAAAAAATCGGTGGCATGGAGTTCTACGATGTGAACTTCTCATACATAGATAATGAGACCTTCGAAGAGCATTACGTTCCGGTTCCGGAGCAGGGTGGCGGCAAGCTGATTCCCGAGGGGATGATCAACCCAGGCCAGGTTTACACCGTATCAAGAGGAAAAACCGGGATGGTGGGAGTTTATCGTCTCGAGACTCAGATGCTTCCGGGCAGCGGCAAGTTTGAGCGCACCGGCCTTGGAACAGATCGCGATGCCAAAGAATCTACCAATACTGCATTTAACTATCTTAAAGCAAACGGAAAGCAAATAAGCAACTCCATCAGTACTACAAGTAAAGATTACATTATCAATTACCAAGATTTAAACGGCATCGGCATAACAAAGACTTTAACCTTGCCCACCCTGATAGCCATTTGCTCGGCAGCCTTACAAAAACCCACGATATCAAGCCTTGCTGTCCTGGGCGATATTAGCATCAGCGGCACAATCATGAAAGTTGAAGAGCTGGCAAATGTGCTTCAGGTCTGCCTGGATAGCGGAGCAAAAAAGGTCCTGTTGCCGATTACCTCTGCCAAGGAACTGGGAACGGTTCCTGCCGACCTGATGGGCGCGTTCAGCCTGATATTCTATAACACTCCTCAGGAAGCGGTATTTAAGGCGCTGGGGGTGGAGTGAAGGGGGATAATTGTATGGAAAGGGGTACGGAGATGAAGGACTCTGGGCAACTCTCACTTTTTGATTTAGACGATAATAGTACAGAAAAACAAGTTCATAGCTATATTGTTGATTTGCTTAAACAAAACCGTATGCCATCAGCCTTTGAACTGATTAGAGAGGCAGAGATGCGATTTGGATGGAAAATACGATGGGATCTGTGTCAATACATAGAGAGTCTAATATCGACGCAATCCTTAACACGATATGAAAAGACCTATCTGTCTGAGCTAATCGATTCGGAAAGCGAATATGGAATTATGAAAGGCGCTTTCGCATTTTTTATAAAAAAATGCCTGGCATATTCTGAGTAAATATGCCAAGCGCCTGGTAACCCGTAGGGGAGTCGAACCCCTGACTCCGCCGTGAGAGGGCGACGTCTTGACCACTTGACCAACGGGTCATGCAAAGACTTTTACTATTATAGAAGATTTCCTTGCCTTTGTCTATGGATATTTGCTATATTTTTTGTTACAATAATTTCATGTGATTATGACAGAATTGCCTTCGGCAAGATTTGCCTGACAGCCGCAAGGCCGGTATAGAACAAGAAGAGGAGCATCACTGAGATGAATAATAAAGAAATCAAATACATAAGCACCAGGGGAAGCAGCCGGGCAAAGACCTCCGCTCAGGCCATCATCAAAGGCATCGCCGAGGACAAAGGTCTCTATGTTCCCGATTACATACCGAAACTTGATATGGACCCATCCGAGTTTGCCGGGATGGATTACAGGGGGATCGCTTTTAAGGTGCTTTCCGAATTCCTGACTGATTATACCGGCGAAGAACTTAAAAACTGCATTAACAATGCCTATGACTCAAAGTTTGAGGCCGCTGGGATTGTTCCATTGGTCAAGGCCGGAGACGCGTGGTTTTTAGAGCTTTACCACGGGCGCACCGCTGCATTCAAGGACATGGCCCTTTCTATATTGCCCTACCTTTTGACGACGGCTTTAAAAAAGGAAAAAGAGGAAAAGAAGATCGCCATCCTCACAGCTACCTCCGGAGATACCGGAAAAGCCGCATTGGAAGGCTTTGCGGATGTTCCGGGGACGGAGATCATCGTTTTCTTCCCGAGAGACGGCGTCAGCCGGATCCAGGCTATGCAGATGGTCACTCAGGAGGGCTCAAATACTCATGTCTTCGGCATTGATGGCAACTTTGACGATGCCCAGACCGGGGTCAAAAATATTTTCAACGATAAAGATCTGGCTGAAGAGCTTGCTGAAAAAGGATACAGACTCTCTTCCGCCAACTCCATTAATATAGGCAGGCTGGTGCCTCAGGTGGCTTACTATATCTGGTCTTATATCAAGCTGATCGAAACAGGAGCCATAAAGAGCGGAGACAAGATCAACATAGTGGTCCCTACAGGAAATTTCGGTAACATACTGGCGGCGTATTACGCAAGGGAGATGGGGGTCCCGGTAGGCAAATTCATCTGTGCGTCAAATGAGAATAAGGTGCTGACCGATTTTATCAATACAGGAATCTACGACAGCAACAGAGACTTCTATGTTACCAGCTCTCCTTCCATGGATATACTCATTTCCAGCAATCTGGAAAGGCTGCTTTACCATTTGTCGGGAGGAGACGGCGGAGAAATCTCGGCACTGATGAATAATCTGGACAAACAAAAGAAATATCAGGTCGGCGACAAGATCAGAAGCGGCCTGTCAGATTTTTACGGAGGCTTTGCTGATGAGACCGAAACTATGACGGCGATTGGGAAAATGTACGGGGAAAACGGTTACTTAATGGATACCCATACGGCGGTAGGCTATAAGGTGTATGAGGATTACCGCAGAGCAACGGGTGACGAAACACCGGCTGTCATCGCATCCACGGCCAGCGCATATAAATTTGCTGAAAGCGTTGTTAAGGCATTGGGGCTTCCGGATGTGACCGACGGGTTTGACGGCATTCGGACACTGCATCGTGCCACTGGGGTCAGGATCCCATCCTGCTTAGAGGGACTTGAGCATAAAAAAATCCTGCATGAAACGACGCTGAAAAGGGATGGGCTTGCAGAGGCGGTCAAAGCTTCGCTCATCTGAACGGCTCGCTATTTATCCTCCAAAGCTTTCTCCACCTCCCGTATCCGCCCCCGGGCCAGATCCTCCGGAATGAAGAACAGGCCACAGCGGGGGCAACGCGGAATCTTATGCCGGAACTGGCGATCTAAATATTTGAGATGCGCTTCTATCAGTTCCAATTCTACACCGCAGCGATCACATATCCAGGTCTGCTTTTCGTCCATTCCATATCACCTCCGGTTCAATTTCTACACGGTGTGCCCAGATCCCTGTCAATTCGTAAACACCGTCCCGTTCTAACGGGCGGTACTCAGCCCAAAGTGTGATGTGCCCGATTTTCTTGCAACCGGCGTAACAGAGGGTGGAAGGGTTTAGGAAGCGGCGACCGGTTCGCTCACAGTATTCAACGACACAACGAGCCTCCTCTTCCAAAATGTAATCCCGATCCATCTGCTCAAGAAGCGCTGATCCGATTTGCAGACATTTATCGACCACTGGTTTCGGTGCGCTCTGCGATTGTTGCCAAAAACGGCTCAAAAGACGTTCTTTCAGGAAAATGCGGTTACTCCTCCGTTCCGATGCCGATGCCGTTGACGTTGACGTTGGCGCAGGGATGCTTTCCGCCGCTTGAACAGATAAATCGCCGCCATGTGTCATTTCTTCGTGGAAGAGAAACTCTAAAATGTGGCGGCAGGGTTTGCCCGCATCCCGGAATACATCCCGGCAATTTATGCAATAGGCGATATAAGGTAATGGGCTTTCAGAAATACGTTGACTGGCGACGAAAAAAGCGAAATCGGGATCGGCTATAGAAGGCTGCCCTCCACGGCCACAGCACCGACCAAACCGATCCTGATCCGGCAACGGAATAATGCGAATACCGGCTGCGGCGGCCAGACGGCGAACGGCAGCTTTCACAGCGGTATCGTGCCGCGCCGCACAGGGGTCGAATACAGCAAACACGGGTTCGGCGCGCATGTCCACAGTTTCATCCGGTTCATCCGGCGAAGCGTTCGTCGGAATAATGTCAACAAACGTTTCGTACAAAGAGCGGACAGGTATATCCGGTAAACGGCGGCGGAATATGTCCATACAAGTGGGGCAGGCAAGGATAAATTCTGGGGAGCCCAAATTAATCCATGCCGCTCTGATCGCGGACAAGGAAGCCTCGTGCAATGATTCGTCGCCTGACCATTCCGCCGGTGCGCCGCAACAGCGCAACAAAAGTCCGGTTTCTGCATCGTCTGACAAAAGTCGGGCATAGGCCGATTCCACGAGATCCGGATCGCTGGCTCCGAGCTGACAGCCGGGGAAAAAAACGCGCCGGCTTGTCATCCGGCCGGGCGGCGGCATGCAAAGTGCACAGTCTTCCCCGTCTGAGAAAGCCATATCTCGCAGCCAAAAATCGTGGAAGGCCCAAGGCATCTTTTTCTGGCGGTGCATGCTGCGCCGACCTTCCAGAATGAACCCTTCCAAATCGATTTGCACCGGACAGTGCTCGCGCAGGATACTTGCCGTGTTGCTGCCGCTTAGGAGACGTTTTGCAGGCGTTGCCTTGATTTCAGATGTGCCCGGGACGATGGTCGCTTCGATCTCATCGCGAAGCCGAAGCGGTTGCTTGCCTGTGTAGGCGCAGAGATCGCAACAGAGCAGACAGGTATCACAGCGGCATTTCAAACATCGCGCCGCCTCCTCCGTCGCTTCATTTTTCGTATAAGCAAAGCCGTTTTGGGGGATGATCGGGTTGAGCGAGGGACGGTAAAACGGCTCTGGGGATAACCGGGTGTTTTCAAGTTCCAGCGGACGTCGCATGACTCCTGACAGTAAGTATTTCTCAATGGCGGAGGCGGCGCGCAGCCCATCTGCAAGTGCGAAGACCCCTTCCTTGCCGATCAAAGAACCGCCGGCGAACCAGCCTATGCCGAAGTCTTCGATAACAGCAAATTCAGATTCTCTCGATGCATGCAAAATACCGAAATCTTCACCGCCCGCACCGGTTGCCACAAAAACGGCGTTAAAACTTCGGTTCTCCGCAAATGCACGATGCTGTAAAACTGTCTGCAGGTGCAGAACGTATTCATCCTGCTCCAGTTGTTCTCTCACATCAAGCAGAAACAGGTTTTCGTCAATGCAATCCCACTTACCTCCTCCGATGCGAGTTTCCGCTTCAAATATCTCAACATGATACTTTTTCTTGATCAGGCGCAAGGCACACGACAATCCTGCCAAGCCGCCGCCTACGATAGCCACGCGTTGCTTTTTTTTCGGAAGGTTGTAGGCCGTACGAGACAAACTGCCGGCGAAATCAATGCAGGCTTGCTCCAGCAGTCGCAGTTCCACCGCGCTTCCGCCTTGTGATAGAGGGCAGGCTTGTTTACAGGGCGAATGACAAAGTGCCGCTGCAGTACGGGGAAAACCGGTGGCATCTCTATATACACGCATCGCCGCATCCCAACGCCCTTGCCGGATGCGACTGATTAACTCCGGAACATTGAGTCCGAAAGGACACGCGGCGCGGCAAAAAGGCGGTTCATTTTGGAGGCAATCATTAAAATTTGCAGCCGCGCCGGTATCCGATCCGGCTTTAATCATTGGGGTAAGAGCATACGTAATCGACGTAATCTTTAACGATGGCGTCAAAAGCGGTGTTGGCGGGCACTTTAATACAAGCTCCGGGGCCGTAATTGGTAAAGGTGGCTTCACCGGGCAGTTTAATAGCCATTTCGCCTTGCGTAATCTCAATTAATTCGGGACTACCGGTTTTGAAGTCATATTCGCCTGCCGCGTTGTATCCAAGAGTTTTCATTTCTCCGTCAGGCAAGTAAAAATTGCGGCATATGATCTTACCGTTCCGATAGATGCCTGCCTTTGCTTCAAGTCTTACATTCGTGAAATCCATTTTATGCTCCTTTCGTTTCCACTGCTTTCTGTTTTACGAAATATACGAATTATTTCCATGACAATAAGCAGCATTGCTTTAGCGTCGCAAAGATTCATCGAAGCATTGCTCCTTGTATTTCTTATATGTGCAAATCATATGCCATTGTATTAGATATGGGAAATAAAATACCGAAATATAAGTTATCCGGCAGAATAAAAAATATAGTGCAGAGAGGAAAAAATTATTCCGCAAAGGATAGAAATTGGTGCAAAGACAAATCGAAGCGGTGTGCCGCATCAGCCGCAAACGGATGTAAAACTAAATGCCATTAATAACTATATAAATATCTGAAATAAAAAGTAAATCCGGCAGAAGATAAAAGTTAGAGAGAAAAAATCGTCTCAAAGGGCGAAAACTATGATATACTGTTTGCAGATTTGCAAAACATCTTACAAATTTGCAAATCCGCACACAAAAAAGCCGACGCTTTCCGTAAGCAGCAAATACTCAGCAAAAAAATATTTGCAGCTGAACACAAAGGAGGAAATAATGTATATACACGGAGAACATTGGATTGGGCAGTTTAATATATCCGACAAGATTAATCCTATCGGCGATACCGGCTTTATTCTTATAAAAAACGGCAAGGTGGAGGCGCTGGGAGGCGCTGCGACAAGTTCGCTGGAAATCGAGTGCGGTGATTTGTGGAAGGGGGCTGAGGGCGATTTTTTGCGCGGGGCGGAGAGGTTTGCCACATATGAATTTGAGCTTCCCGGGAACCAGAAGCTCTACCTTCTGGCAATGGATCAAAGCGAAAGGGTGCAGGAACTCGAGAACATTATGAACGAATACTGGGCGGTTCTGAGTGAAGGTACAGACGAAGTCTTTGTTACGGACGCAAAGGGAAAAGTGCTGCGCGTTTCAGCGCATAACCCCGATTTTCTCGGATACCAGCCGGATAAGTTAATCGGTAAAAATGTCCATGAACTGGAAAAAATCGGGGTGATGAGCCCTTCTATTACCCTCCAGGCTCTAGCACGTAACAGCGACATCGTGGCCGTTCAGGAAACGGGAACAGGCCGCAAGCTTCTCGTACGCTCGTTCCTTATACGTAACGAAGAGGGCGCCGTCAGCAGCGTCATTAGTCTGTCCAAAGACATTTCAGAGTTATCCAATCTACGCAAGCGTATTCACGATATGAATAATCAAATCGCTCAATACCAGGACATGCTCTCATATTATCAAAAAACCCAACAGCCCGCACATTTACTTATCGGGGAATCGGAATCCATATGCTGGCTCCGAGAAATGATTTACAAGGCTGCGGCCGTGGATTCGACCATACTGCTGCAGGGGGAATCCGGAACAGGCAAGGATGTTGTTGCTCGCAATATTCATATATTGAGCGACCGCCAGGGGAAGCCTTTTTATCGCATCAACTGCGGAGCTATTCCCGAAAATTTGTTGGAATCCGAACTGTTCGGCTACGTCAAAGGAGCATTTACCGGCGCCATGCCAGGTGGAAAACAGGGTCTTGTGGAAGCCGCCGAACAGGGCACGCTTTTCCTCGACGAAATCGGCGATATGCCGCTAAGCCTGCAAATCAAACTTCTGGAACTCGTGCAGGATAAATTGTATAAACGGGTCGGCGACAGTGCGTATCGTAAGGCCAACATCCGAATTATCGCTGCGACTAACCAGAACCTCGCAAAGTTGGTTCAGGAAAACCGATTCCGCCGTGACTTGTATTATCGCCTGAATGTTTTTCCTATCCAAATTGCCCCTTTACGTGAGAGAACAGGGGATGTACGTCTGCTTCTGAATCATTTTACAATACTTCTGAACTCAAAGACCGGAAAGGACGTAATTTTCTCTGAAGAGGCAATTCGTGAACTCGAAGCGTATTCATGGCCGGGGAATGTGCGGGAATTAGAAAATATGACTGAGCGGTTGATTGTTTTGGCTAACGGTAATATTGTAAGCGCGCAGGATGTGAAAGACGTACAGTGCAATGCGTTGAACATTGCGCCGAATATAGAAGAATCTGACACGGCGCCTGATGTGCGCTCCGCGGTTCAGGTAAACGCCATTTTACCGTGGAAGGATGCCGTGGAAATGCTCTCGCGAGAGCTTTTCACTATGGGTATGCAGCGCTATAAAACTATCACTGAGACAGCAAAGCATCTCGGGGTGCATTATTCAACCGTTTCGCGTTCTTTGTCAAAATTCAAGAATGACGAAGAATTACAATGAAGAGTTGTGAACCAATGTTATCTTTTTTACGCCTCACCCGCGAGGCGTAATTTTTTTTCAGGTCTTATTTTATTTGCCTCTATCTACTATCTACTTGCCTTCTATACTTTGATGCAAATATATATGAAGTATTTCAAGTTCGGGGAACTGTATGTTGAACTCTTTATATTCAACCTCACCGGCATAGCCAGTGGTTGCATTGGTTATTTATTCCTGCTTATACTTCGATCGGAATCGACGCTATAGCAACAATGCAAATAATTTGCATTGTTGCAAACAGTGAGTGACCTAATCGCATAAATTACTTGAAAGTTTAGGGATTTCATAATTGGCATAACTTTTGCACAAGTATAAAAAGCATAAACTGAGTGGCAATAGGCGTCAGAAAAGCCGTATCAGTATTGACCATAGCATAGGGATCAGGTGCGCCGAACTGTGTTTTGTGGAATTGTGGAAGTCGAAGAAAATTTCGGAAAGGAAGGTGGAAACTGTTCAAATTTAAACGTTTGTTTATAGCTCCTCACTGATTTATGGTGTATATTATAACTATAACTTGAACTAGAACTATTACTAAATTACACCATATTTCAAGAGGAGTTATAATAGATAAACTCAAAAGCCATTAGTATTTAATTTCAATAGTTTTTGAGTTTAGCAGTTATTGAATTCTTGTTTTGTGAGTGAAAGGAGTAAGATAATGTCTACCAGTGTTAAGATTCTCGGTCTCTCGTTCAGCCCTAGGCATGGCAATACGGAGGTCATTTTACGCGAAGCCCTAAGGGCGGCGGAAGAACTGCCAGGCGTGGAAACAGACTATTATGATATAGTTGGAAAGACTATTAATCCATGTGATTCCTGCTATCGCTGCTTCAAGAGCGCAACGATGCAAAAGTGCTGTCCCGCTTTTGACGACGATTGTTTCGAAGAAATTGTGCAGAAGATCTACAAGGCAGATGGTATCATATTCGGATGTCCTGTCTACTACATGAGTGTGACCGCTCAGATGAAGGCTTTCATGGATCGCAGCATGGGAGTCGAAGCCTTGGGTTATGCTTGGAGAAACAAGGTCGCCGGTTTTGTGACTGTGGCCTACGACCGCAATGGCGGTCAAGAGCATACGCTGCGCGATATGCAGACTTGGGCATTCATGCACGACATGATTCCGCTCAGCGTTGGTCCTGAACGCTCGGCGAAAGGAACGGGCGCCTATCTCGGAGCAGCAGGTTGTCAGGGATTCCCTTATCCCATTTCGAACAGTATGCCGGGGATGGCGGAAGCGGTGCGGCAGGATGATGTGGCCATGTATGCTGCAAAATGTGTCGGCTGGCGTACGGCAGAAATGGCAAAGATTATGAAACTAGGTTATGAAAAGATTGGCAAGGAAGAGCTAAAATGGCCAAAAGGCGCAATTGGCCTCGATATGGTAGATCAGTGGACCTAACGTTTCACACAAATATTAACATCAGTTTACGAGAGGAGACCTAAAATGACAAAAGTGAAAGTCGCCGGTATCCAAATGCCAATTACGTCGGACAAAGAAACTAACTTGAAAAAGGCGGAGGCACTGCTTGTGCAGGCTGCGAACGATGGGGCGCGGATGGCATCTCTGCCGGAATACTTTTTGTGCGATTGCCCTGAAGAATGGATGAGCCAGGAAGAATTGCAGGCTGTCGCCGAGCCGATTCCGGGGCCGTCGTTTCAATTCTTAGCCGATGTGGCGAAAAAGACGGGATTGTATATCTGTACAGGATCGTACCTTGAGAAGCGGCCGGACGGCAAGCTGCAGAACTCCAGTGCGTTCATCGATCCGAAAGGGAACCTTCTTGGGACATTCCAGAAGATCCACCCCGAAGACGCACCCCCGAAGAAGGAATATACGCTTGGGCTGGTGCCTGGCGAAAAATACCCGGTATTTGACACGGAATTCGGCAAAGTCGGCATTATGCTCGATATGGATGCCGTAATTCCCGAAGCCTTCAGCATTTTGGCTGTAAAAGGCGCCGTACTTATTTTCTGGTGCGTCAACTGGAGCGCCCGCTGGTTCAATCAAATAGACATCTTGCCGGCGGCGCATGCCATGCTGAACAAGATCTATACAGTTACATCCAACCGGATAGGCACGCGTGTATCCAAAGTGGGTACGTTTACCTACAACGGCGGCGCGAAAATATGCAGCCCCGAAGGGTTTACCATTGCCCGGGCGATTGACTATTCTGAGGGCTATGCCATTGGAGAGTTTGATCCGGAGCTTATGGCCGAATGGCGCAATGTTATCATTCCGAGGGATTATCCGCTGCGGCGCCGTCCGGATACTTATTCAGAAATACTGAATGTATGAAACGGGGAGAGCTGATCTTATGAAAAGGCTGATCATAAAACAGGAAAATTGCGTTAACTGCGGTGCGTGCGCTATGGTCTGTTCAAAATGGCACTACGGCGTGTTCGACAAGATGAAATCCAACATCCATTTGCCGTCGCCGGAAGAAAATTCTAAGCTGCAGGTTTGCGTGCAATGCAAGAAAAAAGTTTGCCTGGAAACCTGCCTGAAAAAAGCAATCCGCGTCGATCTCGAAACGGGCGCACTGGTTGTAGATAACGAAAAATGCGATGGCTGTATGAAATGCGTACTCGGCTGTCCCAACAGGGCTCCCTGGATCGATAAACAACTGAAAAAGATGCGTGTCTGTGACCTGTGCGGAGGAAATCCCAGCTGCGTTGTGGCCTGCCGTCATACAGCGTTGTTCTATATGGAGCTGGAGGAATATGTGCAGCAGAAGAGAAAGACAGTTGCAGCGGAACGGAGGCTGGAACAATGAAGAAAATCATTAAGGTCGTTGGGAAATGCATGGATTGTCGGGAGCAACCTTGTGTGTCAGCCTGTATTCAGTCGCATAGCGAATGTGAAAAGATAGGCTGGGGCCATCTATACATTGTCCCGAATCAGAAAGGCGGCGCCCCTATTGTTTGTGAACATTGTGAAGATGCACCTTGCGTTAATGCCTGCAATCGGAAGGCGTTGGTGCGAAATAAGCAGACAGGAGCCATTGTAGTGGATAAGTATGGGTGTAACCTCTGCGGCCTGTGCGTATCTGCCTGCCCCTACGGGCTTATTAGCGGAGGGGAGAACATCGTTTATAAATGTGATTTGTGCAAAGGTGAACCAAAGTGCGTATCTGCCTGTCCGCACGGAGCGTTGCTCTACTACTGATAATTCTTTGAGTGGCGCCACAGTAGGCGGCGCCACTCTGTAACAAAAAGAGGTATCCCCATGGAAAAGACCGTTGATAAAGAAAGAAAAAGTATAAATATTCTCCAGCGAATCGGAATGCTGCCCATCGTGGTTATTGTGATGATCGTTATATTTACCATTCTTCGACCTCAGTTTCTCACACCAGACAATCTGAAAAACGTAATATTCCAAGCCAGTATACTAGGACTGGTGGCGTTCGGTCAGTTATTCTGTCTCTTGTCCGGGGGCATTGATTTTTCTGTCAGCGCACAGATGGCTTTCGCAGCAATCGTTGGCTCGCTCGTTATGATTCAATATGGGATCCCGGCCGGTATCGTCGCTGCGATCCTTGCAACAATGTGCTGCGGAGTTGTTATCGGCTTCGTAGTGGCTAAATTTAAAG
>ERZ795059.4011-NODE-4011-length-14018-cov-7.176180_pt1 | contig 14018 bp, 15 predicted proteins | sample MGYA00375143_ERZ795059 | MGnify/ENA primary metagenome ERZ795059 (study PRJEB30188, sample SAMN05720168) | activated sludge metagenome | isolation source: Anaerobic digester | place: USA | collected 2015-01-07 ... | reverse complement strand
GATTCAATTAGAGCTTTAGTTTCAAGATTTGAAGCTGCAAAGTCCTGGGGAATATTTAGTGATCATGGGACTCCATTATCAAAATTATCAAAAGAAAAGCAACTAACAATTCTTGATACAAGTTTTTTAGATGATAATATTACTGCTCTTGTCATTGGAATATTAGCAAGAAGAATACTAGCAGCAAGAAAACTAGTAACAAGGCAAGATGCAATTAAAAAGTTTGATTCAACTTCAGAGAGCCCAGATGAGTTACTTGAGATTTCAATTCCACCAACATGGGTGTATATTGATGAAGCTCACACATTGATTCCTTCAGGTAACACCATAACTCCAGCAACTAATGCCATCATAGAATACGTTAAGCAAGGAAGAAGACCAGGATGTTCTATGGTTCTTGCAACTCAACAACCATCAGCAATCAATTCTAAGGTATTGTCTCAGGTTGATATCTTCTTAAGCCATAAGCTTGTATTTAATGATGATATTCACGCAGTCCAGAAAAGAATGCCTGCAATTATTCCTGACGTTTATAAAGATCCAAACTTCATAAAGACTTTACCTGTGGGTGTTGCTCTAACTGGTGATCGTGGCGAAGAAACAAAAAGAGCGTTTATTCTAAAGATTAAACCAAGATTAAGTCAACACGAAGGAAGAGATGCAGAAACTATAAGAGAAGTTCCAAAGCTTTCTAAGAAAGAAATAATTAACTTTTCTTCAGATATGATTTATAAGAAATTACTTTCTTCAAAAACTTTAAAAGTAAGTGATGCAAAAGATATTCTTGATGTTATCAACTCAAAGTATAATAGCGAAGTAACTTTTGAAGAATTACTTGTTTCTTTAAGTAAGATGGGGATTGTTGAAAAAGAAAAAATATTATTATTTGCAGAAAAAAAACAAAAAGCAGAAATTTCTAAAGAAGAAGTACAAAATATTAATCAAGCAATTGAGTATTCTAATTTAGTTGAAGAGCAAGGAGAACAACTAGAGACAGCAATAACTCCAGAAACAATAGAACCAGAAACAGTTCCAATACTTCCTTCAAGAATCTCAAGAGAAATTGCAATTAATATAGCAAGCAGAACAAATAAGAAAAAATTAATATTCTTAAAAGAAGAAGAGTTTATTTCTGAAATAAAATTACTTTATAGAGAAATCTATAAAATCAATTATAATATTTTTGATGATGAAGAAAATTACACAAAGTCTTGTTGTTATGTGGATTCAGTTACTGGAGAATTCTTACATTATGATGGAATTTTTAAAGAATCAACAGGCCTTGATATTGTTGAAGATATCTCAACAGATGACATTGTTCTGTTAGATAATCTTGAAAGGTGGATTACACCAAAAGAACTCTCACAGATATTAAATGCTTCAGAGCAAGAAGTAAAGGAAGATTTAGTATCTTTAGTTAATAAAGATATAGTAGATGTTTCAATAATAAACAAGGAAGAAAAATTTAGAATTAAGAGAGGAATAGATTTGCCATTCTCTCCAAGATATACAATTCTTTCTTCTGTAGATAATTTGCCACTAAGAAAACAATTAATTTCTAAAACAGATATTGATAAAGACATCCCTGAGGAAGAGACAGTTAAAAGACTAGAAAAATTATGGCAAAACATAGAAATAGAAAATATAGAAAAAATATATTGGCCAATCTGGGATATAACCTCAAGAGACAAAAGAGCAAATGACAGAACAATTCTTATTGATGCAGTTCTTGGTCAAATCATTGATGCATAAAAAGTGAAAAATCATATGTTAAACCTACTTAATAAAAAAGAAGATAAAAATCTTACAGTTGATTCTTTTATTTTAGATAGTTGTAAAGCAACACCTGGTTTTGAATTTTATCCAAAGAAATCAACAAAGATTGATTTAGAGAAATTATTAATGACTTTAAGAGCAAAGAATTATTTTATAGAAAAAGATAACTCTCCATTTTTAATTGTTCTAAAAACAAAAAAAGGAACAATAACAATATTTAGTTCTTTAAAAATAATAATAAGAGACACAACTCAAGAAAAAGTTGCAAAAACTATGCTAACAGACCTATTAAAAGTTATTAACGACTACTTGTATAAGCAAGGGTGACTGAGTCTGGTTGAAGGTGCTAGTCTCGAAAACTAGATGTGGGTAATACCACACATGGGTTCAAATCCCATCCCTTGCGTAAATGACTCTTTTGTAGTTGTGTTTTTTCAGTTTTTGTGATATTGAAATATTTATTAACCATTTATCAATTTCACAAAAAAATCAAAGAAAACATTTAAATATGTCTTTACCCATAATATATATGTGCCTGTTGCTAGCGAATTCGTTCAGTCAAATCTGAAGGGATAGACTAGGGTTGCGACACTCACAGTAGTGCTCTCAGGTACATTATTTAGATAAAAATAATTCAATTTCTTCTAAACTAATTTTAATAAGATATTTTCTAGAATCTATAAGATTTTTTCTTATTAAATAAGAATATTTGTGTGCTAAAGATTTGGATTCTAATTTACAAAATTCTATATTATTAATTCTTAAATTTAATTTTGTAATTAAAAAATATTCCAGATTATAAATTATATCTTGTTCTCTATTATAAAAATCTCTACATATTTTTAATTCTATATTGGAATTGAGGTTTAATTCTTTAAATATATAATAGATAATTATAGAGTAAATTCTAATTTTCAAATCTTTCTTTTTCTTAAGAGTTGGTTTATATTTTGTGTATTTACTTAAATTAAAATTCTTATTTATCTGATTTACTGTTTTTGGATGCATCTTAAATGCTTTTATTATTTGGTTATTATCAGATATACAAACAGCATAGTCTCCACTTAAAATATCTTCCCCACTTACATCAATATCAAATATCATATATATTTATTTATTTTTTAAGAGATTAATAAAAACAACTTTTAATATTTTTGTGAATTTGTTAGTTTTTAATAAAATTATTGTAAACAATATATTTAAAAGCAGTAACTCTCTATAATTATTTAATGAATAAAAAACAACTAATTTTGCTATTTTTAATATTTGGTGTATTTATCTCTCCGTTTATTTTTGCAGATAGTTTAAATGTTAATATACAATCTACCCAAGACAAACCAAATACCTTCTATGTTTCAAATAATAGCACAAAAGAAATAGACTTTAGAATTAAGTTCTTATCAGAAGAATTAAAAGAAGGAAAAGTAAATATTTCTGTAAGTATTTTTCCAAATGATTCAGAAATAAGTGCATTAGTTTCAACACAAGAGTTTTATTTCTATAATAATTTAGACACTAAAGAAAAAATATATGTTAACACCAAAACCTTAACAGAAAATAAAACCTTACAATTAAAAGTAGAAATTTTAGATAAATATAATAATAAAATAAAAACAACACAGAAATATATAACAATAATTCCAAACAATTCAGAAGAATATTATAACTATACAATTAACCACACAAGACCAAGAATCTTAGGTTATAATCTTTCAAGATCAATTGCTGTAATTAATGGAAAGAAAGATAGTGATTTAATTTCTATTTATGTAAATAAAGAAGAAGGAAATACTTATTCTTTAGATTGTATTACCAGTAATCCAGCAATAGTTTTTAATTATAATTATATAAATTCTCAAAAAACAGACATCAATCTCTCAATTGATAAAAATAAATCAATAGAAGCTAATGATTATTTCTTAAATTGTAAATTACAAGACGGTTATGAGACAATAGACATTAAAGAAATAAAGATAAGATATACTCCAAAAGAAGAAACTCAAAAAGAAATTTTACAGACATCAGTTCAGCCAGAAGAAAAGAACATTACAGGTTTTTTAAGTCTTCCAAAAATTAATAGTTCTTTATTTAAAATGGACGACTCAAAAACACATGTTTTGCTTGCAATTTTTATAATTTTGATTATTTTAATTATTTTTGCAAAAAAATAATTAACTAATTTTATCAAGTAGCCAATGGGATAGTATTCCAATACTACCTGCTAAGAAATAAACAATATTTGGATAATCAACAAATAATAAAGGGATTGCAAAAAGTACTCCTACTAAAGGAGTGTGTAAGATATCCCTATGTTTTACAAGTAGTAAAAATATTTCAATTAAAACTAAAACTACAATAATTAAAAGGTAAGTAAAATTTGGAGAAACAAACAAATATATTATTCCAAGTATTACAATAGCATAAAGCACAATAATATTAAATTGCCCCTTAATCCAAGAACTTTTAAGATCTAAATCTGGTATCAAAGAATAAAGCACACAGAAAACAAAAGCCAAAAACATGTTTGGCCCAGTTATTGATAATATATCTACAAAAAAGAAATAGAATACAATAAATAACAAACTTGCAAATAATATGTGATTTATTTTATTCATGCTATCTTTTTTTAAATGTTTTAATAAATATATATTATATTTAACTATTTATAATAGTTTTGGATAACATTATTTAAGTGAAAAGACATGGAAATTATAGAATTTATAGTAATTGGAATATTACAAGGAATTTTTGAATGGCTTCCAGTAAGCTCTCAAGGAATTTCTGTTGTTGTTTTAACTAATTTTTTTAAAGTATCTGCACAAAATGCTTTAGATATGTCAATATTTTTACATTTTGGAACCCTCTTGGCTGCATTTGTTTATTTCTTTGATGAGATTAAAGATATATTTTCAAAAACAAAAATAAAAGACCTTTTTAATTTCAAGAAAAATATAAAGTTTGATTATGCTACAAGTTCCTCACGATTTATTATAATTTCTGTATTTTTCACAGTATTAATTGGAACTCCAATTTATTTTTTATTAAGAAATAGCATAACTGCTTTTCAAATAACAACTCTAACAATTGCAATTGGAGTATTATTGATTCTAACAGGAGTTATGCAAATAAAAATCAAACAAGCAGAAAAATTAATTCCAAACCTAAAAGCAAGCAATGCTTTTTTTATTGGTATCGCTCAAGGGTTTTCTGCAATTCCAGGAATTAGTAGATCAGGAATAACTACAAGCACCATGTTATTTCAAGGATTTAATCCAACAAACGCTTTTAAGTATAGTTTTTTAATTTCAATTCCAACAATACTTATTGCAGAACTTGGAATATTATTACTTACTGGTTTTTCATTTAGTCCTTTAATTTTAGTTTCAGTATTGTTTGCATTTATTTTTGGGTACATTACAATCGGCATACTTATGAAGATTGCGCAAAAATTAGACTTTTCTTATTTTTGTTTTATTCTAGGTATTGCTTATATCTTAATTGCTTTAATATAAAATAGGGGGAAAAAATATGTTACAACTAACAGATAAAGACTTTGAAGAAACAATTAAAAAAAATAAAATTGTAGTAGTGGATTTCTGGGCAGAATGGTGTGGTCCTTGTAGAATGTTTGCTGGAACCTTTGAAGAGTTTTCAAAAGAAAATACAGATGTGCTTTGTGCAAAAGTTAATGTTGATCAAGCACCCGCAATTTCCGGAAAATATAATGTCATGTCAATACCAACAATAATAATTTTTAAAGAAGGTAAGCCAGTAGCACAAAAAACAGGAGCCCTTCCAAAACCAATGTTAAAGGCATTTGTTGATTCAGTTAAATAGAGGGAGAGAGAAAAGATTATGGTTTATATAAAGAAATTAACAGTAAAAATATTAGATATTGATGCAGATAAAAAAGTTGCTTTACTTAATAGTAAAACTGCAAAAGATTTGTTAGTAAATACACAAAATAGAGTTTCAGTTAAACTAAAAAACATTGAAGAAAATTTTATTGTTGATATTACAGAAAACTTTGTTGATGAAAACACAATAGGGTTATATAAAGACAGAACCGGCGCAATAAAATTAAAAACAGGAGATCTTGTCGAAGTGGCATTACTCCCAAATCCAGAATCTATTCATTTTATTGTTGATAAAATTAGAAATAAACCATTAGATGAAAAACAATTAACTCAAATAATTAATGACATTGTTGATAATAGATTATCAGACATTGATATTTCTGCATTTTTGACAGCAGTAACAATTAATGGCCTTAATCTTGATGAAACTACAAGTGTGTGTAAGGCAATGACACAAACAGGAAACATTATTGATTTTAATAGAGCAGAGATTCTTGATAAACACTCCATTGGTGGAATAAATGGAAGAGTATCAATGATTGTTACTCCAATAATAGCATCTCTTGGATATTATATGCCAAAGACCGCTTCTCGTTCAATAAGTTCAGCAGCAGGAACAGCAGATTGTATGGAAGTATTAGCTGATGTTTCTTTTGATGTAAAAGACATTAAAAAAATGGTTCAGGAACACGGAGGAATGGTTGCTTGGAATGGAAAAGTTGACCTTTGTCCTGCTGATGACAAGATGATAAAAATTAGACACGGGTTAGGGTTAGACCCTGAAGGCCTAGTAATTGCTTCTGTTCTTTCTAAGAAAAAAAGCGTTTCTGCATCTCACTTAATAATTGATATTCCTGTTGGCCCAACAGTAAAAGTACATAACAAAGAAGACGGAGAAAGATGGGCAAGTAAATTTATAAAGATTAGTAAAGATATCGGAATTAAAACAAAAGTAGTTTTAACAAATGGGGCTATACCTTGTGGAAAATACTTTGGTGCTGCTCTTGAAGCAAGAGGGGCTTTAGAAGTATTAGAAGGAAAATACTTTGATAGTCTAGCAGAAAAAGCCTGTGAGATATCTGGAAGTCTTTTAGAATTAGTTGGAAGAACTGAAGAGGGCAAAGGTTACGATTTAGCAAAAGAAACCTTAAAGTCAGGAAAAGCTTTAGCAAAATTTAAAGAAATTCTAAAAGCACAAAATGGAAGAATCTTTGAATCAGAGAAAATTCCATTTGCAGAATTTAAAGAAGAAATTAAAGCAATCGATTCTGGAAAAATTGTTGGTCTAAATGTTTCTAATCTAACAAAGATTGCAAGAACCTCTGGTGCTCCAAGTGATTCATTTGCAGGATTAATCTTAGCAAAAGAAGCAGGAGATAAAATTAAAGAAGGAGAAGTAATCTTTACAATATATGCAAACAGCAAAGAAAAACTAAAGATTGCAACAGATCTTTCAAAATCTATTTTAGAAGAAACAGTAAAGGTAGAAAAAATAATATTAGAAGAAATGAATTAATTTTTTTTCTTTTCTTTTTTGCACTGGACAGCTACTATCGAAATCTTTAAATACTAAAAATCATACTATATTTAAAGACACACAATAAAAGTAATATTAATAAATTATTAAGGGTAGAATATGTATATGGTAAATAATCTAATTTTTGAAAATAAAGATCTTAAAATAATTTGTGAAGATATTCTATACACCAAAAAAATTTTAAATAATAGTATAGATTTAATTGTAACATCTCCGCCATATAATCTAGATATAAAATACAATTCTCATGATGATCAAATATCATATGATCAATATAAAGAATTTAGTCAAAAATGGTTATCTCGGTGTTTTAATTGGCTTAAAGATGATGGGCGATTATGTTTGAATATTCCATTAGATAAAAATAAAGGCGGCCAGCAAAGTGTTGGTGCAGATCTGACCACAATTGCAAAGAGCATAGGTTTTAATTATCATTCAACAATAATTTGGAATGAAGGGAACATATCTAGAAGAACGGCGTGGGGTTCTTGGCTTAGTGCGTCTGCACCTTATGTTATTGCACCTGTTGAATTAATTATTGTTTTATATAAAAAACAATGGAAAAAATTAGATAAAAAAGAATCTAATATAACCAAAGAAGAATTTATACAATGGACAAATGGATTGTGGACATTTAATGGCGAAAGTAAAAAAAAAATAGGGCATCCAGCCCCATTTCCTGTTGAATTGCCAAGAAGATGTATAAAATTATTTAGTTATGTTGATGATATTGTATTAGACCCATTTATGGGTAGTGGAACTACATTAATTGCCGCAAAACAAAATAATAGGAGAGCAATAGGGATAGATGTAGATAGCGAATATTGCGAATTAGCAAAAAATAGAATAATAAATGAAACCTCGAACAAATTGTAATTTAAAAATAAATAAGATCATTTATGTCTGAAAAAAAAGAAATTTCTCAATTTGAGTTGATTATGGAGTATTTTAAAAAAAATCCAAAACGCGATATTAAACATCCCGAAATTGTGGATTGGGTTACTGAAGAATATAAAAAAAGAACAGGCAAAGTTTTTAGAGACCCCGACAGAGCAATACGAAAATTATCTCAAGAAGGGCAATTAATAAAAATTTCAAAAGGGATTTATAAATTCGACCCAGAATTTATTAATATTAGAGAATTAGAAGATTTTACTTTAGCTCAAAAAGCAGAAATATTTAAGAGAGATGGATATCGTTGTGTTATTTGTGGGCGCGGTCCTGCAGATGGTATAGAAATACAAGCAGATCATATAAAACCTAAAGAATTAGGTGGGAAAGCCGAAGTTATTAATGGACAAACATTGTGTGCACAACACAATTTTCAGAAAAAGTATTATAAACAAACAGAAACCGGTAAAAAGATGTTTATAAGATTGTATGAATTAGCAAAACACACTGAAGATAAAGAATTGTTAAAATTTTGTGAAGATGTTCTGAAAGTTTATGAAAAGAATAATATAAATGGACACATTGTCTGGAAGAAATGAATTAATAAACAACAGAATAAATTTTTTCAAGTTCTTTGATTTCTATTTGTCTTACTTTTTTGTCAAGTATTTCTGCTTTTAGGTTTTTTGAATTTTCTGAAATTTCTCTATTCTTTTGATCTCTAGAGACAAGGTTTAAAGCATTACTAATGTCTTTATTTGGATATCTAAATAAATTTTTTACAAACAAGTTATATCTTTCATCCATCTCTTTTTTGTTTGGTTTTAATTTAATAATTGCAGACTCACAAGATGGAACAGGAAAGAAGCATTTTTTACTTATGTTTTTAACTGTTGTTACTTCGAAATAGCTTTGAGAAAGTGCAGAGACTGCATTATAGTTAATAAACCCAGGAAAAGAAACAAGCTTTTCAGCAAATTCTTTTTGAACAACTCCAACCATTAATTTTTTTTCTCCAAGAATTTTTTCAATAAATTCCTGTGAAATTGAATATGGTAGAAATGTTGCAAGTTTTGTATAATTGTATTTACTTAAATCAATTGTTAAAAAATCAGAAGTAATCAAAATAAGTTTTTTATTTTTTATTTCTGTTGCAAATTCTTGTTCTAAAATATAAATCATTTTTTTGTCTTTTTCTATTGCAATAACTTGCTTACTGTCTTCTAAAAGTTTTTTAGTAAGAAAACCAGTTCCTGGTCCAACTTCAAGAACAACATCTGTTTTTTTAAGTTCAAGTTCTTTAACAACTCGTAAAATAGTATTATCATCAATAATAAAATTTTGATCAAGCTTATGACTTGGTTTAAAATTATATTTTAGCATTAAGGTATATAGGTCTTTAATCATTAGCTCTCAAAATTAGAATTTTTTTATAATTGGAACAGTAAACAAGAAATATTTTTCTTCATCGTGGTTTTCAATTTCAGTCAGTACTCTGTTAACTATAACTTTTATTGGATCTGGGAACAATTCAATTTTCTTAAGATCATTAAGTTCTTTAATTGACCCATTCTTTTCAAGATATTCCATTAATGCCATTCTGTGTTTTTTTCCAATCATTGGAAGAAGATCAAGCTGATGTCTTCTAGCATTAATTGGTCTAGCATTATTAAAGAAAGTAACAAATCTATCTTGATTATTAAGAACAATTGTCTCAACTGCTTTTTCAAGTTCTTTTTTTGCAATGGTTGTAAGTTTATCAAAGGTTATTCTTTTTACAACTTTTTCATCTGTGCTTATTGTTTCTTGCAATTTAGGAGACTCATCACTATATATCTCAAGTAATGAGAAATTAGTTACCCCTATACATTGAATAACAGGTGTTTGTTTAAACTGCACTTCTCTTGTGGCCTTGTCAAGCACAATTGCTTCTTTTTTAATCTCTATCATTCTTCATCTTTCTTGTATTTTGAAACAAGTTCCAAAATTTTTTCTTTATTTTCTTCTGTTATTGTTTTATTTTTTTCAGCAATTAAATCTAATTCAATTGCATTTGGCAAAATATCAACAATTTTAACAGCAACTTCACTACTTAAATCCAATTCCATTAATTCCTTTTTTAATTTTTCTGCCTTTAATGGGGTTAATTTAGCAAAAAGCTTAGCGTGCTCTAAAGCAAGCTTTTGTTCATAATTAAGCTCTTTGTCTTTCCCCTTTTCAGTTAAGATTTTTTTAACTTCTGCAAGGCTTAAGTCATCAATATAATTTGGATTATTTATCATTCTTTTCACCTTTTGCTATTTGCTTTAATAACTTTAAGTGAACTCTGTGTGTTATTACTTTCTTTGTTTTATTTCCTGTTTTTAATTGAACAATAGGACAATCTCCTTGAAAGCCAATAACTTTTCCAGTAATTCCGTCCATTCTTCTGTGTGGTAATCCGTTGTGTACAGAACTGTTTGCATTAACTTGAACAACATCATCAACCTTAATTGGTTTTATTAATTCATTGACCGTTGTCTTTGCTCTTACATTTCTTCTATATCTTGATCTTGTTAAAGATCTCTTTCCTTTTGCTTTTTTGTTTGCCATTTATTTCACTTATCCTTTTTATTTTTTTAAAATGATATATAATTATTGAGCCATAAAGTTTTTATATGGTGTTGATATGTTAAATAAAAGCCTAACATTTTTACACCTAAAACTTAGAAAACTAAACTTCTAAAAGAAAAAAGGTTAAGAAAAAATTACAAAAAATTGCTTTATAAATGCTTTTATATATAAATATTATATATAAATATTTGCTTTTTATAAAAAAATGGTGAAAAATAAATGGAATATAAAATTGTTAATTTAGTGGCATCTAGTTCTCTTGGTACAGGTTTAGATCTTTATAATCTTGCAACAGCAATACCTGAAGTTGAGTATGAACCAGAGCAATTTCCTGGTGCTATTCTAAAAATGGATGAACCAAGGGTTTCTTTACTTCTTTTCAAGAATGGAAACATTATAATTTCCGGAGCATCAAGTGAAAAAGATATAAAGACTGCAATAAAGAAAGCATCAAAGATAATTAGCGAAGTTCAAAAAAATGTTACAATAAAGGACAGAGTAAGCTATAAGATTGTTAACCTTGTTGCAACGTCTAACTTAAATAAACAAATTGATCTTTTTAATGCAGCAGTTACTTTAGATAATATTGAATATGAACCAGAGCAGTTTCCAGGAGCAATTGTAAGAATCTTTAATCCAAAGCTAACAATGTTACTTTTCAAAAACGGAAAGTTAATTTGTGCTGGCGCTAAGTCAGAAGAAGACATAGTTAAAGGATTAAATAAATTAAAGAAGGTTCTTTCTGGCACTAAAGAAAAATAATGTAAATTATGCCTAAAATAATAACGCCTTACAATAATAAAAAGTTATTTAAAAAAACAAAACCAAAATTTATTTCTAAATTAAAAGAGGGGCAAACAATAGAAGGCGCTCTTTTAAATTCAGGAATAGATTTTTCTTTTTCTAAAGTATCTAAAAAAGGCAAAACAAAAAGAGCCTTAGTATATAATCCATTTGCAAAAGAAATTGTTTCAAATAATCCAGGAATTATTAAAGATTTCTTAACGATATTTAATAATAAAAGTTTGACTAAAATAAAAGGAAGCAACAATAATTATAGTTTCGAACGAATATTTTTTAGAGAAAAGAATCCAAATTTTTCTAAAATAAGAGATTTTGGTGTTTTAACAAAAGAAGCGTTTATCTTAAAAGTATTGGTTGAAGGAAAATCCAAGAAATTTTTTATAAAAAGAGCTGAATTATCTTATGATTTAAATAATAATAATTATGGAGAATATTTTGGATTAATGATACAAAAAATTTTTGGATTAAATATTGTTGAGCCACAATTGGCATATATTGATTTAAGAAACAATATTAAAACAGGATTTCTAGTATCAGAATATTCTGATTTAATGTCTTTAAAAAAAGCAAGAAAACTTGGAATTATTTCAAATAAAAAATATTCTGATTTATTTGATAAAATATTAAAAATTCAAGACAATATAAACAGAGAATTACCAGAAATTAAATTAGAAATAAATAACCACAATTTAAAACTAACAGACATGTTACCAAGAAATATTTTTTTAGACACAAAAACAGGTAAATTAGTATTTTATGATCCTTGGTTAATAGAAAATAATGTATATACTAAGATTGGATTATTCTTTCAAAAACGATTTTTGAAACTAAAAAATAAAGCAAGACAATACCTTTAAAAACCTTTTCAAACATATATTATTTGTTAGCGACCATAGGGATAGAGAAACACCTGGACCCTTTCCGAACCCAGAAGTTAAGTTTGTCTCCGATATTGTTTGCCCTAAGTTCTTTCTTGGAGCGGCAAGTTAGTTGCTAACATTTTAGCGATTTTCTATTTTTAAAAAATTATTAAATTTTTTACATAAATATATTTCTTTTAAAAACATAATGTTTCTTATTATATAATATAATATATTTAAGAGAAATAATTATGAACAAAATAAAGAACTTTTTTTCTAAACATTGGGTAATCATTTTAATAATCTCATTGATTTTTATTTTAGGTCTTGGAATTAGAGCACATATTCTAAGATACGAATACATGTTTGAATTTGACCCTTATTGGCATCTTAGAGCAACAGGATATGTTGTTCAAGGAAATCTTCCAACCAACGATCCTTTAGGTTTCTATCAACAAGGAGGAAGTAACTATGGTATTTGGCCAAATTTTTTGTGGTTCTTTACAGCAGCGGTATACACTATAACAACATTTGGAGCAGCTTACGATAAATGGCTATTAATGGAATATGCAAGATGGCTTCCAGCAATATTTGGAGCATTAATTTCTGTAGCTATGTTTTTCTTAGGAAAGAAAATGTATAACACAAGAACAGGCATTGCAATGGGAGTAATGGCTGCAACTGTTCCTGCCTTTGTTTATAGAACAATGGGTGGATTTTTCGAAGAAGATTCTTTAGGATTTTTGTGGCTAGTTTTAGGTTTAATCTTTTTGGTAACAGCAATACAGAATAGACACAAATTAAAGAATTGGTTAATCTATTCTATAATTGGAGCATTTTTCTTTTATTTAATGGCAATAACTTGGGATATGTTTTTATTAATTCCTTTAGTGCTATTAGCATATTTTGGAACAATGATTGTTTACATGTTAATCAAGAACATAGACAAAAAAGAAATACTTGCTTTTTCAAAAGTTTTCTTAACTTGTTTCTTATTATTTACGATTATAACAACAGCACATAGTGGAACTGGTTGGTTAGAAAGAACATCAGAGTATGTTACAAATTATCTTCCAGTTTCAGAAACAAATGTTGGAAGAATAAATAAAACAATTGTCGAAGAAGCAGATGTTGTTGGGGCAACAGTTGGTGAAGAAAATACAGGTAAGCAATTCTTCTATGAAAAGTATAGTCTTTTAGTTGTTATTCCTTTTTTAGCATTGTTTATTATTCCATTATATCTGTTATTTGGGAAATATAAAAACAAAGAAAAAGAAGAACAAGAACATAATCAAAAAATTGATTATTTTGTTTTAATTATTTTCTTCTGGATATTAATTACTGGATTTATGGCCTGGACAAAATTAAAGTTTACTTACACTCTTGGTCTTCCAATTGCAGCAGGATTTGGTTTTTTGTTCTTTTTAACAACAGAATGGATTGATAGTAAATCAATAAATTATAAAAGAGCATTTACAATAATTGCTGGAATCTTTTTGATTGGAGCAATTGCAGCCGGATCTTTTTTTGTTCTAAGTAAGCAACCACCTGTATCTCAAGAAAAAGATTGGCAAAATGCAATGTTTTGGGTTTATGACAATACCCCAACAGATGCAAAAATATTAAACTGGTGGGATTATGGACACTGGATTGCATATTTCTCAGAAAGAAAAGTAAGCA
>ERZ795059.4006-NODE-4006-length-14025-cov-9.989835_pt1 | contig 14025 bp, 15 predicted proteins | sample MGYA00375143_ERZ795059 | MGnify/ENA primary metagenome ERZ795059 (study PRJEB30188, sample SAMN05720168) | activated sludge metagenome | isolation source: Anaerobic digester | place: USA | collected 2015-01-07 ... | reverse complement strand
AAACTCTGTGATAGCAATGACTTGTGAGATTCCTCACTTCGTTTCGGAATGACAAAAGATAGTAAATCTTTTAACGAATTATTATACTAGCACCTAATGACCAATGACAAATAACTAAAAAAAGAACTGACAACTGACAGCTGACAGCCGACAGCTAAATCATCTATAAACCTTTTTCTTCTTCGAGTGGACTTTTCATTTCAGTTTTAAAAGCTTCAGCGCTTGCTTTAGCTGCTTCTCTGAGGTGTTCGATTTTATCTTGTACTAAGTCTTTTGTTTGTTCGGCTTTTGTTTTAGCATCAAAAAGAACTCTTTCAGCATTTTGCAAAATAGTTTCTGCCTGTCGTTTTGCTGAGCTAATGATGTTTTGAGCTTTTGCTTTGCCTTCGTTCATCGTATTTGTTACGGCAGTGCTGACATTACCTTCCAAATCATTAAAGTAATCAGTTGCTTTGTCATATAGTTCAGATGAACGAACAGCAAGGTCTTCGCGAAGTTCGCGACCGGATTTTGGTGCAAGCAGCAGTGCTGTTATTGCCCCAACGGCGCCACCGATTATGGCACCGAGTAAGAAACCTTTTGTGTAATTTGAGCCATTTTGTTCTGACATATTTCCTCCATTAATTATTTAATTACCAACTTTCTGGCAAAGATATTGATTTTTTTTGAGATATTAAAATTTTTTCTATAATTTCTCTTATTGCACCCTCGCCGCCTTTTGCTTCACAGATATAATCGGCGTTTTCTTTAATTAATTCGTGAGAATCGCTGGGGCAGGCGCCAACTCCAGCAGTTTGTATTGCCTGCAAATCATTTATATCATCACCGATAAAAGCAATTTCATCTACCCCAATATGTAGGTTTTCCGCAAGCTGCTCTATATCTTTTTTCTTATTACGTGAACCGAGCAATAAATGTTCTATTTTTAATTTGTTTGCCCTTGCAATAACTATGGGTGAATTTTCGCTTGTTACTATTGCAGTTCCAATTCCTTCTCTTCTTAAAAGTTCCATTCCCATTCCGTCCCGAATGCAAAAGCGTTTTAGTTCTTCTCCGTTTTTTGAATAATAAACGGTGCTGTTTGTCATTGTGCCATCAACATCCATTGCTAATAATTTAATTTTTTTTAGTTTTTCACATAGATTTGATTCGTTCATAATTTTTTTTATTTTTGTAACATAGTTAAATGCAATTTATAATTGTTGGTTTGATTTTACAAGTTATTTTTATATGAAAAGAGAAATGTTTGTTAATATTCATATTTCTGTAAAAACAGAAGTATTTGAAATATTTTATGGAATGCTTTATAATTATAAATTCGTCGGAGTTGAGGAGCAATTCGATAAGTTAATAGTTTGTTTCAAATTAGATGAATGGGAAAGAATTAAGGAGCATTTTTATGAATCAATGAAACTTGTCTCAGACATTGCCCAAATTGAAAAAGAAGAAAAAATGCACGAAAAAAATTGGAATGAAGAATGGGAGAAGAATTTAAAGCCATTTGTTATTTCTGAAAGAATCGGCATTTCCCCTTCTGTCCATTTAGATAAGTTGAATACTGAAATTAAACTTATTATCAATCCTAAAATGTCATTTGGTACTGGAGAACACGCAACTACACGTCTTTCCTGCGCCCTACTTGAAAAAGTATTGAAACCAAATACAAATTGGGTCGATGTCGGAACTGGAACAGGAGTTCTCGCGATTTTAGCTGCAAAACTTGGTGCCGCGAAAATATTAGCTTTCGATAATAATTACTGGTCAATTGATAATGCAGTCGAAAATGTTCAACTCAATAGAGTTGAAAATCTTATAGATGTTTTTGAAGCTGACATTGAAACATACAATTTCCCTGAATGTGATGGTATAACTGCAAACTTATTTAGCAGCTTGCTCCTTCCTTCAATCCCAAAATTCTATGAAGCTTTGAAAAATAATAAAGGTGATTTGATTTTATCCGGTATTTTAAAATATGATGTAGAAGATATTAAAAGCAAAGCAAAGGAAACTGGTTTTGTCTTAAAGCAGGAAATTTACGACGAGGAATGGGCTGGACTTCATTTTGTAATTGAGTAACTCACGAACTGATACTTTCTCATAGCCATACCATTAACAAGTTGATGGTATGGCTAGAAAAGAATACATCAATCCTGCCCTGCTACTCCCAAGTCTGGGAATAAACTATGTTAGTTTAGTTTATTTCTTTCTTTTAGATATTTTTTTATAATATACTTTCATTAAATCATCAGTATTTATAAAAAATTGACGTAAAACATTTTGATAATCAGAAATATCTTCTGCATAACCGGAACTTTCTTGTGAATGCAACTTTCCAGTACCAATATGCTTACCATCTTTATCAAAATAAAGCATTTTACATCTAAGAAATCTTTTCCCTTCGGAAGATAAAATGCTATAATCATAAGTTACAACAGTCATATATGTAATAACAATACCATCAACTTTCAGGGCTTCGCAGATTTTCTTTATCTGAGGTTGGATATTATCTAATATTTCTGGCTGGAAGAAAAAATCAATATGACCTATATATGTAAAATCGAAGAAATTAAGACCATTTTTAGAATGAGGCAGCTTAGGAAAATCACTGTTATCAAGTTTAAATGGATATGTTTTTATGTCAAATTCCTTAAGCTTTTCATTTGTAAAACTTAAATATAAACTATCGCCATATAACACTTTTGTATCTGAGTAATTCTCAATTACTTTTGCAAGATGATTAGTCATTGAATCAACATAAATTTTATGAATCAAATCTATATCTAAAAATACATCTTGATAATTGTTATAATATACACCCGATTCAAGAAATGTACCAGTTAATAAAACTGGAGAACTAATATAAACATCAAGTAAAGCTATATTTTTTAATTCTTTAATTTTGTGCTGCTTATCCACTAAATCAATATAATACGTTTCGCTTCCTGTACTACAGGAAAATAATAGAGTAATGGAAAATAATAAAATGAAAAGGAATTTTCTTCTCATGAATACATCCTATCTTATGCAAAAACTAATTTCAATAATTTTTTGGGAATTATATAGTTTATTTGGTTTATTTTCATTTTGAAATGTAATAAAAAAATCACCAGAATGATAAGCAGTCCTATAGCTATCTATAAAACTACCAATAATATAGCCCAGTGCAGAAAAGCCCAGTGCAGAGTATAAGAATGCTTCAGCTGGAACGGAATTATTTTTTTTAATAAAATATAAAGGCAGAATTAAACCTGGTATAGCTCCGGTTACAGCACCCCATAAAGCATAATTGCCTTGATAAACACGTATTATAGATATGTCTTCAATTGGAATAGTGTCAGCCGTTTTGTTATATAAATTTCTATAAATAACTTTATCTTTATATAAACTAATGTTTTCAACTACAATTTTGCTACTGTTATTCATAAACAGCTTGGCTTTTGAAAAATCGCGTTTAAATACACTCTTAGTAGTATCATTCATTGAATACAGATTAATTGAGGTTGTAACTATCAAGATTAGAATAATAATTATCCGCATAAAGTATCAATTTTTATTTTTTAAAAATGTAATTTAGTGTAATTTTTTGTAAAGAACAAATATTTTAATATCTCAATAAATAGGATTTTACAAATTTAATTATGTTTACGGGTTAATACATTTTAAATTTTTTTTCATTCCTTCCCAAGTTATACTTGGGAAGGAATATTTCTTTTAAATCTGTGCTTTTCATTTTCCCGTATAAATTCAAAGTAAAAGCATAGATTTTGTGAAAGTTGGCTTTCCAAGTTCAGAACTCCTGATGCCTCGTAGTTTGCTATTTCGCAGTCTTGTCATTTCGATACGAAGTGAGAAATCTCACAAGTCATTTCTATCACAAAACTTATGATTCTTCACTTCGTTACCAATGACATCTTTTCTGTATGATTTGCGCAATTGTTATTTACGAGCATAATCTCCTAACTCCTTTATTTTCGTAATGGGTCCAGGAGTTCTGATGTTGTACTTGGGAAGGAGGAATAATATGTTTATTTTGAATATTTGAACAATACTAAATCGACAACAAATAGTACAAAAGTAAATTGTCATTCCGAACCCCAAAATTAAGCAAGTGCTTTATTTTAATGGAAATGACATCACATAATACTGTCATTCTGAGCGCAGCGAAGAATCCAGAGAATAGTGGTTCCAAAAATGATTTTCTGGATTCTTCACAACGTTTCAGAATGACCGACAAGCAAAGATGTCATTGGTAAACGAAGTGAGGAATCTCAATTTCTTTGGTAGCAATGACTTGTGAGATTCCTCGCTGCGATCGGAATGACAGAATACATTAAACTTATTGTTAGCGGTTTGGTACAATACAGCTAAAAATATTTTGAATTTTAAAATGAAATTACTAATTTGCTTAAAAAAGCGGAGCTATTGTATGAAATTATTCTTTTCTGTTTTGCTGTTTGTTATCAGTGCTTTGTCCATTTTAATTTCTGAAGAAGATAAAGTAAAAATTGGTTTAAAACCATCATTAAATGTTACTTACGAAACTTTGTTTCAAAGCAATTTAAAGAATTTTGATATTGATTTTGGTTTATACAAATCTGAAGAAGGTCAAGTGTTAGAATATAAGAAAAATGATTTTTTTAAAAAAAGTGATGAAAACATTTGTCTAAATTCATATTTTAACTTATTGCGTTTTGGAGTAAATTTTAAAAGTGAGGATTTTATTAAAGTAAAAAATCATTTTAATTTTTCTTTAATTAACAGTTTCTTTTATGCAAACCGATGGAGTAGCAAAACCTTACATTGTTATAATATAAATCTATTAAATTTAAAATCCAATTTACTTTTTGATGACAATACAGAATGGTTCGATTTATCTTACGGATATGGTTATGATTATTTGAATAAGTTAGAGAATCATTTGTTATTGCTTCTCCGTTTAGGTTTTTCATATAACTCATATAAACTTGATGATAAGATATTTGAAAATTATGAATCAAAACCAGATGATGAATATTCAAGTTTACAAATAAATTTCAAAGCTGATGCCAAATATTCAATCAACTCAATTAATGCTAATTTATCTCTTGTTTATAATAAGTTAACATTAGGAGATTTAAAGAGTATTCTGGCATTAAAAACAAAAATTTTGTATTCTTTTCAGAGCAAAAAGCAATTAGAACTTATTGATAGCAAGTGGGAAGTCTTACAAAAGGATTTTGAATTATTTTTATTATTCGATTACTATAAATTTGCAATCAATGATAGATTTAAGGAAGCATATCAACTTAGCTTAGGTTTTAATTATCAAATAAATTGTTTAATGTCTGAGATATTTTAATTTCAAATTTCAGAACTCCTGACTCCATAACGAAAATAAAAGAGTAAGAAGATTTTACTTGTAAAGAACAATTTCGCAGTTAGCAAATATTCTTTTATTAGTCATTGGTCATTGGTTTGTAACTACAAATGACTAATGACTAATAACTAATGATTTATGGTAATGCTCATTTAAAAATATTACCTCTCTTTTTAAAATATGCGAAATAAAAAACTACGAGGGGTCAGGAGCAGGGCTGATACGTTCTTTAAATCCACTTTTCTTATTCCCCTCTTGAGAGGGGATTAAAGGGGTGTGTTCTTGTTCACTTAATTTAAAAAGTTCTTTCTGACTAAAGATAAAACATATGCTTATAATAGTTTATCTTCTTGAAATTGCATCAGATATAAAAAGAAAGAAAGAACACACCCCTTTGTCCCCTCTCAAGAGGGGAATTGGATTTGTGGTAAAAATTTAAGAACGTATCAGCCCTGGGGTCAGGAGTTCTGTAACTATAAACCTACATCAGACAGCCAAATTTATTTATTTGTGTTACTAAATTATCTCATAAACTCTTTTCAGCATTGAAATCAACTTTACGTTATGCACCCTAATATAATCAACTTTTTTTGTTAGCAGCAGGGAATGGAAAAATGCCGTTGGAACATCTCTTTCTGCTGGATTTTCTATATTAAATAATTTTCCGATAAAAGTTTTTCTTGAAAATCCTAAGTAAATTGGAACATCTAATTCTTCAAATTCATCAATTCTTTTTAATATTTCAAGATTATGTTCAACAGTTTTGCCAAAGCCGATTCCGGGGTCAGCAATAATTTGTTTTACTCCATAGCTTTTTGCAAGTTTAATTTGCTTTTGTAAAAAATCAATTATTTCAGTTACTACGTCTTCTTTATAAGCCGGATTTATTTGCATAGTTTTTGGAGTTCCCTGAATATGCATCAAAACCAGATGCAAATCGAATTGGGCAGCAAGCTTAGCTAATCTAATATCTTTTGTCAATCCGCTAATGTCATTAAGCATACCTGCACCTGCTTTAACTGCTTCATAGGCAACTTCATATTTTGTTGTGTCTATTGAAATTAAAGCATTTGGGGCTTTTTCCTTTATTGCTTTTATGACAGGAATGACCCTTTCAATTTCAGTTTCTTCATCAATTTGCTCTGCAAAAGGGCGAGTACTTTCGCCACCAATGTCAATTATATCTGCTCCATCTTCCAGTAATTTCAATGCCTGAGAAACAGCATCATCAAATTTTAAAAAATTTCCGCCATCGGAAAAAGAATCCGGAGTAACGTTCAGTATTCCAACTATTTTTGGGAATTTATTTTTTAACATAATATTAAAATTTAAATTTTTAATTATGCAAATTAAGAAAAATTGTGAATTCTGGAAATTGAGTATTATTTTGCGTTTTTAATTTTTACTTTTTTTGAGGAAAAAATGCCAACATATAATTATAAATGCAATGAATGTAACACAAAATATGAAATATTTCATAAAGTAAAAGAAAATTCTGATGATGTAATATGTCCGTCATGCAATTCAAAATCGTCAACAAAACTAATGGCAGCAGCAAATATCGGAGTAAAAAGCAGCCACAGCCATAATACTGCACCTTTGCAATGTGGAATGGATTCGCCATGTCCGGGTTGTCATTTAAATTAAAGGAGTAGCTTTGAACATACACATAACAAAAAAAGCATATTTAGGTTTTGAGCCAAATCTCCCTTTTTATGCGAGCGACGGCTCTGCTGGAATGGATGTTTCAGCTTATTTAAGCGAATCAGCTGAAATTGCTCCCGGAAGTATTTCTCTTGTTTCAACCGGACTTTCTATTGCTTTGCCTAAGGGATACGAATGTCAGGTGCGTTCACGAAGCGGACTTGCTGCAAAAAATGGAATTTTCTGTCTGAATTCACCCGGAACAATTGATAGCGATTACCGCGGCGAAATTAAAGTCATTCTTGCTAACTTCAGTAAAAATTCTTTTACTATTAGTAATGGCGATAGAATAGCCCAACTCGTTATTGCAAAATACGAAAAAATAGAATGGGATTTAACTAACAGTTTACCAGAAACAGTCCGGTCAACTGGAGGATTCGGAAGCACGGGGATTTAATTATTAATTGTTAATTATTAATTGTTAATTGTTAATTTTTTATTCAATTATTTTGATAGTTTTATTTATATTTGCTATATGATTAAAGAATATATTCTGGAGGTTAGATGAGAAAACTAATTAGTTTCGATTGGGCAGTAAAAAAAATATTGCGAAGCAAAGCTAATTTCGGAATCTTGGAAGGTTTCCTTTCTGAATTATTGAAAGAAGATATAAAAATTAAGCAACTTCTTGAAAGTGAATCCAATAAAGATACTTCAATTTCGAAATTCAACCGTGTTGACCTCCTGGTAGAAAATACAAAAGGCGAGCTAATAATTATAGAAGTTCAAAACCAACGGCAAATGGATTTTATGCAAAGAATGCTTTACAGCACTTCAAAACTTGTCGTTGACCATATAGTAGAAGGCAAACCATTTGATGAAATCAAAAAAATTATTTCAGTAAACATCGTCTATTTCGATTTAGGACAAGGCGATGACTATCTTTACAAGGGTAAAACTGAATTCATCGGCTTAAACAAAAATGATTCTCTTAAATTAAGCGATAAACAAAAAATTCTGTTTAAAAAAGAAGAAATATCCTCAATCTTTCCGGAATATTACATTATAAAAGTAAATAATTTTGATGACGTAGCAAAAAACACTTTAGATGAATGGGTCTTTTTCCTAAAAAATGAAGAAATAAAAGATAACTTCAGCGCTAAAGGTCTATCGGAAGCCAAACGGAAATTAGATATTTTAAAACTAAGCAAAGAAGAACGGGAAATATACGACGCTTACCAATTTGAACTTCATTATCAGGCAAGTATGTTTTTATCGACATATACGCTCGGTAATATTGATGGAAAAGTTGAAGGAATAGAAATAGGCGAACTTAAGAAAGCAAAGGAAATTGCAATCAAGGCAAAAGAAAGCAATCTTCCTATTGATACAATAATAGCTTTAACCGGATTAAGCAAAGAAGATGTTGAAAAATTATAAATTAATATGTTAGAATTAAAAAACATTTCAAAATATTATCGAAAAATCGCAGCTCTCGACGACATTTCTCTCAATTTGAAAAAAGGTGAGATTTTCGGCTATATCGGAACAAACGGTGCCGGCAAAACTACGACTATTAAAATAATAGTAGGGCTTATTAAAAGTTTTTCAGGTGATTACTTCTTTCAGGAAAAACGTATGCCGGACAACATTCTAAACGTTCACAAGCTATTAGGATATTTGCCTCAAGATGTTGCATTTCAGGAATGGCGAACAGTGAACCAGGCGCTTTTTACTTTCGCAAAATTATCTGGTCTGGAAGACAACCAAATCAATAAAAGAATAAAGGAAACACTCGAAATGCTTGGAATAACTGAATACCGCTTCAGAAAAATCAAGCAGCTTTCAGGTGGCACTATTCAAAAGGTTGGACTTGCCCAAGCTATAATTCACGCTCCAGATTTTATCGTGCTTGACGAACCGCTAAATGGGCTTGACCCAGTGAGCCGTCAAAGTGTGAAAGCTATTTTAAAAGATTTAAGCGAGCGGGGAAAAACAGTTTTCTTTTCTTCCCACATATTAAGTGATGTTGAAGACATTGCTAATCGTATTGGCATTATAAATAAAGGAAAAATCCTTATTACCGGCACTAAAGCGGAACTTATGGAAAAACTTCATAAGGCAAACAGATTGGAAATAAAACTCTCAAAAAATGAAATAAGTAAAGATATATTCAATGATTTTCCAGATTTGAACCAAATTGAAGAAAAGAAAGATTCTCACTATATTTTACATTTTCAAAATACGGTTGATTTAGATGAAATTACGCATTTAATAATCGAAAAACTAATTCACTCTGGAAGCCGTATTCGTTCAATTGCTCCGGTCATTCCAACTCTTGATGAAATTTACGAAAACTATGTGAAAGGCGCAGAATAATGAAATTTGGACTTTTGCTATCAGATGAATTTAACGGATTTTACAAAAGTAAGGTTATGGTGGCGATGTGGATTGGGTTGCCACTGCTTTCATTAATTTTATACTGGTTCACACCAAGCACAAAGGAGATGTCTTTCAGCTTTTTCTTTGCATCGCTTATTGCGAGTTTTGGTGGAACGCTTGCCTCAATTATGCTTACAGTGAACATTATTCATGAAATTTCGAGAAAAGTTTATGATTTATTTTTAATAAGACCAATTAAACGAAGCGACATATTGATTTCAAAATACTTTGCTGTGTTTCTTTGCACTGCAATAGCAATTATTCTTTCTCTTGCTTTCGGTGTTGGTTTGGATTTCGTAAAAAATTCTGCTCTTTCAGAAAATATTTTACTTATGACTGCTGAAAGCTTTGGACTTAGTTTAGCTTCTATTGCAGTTTCTTGCAGCATTGGTATTTTTATCGGAATAATCTCACCAACAGTTTTAATGGGAATAATTCTAATTATTTTCGTTGCCGGCAATTTCACTTCGCTCATTCTTTATTTGCCGACAATGCTTCAATTAGAAAATGCTTATTTAATTACAATACTTTCCAGCATTGTATTTTCTGCTTTATTAGTATTTATTTCAATTTTAATTTTCAATAAAAAGCAGTTTTAGGAGTTTGGCTTTCGGCTATCAGCTATCGGCAGTTAGCTGTTGGCTGTCAGGAATTGGTCATTGAGCGTAGTCGAAATGACCAACGATTTAAGAACATACCCATACCACACTCAAGAAGATAATGTGTAAGGTAAGTTAGTTGATTTCACTTCCTTGTCAAATTCAATTTTGGAAAGAGATTTAAAAAAACAAAAAATCTTTTATATTTTTTTTCGCATTATAATATATTATCAAATATAAAAATATTTTTATTTATTAATAAAATTAATTAAATTGAATATTAAATAAAATTAAAAAGACGATTTATATTAGTTAAATCCGTGAAAATATGAAAGCAATATATTTTACCCTTATTCTGTTTTTTGTATTAGTTTCAATGTCATTTTCTTCTATTGTTATTTCTGAACGTATTGGCGACGAAATTAGCCCTTATGAACGTGATTACTTTTTCCTTTTTCCTTCAATTCAAGGTTTTGAAAAAGCCGTGTTAATTCAAGATGATACTTCTTATGTATTCAATATTAAATATAAAAATGATTTTAATAGCAAAGATACTACAATTAGAATCACTGAAGAAATGTTACAAGATTTGAAGATATATTTTGAAAACTATGAAAGTTTAATAAATGTTGATGATTGGGCAGCATATAATAAAGCAATAAGTAAAATATTTAAAATTGCAAAGCCCAAAAATTCATTCGATAAATTAAGCAGAATAAAAATTATTAAAAAAGATGGTTCAGAAGAAGAATATAGCTGTTTCTTTGCTATAGAGGATTTTATTGTAGTTACTAATATAAATGAAACGGTCTATAACTGGAGGAAATCCGGTCTTTATTCTTTGATTCATTATTCTGAAATTGAATATTTTATCGAGCCATTTAATATGCTAATTGGTAGAAATAAAAGATATTTCGATTTGGCAAAAGTTGCTTTTGATAATTCAAAAAATTTTAATAACCAACTTGGAAAAACGATAATACCTCCCGAGTTAACCGAAATGATTAATTTAAAAAAAGATGAATACGAACGAAAGGAACTGCCTGCTCCTGTAACGACAAAAGAAATATTAGATGAAATTGATAATACAATAAGTTTTGAACTTTTTACTAACGCTACATATTCAATATTTGAATCTATATATACTTATGATATGTTAAAGAACGAAACAGTAATACCTGGCTACAATCAAAAAAAGTTAACAAATAATTATTTTTTAAATATGAATATAGCCGCTCGAATTTTCTACAAATATATTCTTTCTGAAAAATCTTCAATAAATTTTAAAGTTCAATTCGAACTACCTTATTATAAAGAATCCCAACTAAATTATTCTTATAATGCCGGAATTGAATACATATACGGATTTGGGACAGTTCCTAATTCATTTTTATTCGTTAACTCTGAATTTTTTGCCAAATTCGCCGCATTATATTGCCTTAATTCTTATAAATATAATTTTCATCCTACTTTATTGAAAAATGACTCTTATCAAGCCGATTTAGATTTTAATGCTCTTTCCTTTGATTTAGCTTTAAATTATCAACTTAAGATTTTCAATAACTTTTTCTTTTCATTAGAACCAAAAATAACTTTCTTATTCGATTCAAGTAATGAAATTGAATTTAATTCAAATTATACATACTACAAGGACTATAAGCACAGATTTCAGATGGAACACAAAATTTCTTATATACCATCAATTTCTGCTGGTTTTATATATAGAATTATTTTTTAACCAAAATCGAAGTAATTATGAAAATATTTTATTTTACGCTTATTTTGTTTTTTATATCTGTTTCAATTTCATTTCCTAATATTGTTATTTCTGAACGCATTGGAGATGAAATTAGCCCTTATGAACGCGATTATTTCTTCCTTTTACCATCAGTTAAAGGATTTGAAAAAGCAGTGTTAATTCAAGATGATACATCATATCTTTTCAATATCAGTTTTAAATTGGGAAACGATCAAAAAGATACTTCAATAAGAATTACTGAAGTTATGCTAAATGATTTGAAATATTATATTGAGCAATACGAAAAATATGTAAGTTTCAAGGATGTTATTTTGTATAATAAAATGATTAAAAACATTCATAAAATTGTTAGACCAATTTTATCTTATGAAACATTAGAGCAAATCGAATGGCTTGATGCGAATAATATCATTAAAAAATTCAATTACCTGTTTTATGTCGGTGATTTCTTAGTTGTTACAAATACCAACAATTTTAATTATAACTGGAAAAGACCAGACAATTTTATTTTCATTCATTATTCTGAAATACAAAAAATACTTTCACCTTTTTTGCATATTGTCGGAGCAAACAAAGAATTTTTTGAAATGATAAAGTCAAATTTGAGAAGCAGTTTCGAGTATTCCAATCAGATTGATAGTATAGTATTGCCACCGGAATTATTATCAGCTTATGAAAAGAAAAAAAGTGAATTTGCAAATAAAGAATTGCCAAGCCCTTTGACTTTTGATGCAATTTCAAATGCTGTTGATAATTCTTTTAATTTTGAAATTAGCACACGCGTTATGAATTTGCAAATAAATCAGGATTTCCATTTGATTTATTCATATAGGAATCAAACAGATAGTAGAGATTTCAAAAATAATGATATGGTTTACAGCGTCTTTTTGAATGGATTTTATAATTTTCAGTTATCAAAGAATTTCTCTTTAAATGCTCATAGTTCTTATGGATTTCCTGTTCAAACCAGTTTAGATTCTGTAAAACCAAATTATTTCTTTAATGCTGGCATTGAGCTGGTTTATGGATTTGATTATGTTCCTAATTCTTTCCTTTTTGGAAAATCAGAAATGTTTTTAAAATTAGCATCTAATTTTAATTTAGCGTCTTATCATTATGATTTATCTTATAGCAGTTCTTACGATTATATTGATTTTAAAAAAGATTTGAATCAACCAGCAATTTCCTTTGATTTATCTTTTCTTTATCAGTATAAGATTGTTAATTCATTTTTCTTAGTTGTGGAACCGAAGATAAGTTATTTGCATTTCCTTGATTACAATCAGTTTGAAATAAGCAAATATGGTAGAAAGTATTATTATAAAATTGAAAACAATGATTCTTTTATCCCTTCGCTTTCATTGGGATTGCTATACAGATTAAATCTGTAAAATGAAAGATATTTGAATAAATCAATTAAGTTTTAAGAATTTTTTTAAGAAATTATTATGAAAACGTCAAAAGTCCTTATGTTATTAATAAGCATAATTTTAATTTCCTGTACTGAAAAGGTAAATTTCACTCCAACTGAATTTAATGATGGCATCAACTATTCTAAATTAGAACCAGATGCATTAATCCCGTCAGATGAAAGTAATATATGGAAATATTGGGTGTATAGAGGTAATTTGGATATTTACAGCAATAATCCAAGCGGATTAGAAAGTTATAAAGTAATGTCAAGCAGTGAGAAATGGCAGGATAGCGATAGTTTAGTAAAAACTCTTAATTTTACTGGTATTCCGGATATTTATATTGATTTAACAAAAAAACGATTTGGATATAAAAGCCAAGGGAATAATTTTATTTCAATTTCATATAAGTTTTCTCTAACTGAATATACAGAAAATGTTTATATTAGAAATAAAGTTCCAGACAAAAAGTATTTCACTCAATTTACTTCAAATAATAAATCTTATTACTTTATTTTCACTCCCGGAGTTGGAATAGTATATTACAAATGTATTGACAGCAAAAACAGCAAAAATAATTTTCAGCTTTTATTAAATGATTATAGTATAAAGTGAGTTATGAACATCAGATTTCCTCACCCCATAATTAAAATAAAAGAGTTAGGAGAATTGCCTTGTAAAGAATGATTTCGCAGTTAGCAAATATATTTTAATAGTTATTGGTCATTATTCATTAGTAAAAATACTAATGAATAATGACAAATGACTAATGACCAATAAAAACTAATTTTTAAGATAGATTCTGACATTCGT